>Ga0209542_10013314_pt1 | contig 14212 bp, 12 predicted proteins | sample RifCSPhighO2_01_FD_184028 | JGI IMG/M metagenome (GOLD analysis project Ga0209542, IMG submission 184028) | Soil microbial communities from Rifle, Colorado - Rifle CSP2_plank highO2_0.1 (SPAdes) (version 2) | ecosystem: Environmental > Terrestrial > Deep subsurface > Rock core/Sediment ...
AATTCCGCCGACATTGTAGAGGCCCTCTTTGCCGTGGAGAAGGATACGCCACATCATTTGTGTCGCATCCGTAACGTAGACATACGTGCGCAGGGTCTCGCCACTGTCCATCATTTCTATTTTCCTTTCAATGAACGCTCGTCCGATGAATGAGTTCAGTACTCTCTTGTCGTCTTTTCTCGTTCCCGGGCCGTAGGCGAGCGCGAGGCGAACTGACTTTGCATCAACGCCCATACTGCGCGCAGCATGTATCATCGCCTCGCCGCATCGCTTACCCTCGATGTAGCAGGAACGTGGATGATCGGTATTAGTTGTGCCGATCTGGTTCTCTTTGAACGGCGGGGGGGAAACTTTCCTTTGGACTCTAGTTTGCCCAACAGTTTTAGCGTGACAGCCGTATTAAGCTTGATGGTCTTCAGAGGGTCCATCATAAACTTCCCGGGCTGGGCATATCCGCTCGCGTGGATTATCACATCGGCCTTTGGCAAGCCGCCTACAAATCGGTCATTGCACAAATCTCCTCGTATAACAGTAGCGCGTACGCGCCCGGTTATTTCTTTCCAGTGTCTTTCCGGCTTACTCTGGCATATGGCATATATCTGCTTCGGCCGACTCTTTTGTGGAATGTGTGCTAGCCCAGTCAGAAGGTAGGTCCCGACCAGTCCAGAAGCCCCTGTAATCAAGACACTCTTGTTCTTGAGCCGCGAGAAGTCTATGCCCTCCATAGAGCTTTTTGCGTCGTTGAGGATGATGTCGGAGAGCTTAGTCATTGATGAGCTTGTTTAGTTTCTGTTTAATTATTTCTGCGGTCATTCCCAGATCCTTGTCGTGCTCTTCTGCTCGACCGTAGTTGGAGAGAAACCTCTTTGGCATACCGGCATGAGCTATTTTCATAGCTCGACCGGAGCACGCCTGTATGACGTCAAGCGCCAGGGCGCCTTCGTAATAGGGCTCACAAATAAGCACCCTGTCTCCTACGAGATTGTCTTTAAGAGTTTTTGAATCAAAAGGGAAGAGTGTTGTGTAATACAACACCGTCACGTCCTCTCCTTCTGTGGCTTCCAAAACATTTTTTAGTATCGGCCCAACTGCTATAACGGTCGCCTTCTTTCCCTTTTCCACGACATTTGCTTTCCCAAACGTCACGTTATGGCTCTCTGCATTTGCCCGCTCGCTTAAACGGAAGTAGGTCGGGTGGCCATCGTTATAGGATTGTCTAAAGAGTGTATCAAATTCTGCAGGTGTCCCCGGGACAGCGATCTCCATTCCCGGAATGTTTTTTAGTATGGCGATATCAGCGGGGCAGTGGTGGGTCGCGCCAAGAGCCGCGTAATCGTACGATGCACCTACACTCACAAAGTTTCCTCCCAACCTTTGGAACGCAAAATCAACCTTTATTTGCTCGAGCGACCGCTCGACGATAAATGGAGTGATGGTATGAACGACCGGAATGAGGTCTGTCTTTGCAAGACCGGCGGCGAGACTTATGGTGGATTGCTCTAGTATGCCGATATTATAGATACGATCTGGATGGGTAGCGAAAGAATTCCGAAATCCGAAAACCCCGATATCGCCGAGAAGGACCACCAGGCGCTCGTCCTGATTCAGGAGGTCTTCGACTGTTTTTACAAATTGTTTTCTCATATTTCTTCTACTGCCATTCCCTCACCATCTCAGCGTACTCTTCTTTTGTCGGAGTCTTGTGATGCCAGGCCGGGTTACCGGTCATCATGGTACTGCCAAATCCTTTTATAGTTTCGGCGACAATGGCCAGCGGTTTCCCTACGTGGGGGGTGTTGAGAGCTTCATAGATCTCTTTTTGGTCGTGACCGTTAACGGTAACCGCCGTCCAGTCGAAGGCGGTAAATTTTGCTTTCATGTCGCCTACGGACACGGCCCGGTCGGTCGAGTGGTTATGGTCGACAATACACACTAAGTTATCTAGTTTGTGATGGCTCGCTAGAAGTGCTGACTCCCACACCGTACCCTCATTGCTCTCGCCGTCGCCGATGAGCGTGTACACCCTTGCTTTATTTTTTGTTATTCTCATTGCCAGGGCCATTCCGAGCGCGGTCGGGAACCCGTGGCCAAGTGTGCCAGTGGACACCTCCACCCCGGGTACTTTGAGCGAGTCCGGGTGGCCGCCCAATATACTGGTAAATTGACCAAAAGACTCCAGCTCCTTTTTTGGAAAGAATCCTTTGTCCGCCAAAACGGCATATAACCCAAGAGAGCCGTGGCCCTTGCTTAAGACAAATCGGTCCCTCTTCGGGTCAGTGGGATTTTTTGGGTCAAACTGCAGTACTTTATCATAGAGAACGAGGAGAATATCTAGAATCGAGAGGGCGCTTGGGATGTGGCCTTCGCCCGAGGCAAGACAGGCCTGTACGATAGAGAGCCGAAGCTGATTTATGTTTGTGACCATGACTCTTTATGTTTGAATGTCATTGTATCGCGTGGTAGTATTTCTGTCTATGAAAAGTGCCCCCACTGTTTCTCTCATCGTCTCTATTTATAATTCCGCTGAGCTGGCAAACGATGCGCTCGAGTCCCTCGTGCTCTATGGGGGAGATGTCTCATGGGACTGCATTGTTATTGATGACGCGTCTACCGATGGGGGTTTGGCGCTGATAGACGAAAAGTACAAGAAGGATCCCCGATTTCTCTTTGTCCGGAACGAGAAGAATGTTGGTTATTCTGCGCTCAACATCGCGATGGATCGCATGCACGGGAAATATCTGATGACCTTGGATACCGACGCTACATTGTGGCCTGGGACGCTACGAGCCCTTGTAGACTTCATGGATACAAACCCTGGTGCTGGCGCGGCTACTGGCAACCTGCACTACCCTAATGGCAACGTACAAAACTATTATCGTCGTCATATGACGCCGATGGTGGCGTTTTATACCACGGTGCCCGGGCGGTTTATTGACAAATATCTTCTCGGGCTTCGGCACTACAATTCGTACCACTACACTGACCTCGATGCGACACGCGTGTTTGAGATAGAGATGGCTGTCGTTGCCTGCCTTATCCTGCGACGCGAGGCGCTTGGCCCCCGCATCACCGACCCGGCATTCCGCATGTTCATTGACGTTGACCTGTGCCGGAAAATATACGACTATGGCTACAAGATTTACTTGGTTCCGAATGCCAAAGCCACTCATATAAAGACAGCGTCCTTCGGCAAGATGAGCACAGCCAAGTTTGACCGTCAGTACTATGATGGTCTCCTCGTCTATCTTAAGAAATACTTTCCCGCCACCACGCCGCTTATGTGGGTTCTACTATGGATTGACCGAGCACTGCGCTGGGTCCTGAAACGCACCGTTGGGCGCGCGCCGATGCGTTAGAAACTTCTGGGCGACGGCGCTGGTTATCACCGATACGTATCCGACATGTCACCAAGGCAGAGTGAGCAGAATATATTTTTCCTGTATGAGCTCGCGCATATAGACGCCTGCACCCGTTTCCTTGATGAGAACCCACAGGTGCAAGAGGAGGGATATCTCATCATTCCTTCGGGTCTCCAGATAGAGTACGCGCTTGCAGAAAAGGGTATCCCGTTCCGTTCTTGCCGCGCGTACCGCCCCCGCGACATTAGCCGCTTTGGCCTAGCGGAAGAGTGGACAGTGGCGATGTTCGATAGCCCAGAGTGGAAGTGGTTTCAGTATCGCGGTATCGCGCTCACGCAAATATTTTCTCTGAACATTCAGGACTACATCCTACGACTCCTGTATTACGGAACTATCCTCGAGAACATCATTGTCCAGCATCCTGCTGTTCGCCGGCTACTTGTATTTCCCGCATCGCATTCTCTCGCTGTATCTCCATCTGTAACTGCGCCTATGCGCGGACAGCCCCTTCTGCGCGAACAGATCATTGCCGTAGTCGAGTGTGCCGAGCTCATTGGGAAACAGCGCGGGGTTGAGGTCGTCGTCCCGCGCGCACCTCTGCCCCATACCAAAGTGCGCATCGACCGGCTCACGCCCATAATCAAGCGGGCTGCTCTCGAGACAGGCCTCACCCTCTACAACATCGCCATCACTCTCCTGCGGCCACGCGGGACCCCGCGTATCCTCGCCTCGGACTACTGGCGAAATGTCTCCCCGATTCTCTCGAAGTTGTCGCGAGGAGAGCTGATGCTCTTTGACCGCGCAGAGATTGCGAAGGTCGGAATGAGAAATCTGTGGCACCACCGGATTCGCCTCTATAACTTCAGTTCGTTCTCTATCCGGAGCAGAGCGGGGGCTCGCAGAGAGGCCGAACAATTATTCCATCAACGCTGGAGTGATATCCGCGATGGCGGCAGACTCCCCGAATGCAGGTCAGGCGGTTCTTCGCTGCGCCCACTTCTCGTTGACGCATTCGAAGGACTGCTGAAGACGGTTGTACCGCACACACTCCGTGATATTGACGGCGCGTATGCGATGCTGGAGAAACTTCGGCCCGACATCGTGTTCTTGCGAGCGAGCGTCAGCTTGCAGACCCACTTCTCCATCCTTGCTATGGTCGCCCGAGCACTCGGCATACCGTCTTTAGAAATCCAGCACGGGCTTGAAAATCTAGGCCCCGGCTCCTACAGCAAACGGCACAGCGCTGAATATGTCGCCGTGTACGGGAAGGCGATACAAGACGAGTTTGTGGTGCTTGGATATCCGCGAGAGCATATTCCTGTCGTCGGGTCTCCTCGTTTTGACGCATATAAGAAGGAGGCCTCCGAGGCACACCCGAATCGCTCCGAAAGAAAAGGATTTTCGGTGTTGTGCGTGGGAACACTCGTGGCCGTCGAGAGCGCTCAAGATGAGTATGATTTGGAGGATTACTATGTAGCCATTGCCCAGGCGCTTGAAAAGATTCCCGACAGCTCCATCGTGATTAAACTGCGTCCCGGCTCCACACACGAGCAGTTCTATCGCGCGACCATCGAGCGGATCTTCGCCCGCGTGCCGTACACGATTGCCCAGTATGAGTCGTTCCCCGAACTGTTCGCCTCAAACGACGCGGTCGTTACCTATTTTTCCACCTCGGTGCTTGAAGCACTCCAATTCAATATGCCGACGGTTATTTATAGCGGTGAGCCGAGAGAAGAGGCGATGACGCGCTACCACTTCACCCAGTATAAGGATGCTGGAGGTGTCATGACTGCCTACAACCAAGAGGAGCTTGAAGAGGCCTTGTCGACGCTCGCCCGTGATAGGGCACTACGGACACGTCTTTCTGAACGTGCTGGTACGGTGCTCGCCCAATTCCAACTCTTTGATGGCAGAGCATCGGAGCGTATCATAGAGCTTGTGGAGCGACTTTCACGCGCGCGGAAGTGAAGATTTCTATGGCCAAACAAAAAGAGGTGTTCATTGCCTATGAGCCGTGGCAGAGTGAGTCTGCCCGCAGGTATGCACAGGGGGGCGCGACCATAGTCTGCCTAGACTTTTTGCTTGAACGAGAACTTGCGAAAGAGCGTATACCATATGTTTCGCTACGGGACATCATAGACTCGGAAGCTGACGAAGAGGGGTGGTGGCTACTCGCCCAGGAGGTCGCGCGTGAGTGGTACCGTCTGCCCGCTATGCAATTTTTTCAGCACGACGGTATCCGCATCGCCGAAGCTCTAGAGCCCATAGTGGTAGAGGCATATCTGGCGCGGCTGCTTTATTTTGTCCGAATATATTCGGCGCTGAAGAAAATGTACCCAGACGCACATTTTTCCATTCCCGCGCGGGTCATTCCAGACACACCAGCTGACGACTGCCTTATTTCTTTTGAGCGGCGAGCAGTTATCGATGCGGCGCGTGTGGCGCATCTGTCCCACGACGTGTTTCGTACGCTGGTAGCGCCGCATCGGCATGCGCCCCCCCTCGTTGCATGGAAGTCATTATTTGTGCGGGCATACAATGTGTTCATACGTCTCGTGCCGCATCGTACATTGAAAATATATGCGAGCGAATACTGGTCGCACATCGGGCCCGTCATAGAGCGGATGAGCGATATTGAGCTCGTGCTTATGGATAGCGGCGAGCTCGCGCACATACCATGGCGACAATTATTGAAACACCGTATTCGCTTTCGGCATCCGAGTGACGCGATTGGTCGTGAGCAGCTCGATAAGGAGGTACACGCCGCAGGGAGATTCAAAGAACAATGGAGCGCGGCTAAAGAAGAGGTAACCCGATATCTAACGAGTGCGCGAGGAGACCTTGATTGGAGCCCGGTACTCGAGGCGTTCGAGTATCTCATCAACTATGCGCCGCAAGTTATCGCTGACATAGGTGCGGTGCATCGCATCCTGGAAGAGGAGCGGCCGGACGTTGTGCTCCAACTGGCGTCTGTGGGTGGTCGGTGGCACTACTTCTTCATTATGGCGCATACCGCGAAGGCACTCGGGATACCCTCCTTAGAGCTGCAGCACGCGTCGGCCTATATCGACCCGCGCGTCGTCTATTCCCGCATTGAGACCGATTATCTTGCAACCTTTGGTGCGTATACGAATTCGTGGCACGAGCGGATAGGTCATGCGCGCGACCAACTTATTTCGGTCGGGTCTACCCGCTTTGACCAATATGAAAGTGAGCGAGCGCGCGAGCGCGCGAAGGGGAAGCGGCTACTCGCCGAACACGGGCTTGACCCCACGCGACCGGTACTCCTCGCAGCAGTACCATTCTCTACGGAAAATTCATTTCATCTGGACTCCTACCAGCTTGCCGAATTTCTAAAAGCAGTGTGTGCCGTGCAGAGCATCGTGCCCGGTACGCAGATACTCTTCAAATGCCGCAACTATAAGTTCGTTGACATCACACGAGGATATCTGAAAGCCCTCGGCCGTCTCGATTGTGCGGTCGCGGGTAGTGAAGATATTTTTGCGCTGTTATGCGCGAGTACGGCGGCAGTGTGCGGCAGGTCGACAATTATTTATCAAGCGATGTTGGCAAAGGTCCCTCTCGCTCTCTATCCGTGGAAGGCATACGATTCGTATAATGCAGAGGTATATGCCCCCGCAGCGCCACTCGCCCGTACCGAAGAAGAGCTCTCGCACATTCTTACGCGGATGTGTACGGACGCGGCGTATCGCGATGAACTGCTCTCGCGAGGACAGCATTTTCTCGAACAGTATTCTTTTGATGGAAGAGCTTCGGAGCGTATAGTAGAAACTATCAAGCGCCTTGCGAAGACACGCCATGCATACACAAACGATTAATATAGGAGACGTAAGCGAGGCCCCCGAACTCTGGCAGAGGATAGTCGACGCGTCTCGTGATGGGTGGTTTTGGCATACTTGGATTACGCACGAGTTTAATCTCTGTGCGGGAGAAACATCGGGGGCCGAGGACCACTCTTTTTTCATATACGACGGTGGGGAAGCCGTTGGCGTTGTCCCGCTCATCGTTCAGGAAGGGGCTGAAGAGGGAGCCGGGCGTGAGGCGACATACTATTCCGGCTTCCTCCCGTGGCCCTGCTTCAGTGAGGATGCCGGGCAGAGCGAGGTACTCGAGGATTTCGCTTTTCCAGAATTGGAGAAGTACGCTCGCCAGGCAGGCGCGCGCCGTATCAGGGTGCGGCTCACGCCACCGCGTAGTAGCGGAGATGAGGAGGCGTGGGTGAAGAGAGTCGCAGCAAAGTATGGATATGAACCCACGCATTTTGATTCACATGTGGTGGCGATTACAGACAAGACACTTGATATGGTGCGAGAGCGGTATCGTCGATATCACAAAAAATATGCGCCACTCTTCATGCTCAACATTATAGAAGGGGTATCGGTATCGCCAGAGCTCGAAGAAACGTATTTCAAGCTCCACATAAAAGATGCTGGTAAACAAGTTCGTTCTCGAGAGAGTTATGCCAAGCAGGTAGACACCGCACGAAAGGGAGAAGGATTTTACGTGGTAGCCGTACACGCGGAGAGTAGAGTCACCGCGGGCATGCTGCTGGTGTCGCTCTATAAAAATGCGGCATATGATAATTCTGTTGCTGTGGACCCGGATTTTGCCGACCGATATGTCGGCCACCTCTTAAAGTGGCGGGCAATAGAGGAATTGCAGCAGCGGCACGTCCCCACCTATGAGCTCGGGCCGAAGGCCGACTCTGCGTCAGGAACAGCAAAAGAGCTCGGCATCACGCACTTTAAAGAAGGGTGGTCGCGAGGGCATACCCGACCAATCTGGGAAATGGAGAAATCTCTCGATACGAAGTAGCGTGTATACACGGGCATGGTACTATCAGTAACATGAAAAAACTAGCCACAGTTCTCTTATCAGCGTCGGTGTTCTTTTTTGCAACACCAGCAATATCGTTCGCGGTTCCTCTTAGCAACCTAAATGGTTTGACAGCGGCAACACAGACATTTGCCACCAGCACGGCTCCAAACTCTCCACATCTACTCGTTCAGTCGAGTGGTACGGTGCACACCTTTAAGTGGAATGGCACGCCGTGGCTGCTGAACCAGGGTGGTACTGGTGCAATTGCTTTTACCACTGGCTCCATACCCTTTATCTCTGGCGATGTATTTTCCGAAAATAACGTGAACTTCTTTTGGGACAATGTTAAACACGCGCTCGGTATTGGTAACTCGAGTCCGCAACACGCACTCGATGTCTCTGGCGCGCTGTATAGTCGTTTAGTGACGGTCAGCCCGTCCCCGTCGGTTACCGTCAATTGGAACGCGGGGAATGTACAAACACTCACACTTTCCTCTAATAGCGCGCTCACGTTCAGTAATGGTCAGGCGGGTGGAGAATACAAACTCATTCTTAATCAGGATGCTACGGGCGGGAGAACAGTCACGTGGCCGTCCTTAGTCAAATGGGCAAACAGAACGACGCCTACACTAACAAGTGCTGCGAATGCAATTGATATGGCGAGCTTTACATTTGACGGCTCTAATTATTTGGCCTCACTTGGCAAGAACTTCGGCGACACTCCTTCTCCCGTATCTGTACAGGTGCTTGTAGTAGCAGGAGGTGGCGGAGGTTCTGGCGCTGCTGCCGGCGATGACGGTAATGGAGGGGGCGGTGCGGGAGGTGTTCTTTACGAAGCCGCACACACTATCACCGCACAAGCGTATGCCATAACTATTGGTCTGGGTGGAAATGGTGGAGCGACAGGACACAACCACGGTATACAGGGGGGTAATTCTGTCTTTGACACGATGACCGCTATTGGTGGTGGGTATGGCGGCGATAACTTTGGCGCACCACCCGCAGGGAATGGAGGTTCTGGTGGTGGTGCTGGCGGAGAAAGTACTGTTGGAAAAGGTGTGGGTACGGTCGGTCAAGGAAACGATGGGGGCAATGGCTTTGCCAGTGAGCCATTTAGTGCAGGTGGAGGAGGCGGTGCTGGCACGGCAGGGCAGGATGGTAACGGCAGTGGTGGCGGGGGTGGTGGCGCAGGAATAGCAAACGCGAGTGTTGGCGACTTGCTTACGTTAGCGAGTGCCGGTGCAAGTGGCTTCATAGCTGGTGGCGGTGGCGGTAGTTATTGGTCACCAGGATTTACTGCTGGTACTGGTGGTTCTGGCGGCGGAGGAGCGGGGGGAGACAACTCGAATGGAAGTAATGGCACTACGAATACTGGTGGTGGAGGTGGAGGTGGAGGAAGGGTGGTTGGTACTGGGGCGACTGGAGGTAACGGCGGATCGGGTATCGTCATTATCGCAGCACCCATAGGTACAATAGCTTCCGCAACAGGTTGTACTCACACAACTGTCAGCGGAAACGATGTTTGGACATGCACTGCAAGCGATACTTGGACACCAACGCTTCCATGATGGTTTCTTACCCCACCTAATCTTGTAGTAAAGTTCTCTCGCGTGTTATAATTGTCAAATGCGAACTTTTAAAAAAGGAGAGGTTGTTGCTTGGGGTTGCAGTAAACTACTGGAGTTTTATCTGCAGAATAACCCAGGCCATCCGTTTGAGCTCGTCGTAGACTCCTATTACAAAGACAGTTCATTCAATGGACTTCCAGTCGTACGACCCGCCTCTTTGCCAAAATACAAGGACAAGGCGATAGTAATCTTCGCCGTTTCCTCGCGAGCAATTCAAGCCATTTTAAAAGAGCTTCAGCAACAGGGTCGAATACTCGGTACGGATGTCTTTTTGTATTCTGACTTCTGTTGGAACGGCTTTTCTCAAAAGATTAAATCCTTGACTGGCAGTCCCGCCTCCCTCGCTTTTCATGCGATAGCGAAGTCCTATTATCTGAACTCTCTTCTTAATGTTGCTACCACTCTTTCGGGAAGCGTACTGTTTCTTGAACTGCTCAAGCGCACGTCCGGTTCGGTTGCGGAAGTCGGTATATTCAACGGGTCAAACGTGATCCTTGGTGCACGCTACATCGCTCTAGGAGAAGAAAGGCCGCTCCATGCGTTTGATACCTTTGAAGGATTCCCAGAACTTTCACACTATGACCCAGCGAATCGGGCTGTGGGAGACATGAAAGGGGATGCTTCGTTCGAGGAAATTAGGGACAATCTCTCCATTTTCCCGTTTGTTCGTATCCACAAGGGAGAAGTACCGCGTACATTTAAGAATCTCCCGGAAGAGAAGTACGGGCTCGTTTTTTATGACTGCGACTTATACCAGCCGGCGCTCGATACCTTCGAGTATTTCTGGAAAAGAATACTTCCTGGAGGTTATTTATTTATTCATGACTATTTCGCCGAGAAAGGGGGATACGTCGGAGTACGCAAAGCAGTGAACGAATTTTTCCCGAATGAACCCAAGGCAGAGTTTTGGGAAACTACCGGATGTGTCATAAAGAAGACGGCCTAGATTACGTTCATTGAATATGGATAACCTCACCTTCGAGGCGCATTTTAAGAAGAAAGGGTTTGATTCCCAACGGCGCTATCCAAATGAGCAAGCGATCCAATTTCTGGCTTTGCATTATTTTCCCTTATCTCGGCAGAAGCGTAAAAAGACGAAAGTGCTCGAGCTCGGATGCGGGAGTGGCGCCAATCTATGGATGATAGCGAAAGAAGGATTTGATACGTATGGCATGGATATCGCACCGGCTTCAATTGATTTATGCAAACGAATGCTCGCACACTACGGTGTCAAGGCAAAATTAAATGTCGGTAATATAAAAGAGCTTGATTTCAGAAGCGGCTTTTTTGACGCTATCGTTGACGTTATGACGGTTGAGCATACCGACCTCGCGGGGCACAGGCAGACCTACGCGGAGGTCTTTCGCTGTCTCAAGAGGGGCGGGCGTTTCTTCAGCTGGCATTTGGGGACACAGAGCACTTCTTTTATACACGGTCACGGCACAAAACTCGACCGTTGTACGATCGACAATATCAAGAATCCAAGTGCACCATTCCCCAACAACGGCATTACTTGTTTTATTACCGCTCCGCTCGCTAAGAAAATGCTTAGACAAGCTGGCTTCATCGACATTGGTATCGAACGTGTCACGCGCACCTACAAGCAGATGACGCAGAAAGCGGAATGTTTCGCCATTTCCGCACGCAAGCCGTAGTTTATGAGGCGTCTCTCAGCGTGGTGCACAGCATATGCATCTGTACCTCCGAGAGTCCTTGGTGGCAGGGCACGATGAGTGACGGGGCATAGTGCGGGCTGAACATATTACGATTCATATCAAAGTGGTATTGCTCGCTCACCACACCCTTTTCAGCGAGAGCCCGCACGAGGACCGGAATCTGCTCGTAGGTTGCGAAGTAGGGCATGAAGAAGGGCACCACGTCAGCGTCTTCTTCTAGTGCGCTCGGGTATGCCTGCGTACCGGCGAAGTAGCTTCTAAAGATTGCGAGATTCTTCTTCCGGATGTCGATTTGGCGTTCTAATTCTTTGCGTGTTGCGGGGAAGAGGTGGCAGACGCGCTTATTCGCATTGGGGAAGTATTTGAACTGACTATAGGCGACGAGGACCAAGTGATTCGCGATGCGTCGCAGCCAGGGCCTCACGGTTGGTACGTCAAATATATGTGGGAGGAGCGCGAGTGTCGAGACACACCGCCACACGAATGTGTCCTGCTTCGCTAGATACGCACGTGCGAAGTCGAGGACCTCGACATCTTCGGTTATGAGACAGCCGCCGAGCACTGTCTGAAACGCCTTGGGGAAGGTGAAGATGGCAACGTCGCCATAGGTCCCCACCATTTTCCCGCGGTAGGTAGACCCAAACGAGGCCGCCGAATCTTCGATAACGAGTAGGTTGTGCTTACGCGCGAGCGCCATAACCTCGCCCATTTTTTGCGGATAGCCATATTGGTGGACGAGCAGTATCGCCTTGGTGGCCGGCGAGACGTGGAGCGTCGGCACCGCGCATTCGGCAATGGTGTCTAACATACATTTCGGCATATAGGGAGGCACGAGCACCTCATCAGTGCGCCTAAACTTCTTTGCGGCGAGCGTGAGGTAGACGCCAGTGCGGGCGGCGTTCAAGACTACCACCGGCTTACCGAAATAGTCTCGGAGGACGGATTCAACGCGGGTGATATCAGTTGTGCGCGCGCCGAGCAGCTTGTAGAGCTTTGTTGGCGGCAGAAATTGGTAACGGCTGATGACGCTTCTTTTCATTCTTTTTCTGCGATGATATCTTCACGAGTATAGCCGAATGATAGCGTCTCGGGTTGGCGCACCCGCCTCGCGCGCATACCCAGCTCTTCAAGCATCGTTAGGATTTTTTCCACGAGGGTATCGTCTAACGTGACGAGCTCCGTGGCCGCCATGGGCGGATGTATCTCTGGATTCTTCTTCTGTTCTTGCTCAACCCTTTCTTTCCACGCGGCCGAGAACGCCTTACCGCGCTCGGTAGCGAGGAATGTGGTCTTGACATCCTTGTTCGGGATATCGCCGATAATCATTTTCCCCCTCGGCCGAAGAAGCCCTGCCGCTTTGCGAATGAAAGTCAGCACCTCGTCTTCGTTGCGGAGGTAATGAATCACCGAATAGATGACTATCTTCGAAAATGTCCCTGGAATCTCCGTCGTAAGAAACTCACCCGGAATGAGCGTTATCGTATCGTTGTCTTTCGGCACACGGTTTTTTATTTGGGCGAGAAGGTTCGGATGGTCAATGCCCGTTACCGAACGGACAAAGAAAGAGAGCGGGATGAGGAGGTTGCCCGCCCCACACCCGATCTCCAGCAGGTCATCTTCTGGAGAGGGGGACAGCTTTTCAAGCAGATACTGCAGAAGGTATTGCTCGGCTTTTTTTTGGAAGCGGTACCTGCCAGCGATTTCCGCGAAATTGTCCAGTTTCAGTGCGCTTTCTCCGTAGTATTCAAATGGTGTTCCCGCCATAGGTATGTAATGATACCATCACACTGTGCACATATTCTTTGAAGATAAAAGGTACCCACTCACGGCTCTGCCCGAGGGCCCGCACGCCATTTTCGGGCCATTAGAGCCCCACATTGCTCGCACCTTTTCTGGGAAGTCGGCTCTCGCACTAGTGCTGAACTACTACCACTCGCGTGGCGTCTTCCTCGATAAAAGCAGCCAAGTCCTCGTCCCGCACTGGCTCGGCTCGTGGGTCTACATGACTATGCACCGCTATTGTTTCCCCACGACAACAATGAACAGGGGCGTGAAGGGCGTCATGGTCTATCACCAGTGGGGGTTTCCGCAGAAAATGGAAAAAATCATGGCATTCGCAAAGAAGCACGGCCTATTCGTACTTGAGGACTGCGCCCACAGCTTCTCGAGCTCCTATCGGGGGAAGCGGGTGGGCACGTTCGGCGACGAGTCAATGTGGAGTTTCTCGAAATTTTTCCCCAGCGTTGTTGGCGGGGCGGTCTGTTCAAAAGATAAGGCGCTGCTCGCCTTTGTCAGAAAGTCGTATAAAAAAAGCGATGCCGTGCTTGAAAAAAAAGTGTTCGCGCATCTCGTCCGCACCCATAAGCGCCCCACGCCGGTGGCACTGCGCGAGGTCGCGCGTAATTATGCCATCTATCCAGAACTTTTCTCCTGTCCGCCGTATGCGATACGGGCGGTTGCACGAGAGCTTGCTTCTGGGGCGCTCGAGAAGCGACAAGAGAATTTTCGCCTGTTACGAGAGGCACTCTGGGGGAAGGCGCAGGAGTGCTTGCTTGAGAACAGCGAGGTATGTCCGTGGGTAGTGCCGCTTTTTTTTGGAAGCAAGAACAGACAGGTAGCCACGGCATTACAGAAACGCGGCATCGAGAGTGGCGTATATCATTTTGATATGAACCGCAACATGCTCAAGCCACATTTCGTCGAGTGCGTC
>Ga0209542_10013315_pt1 | contig 14209 bp, 12 predicted proteins | sample RifCSPhighO2_01_FD_184028 | JGI IMG/M metagenome (GOLD analysis project Ga0209542, IMG submission 184028) | Soil microbial communities from Rifle, Colorado - Rifle CSP2_plank highO2_0.1 (SPAdes) (version 2) | ecosystem: Environmental > Terrestrial > Deep subsurface > Rock core/Sediment ...
CTTGCTGTGGCAGATTTTGAAAGACTGAAATTGCTGGTCGCTGAAAGCGAAAAATTTCGCGGTGAATACTCCGTAGCTTGCTGCGGAGATAGCGAAATTTTAGGCAATTTCTTTATCTAATTCAATAAAATATTTGACATTTCCATTTCTATAATCTTCACATTGATTTTCAACTTGATTATCCTCAGAAGTTCTAGGAACATGAACAATATCAACAGCATAACTTAATTCATTTCCTTTATCATCAACATTATCAATCTCAACAATTCCTAAACATTGACTTGAAAATTCAGTTCCTTTTGATTTTTCAGAATCATACAAAGATTTTGCTTTATTAATAATCTGCTGCTGTTCTAAAACATATTCAGGAGTTGAATAAGGATTCCCATGTTTAACATAAACTCCACGACTATCTTTTATCCATGAATCTTCACCTTGAAAATCAAAGCCAACTCTAAAAATTAATATAAAAACAACTATCAAAATAATTATTTCAATAAAAATCAAGGGTTTATTCATTTCAATATTTTTCTAAAGAGTTTTTTAATTTTGGAATGTTATTCTTTATTACATCCCAAATAATTTCTAAATTACTTCTAAAGAAACATTTTTCACTGCTTCTCCTATAATACCTAAATTCCTTAAAACAGCATCTATTACAAGATTATTTTTTTTAAAATTTTCATAAGAAAAACCTTTTGTATACTTTTCAATTTTATTAACAGCTTCAAGAATATCTTTTATATAAACTAATGAATCTCTAGACATAAATTGCCTCCTTTTTTACATATTTAAATTCTGGTTTTAAATTTTTTTCAACAACTAAATCTACTTTTCTTTTAAATACCTTTTCCAAAAATTGTTTTAATTCAATATAATTATCAAAAGTAGGTTTATTAAATTCAACAAGCAAATCAATATCACTTTTTTTATGTTGCTTGTCTTTAACAAATGATCCAAACAAACCTATTTTTTTAACTCCATAAGTATTTATTTCATTTTTATATTCACTTAAAGTCTTAACTATCTCTTTGGCATTAATTTCTTTATTTTTTAATTTTTGCTTTGGGATTTTCATAATAATTTATAGAACTCGGAGTTATTAAGTTTTATGGAGAAAACATTACATTAAGTTAAACTTATGCAACAACTCTAAAGTAGGTTTATTAAATTCAACAAGCAAATCAATATCACTTTTTTTATGTTGCTTGTCTTTAACAAATGATCCAAACAAACCTATTTTTTTAACTCCATAAGTATTTATTTCATTTTTATATTCACTTAAAGTCTTAACTATCTCTTTGGCATTAATTTCTTTATTTTTTAATTTTTGCTTTGGGATTTTCATAATAATTTATAGAACTCGGAGTTATTAAGTTTTATGGAGAAAACATTACATTAAGTTAAACTTATGCAACAACTCTAAACTCCCAAAAAGCTTCTCTTTTTATTTTTCTTGAAGTATCAGTAAAAGTTGCTACAACTCTATATTTTCCAACCTCATCTATACTAATTTTATAATTATTAAAAATCTTATCAAGTTTCACAAGTCCTTTTGCAGGAATACTTACTCTTGAACTTCTTGATCTCTCTCCATGATATTTACTCCATCTATTATTTTCAAATACCTCAATTTTAAATGTAACAATACCCGAAAGAGGGGTATTGAGATTATTAACAATCTTCGATTGAGGTCTTATTGCAACAGGAGTTATATCACAGTCATAACACCCTGTATGTTGAGCATCGTGCTGGAACATTGGCCACTCCATTGTAGATGGGTTGTAAGGTGTATCAAGTTCCCAAACTAAAACTTCTCCCAAATTTGTTCCTGCTATAATATCAATTTTTCCATCATTATCTATATCATCAATAGTAATGAGAGAATTAGACATACGATACCCCATATTTCTTAACCAATTATCTAAAATAATACCTTCTTTAGTATAAGCATAAATGTAATCTCCAGCTGCTCCAAATATCTCAGCAAATCCATCGTTATTTATATCTCCTATCGCCAATTCTGAATAAGGCGCTCCTCCAGGAGTAAGAATAGGATAATCTGAAAATAATGTTCCATCCTTATTAAATAAATACATGTTAAAATCACCATAACCAATAAATGTATAAGCGATTATATCTAAATTCCCATCATCATTAATATCTGCAAGTGCAGGAGAAGCTAAAATCTCATCATTAAGTTGATTTGGCCAACCATTTTCAGCAATACCTTCATGATTATAAACATATAAGTTTTTATTATTAGATCCAAATATTATTTCTTTATATCCATCATTATTTATATCTCCTACAACCGGAGAAGAAAAAGCGAAACCATCTACTTCTTTTGGCCAACCCCTATGTATAGTTCCATCGTGATTCCATATAGTCACTAAAGTCCTTTCAACCTCATACTCTTGAGAAAAATCTGGAAATATTTTAATAATTTCTTTATATCCATCATTATCTATATCTGCAATTGCTGGAGAAGGTATTTTTAAAGTAGAATACCCGAACCATTCTTTATGGGAAATAATCTGCGGCCATCCATTAAGTATTGTTCCATCTCTATTAAACACATAAATACTTCCTCCAGAAGTTGTTATAATAATTTCTTCTGACAAATCATTATTTATATCTATAAAATTAATTGAACCGTAAATTGATTCAGTACTCTCGCTCCAGAGATAATTACTATTCCACTCCCTAACTAGATTACCATTGTAATCAACAGCATAAACATATATTTTATCTATAGCTTGAACCAAAATAAATACTTCATCTATTCCATCTTCATTTACATCGCCGGTAGCAATAATTTGTGATGATGGATTAAATGGAATTTTAGGAGTAATAAAAGGCCATCCAGGAAGAAGATTCCCCTTATAATCCCACAAATAAATCTCCATAGATTCACTCCATACATGACTATTTGCAACTATTTCTTTAGATCCGTCATGATTAAGATCTACAACTGTTGGTCGTACCTGTCTAGTCCACCAATCTTCTGAATCATAAGAAATGTATTTTGGCCAATTTTCTTTTAACATTGTATCAATTATAATTTGAATTGTCTCAGAAGGATCAGATTCATCATTTAGGAATATGCCTAAATAATAAACTCCATTTTCGGATGAAGGTATATTAGTCGTATCCCATATCCCTAAAACTCCATTTGAGACTTGATTATTAACTTTTCCTGTTATTGATTTCCAATTATTATCAAATCTATATTTTAACTCATAATTATTAAAATTTGATGAATAAATTGTTCCTTTAATTTCAATTTTATCTTTGCCAAAAATATCTTGAGCATATGAAAGACCGAGTTTATTTTCTTGTGGATAAGTTATTTTAATATTCTTTACTGTAAAATAATTATAATCTTCATTTTTTCTTTCTCCACTACCAAAAACATTCAATTTAATTTCATATTTTCCATCAATTAAATTACCTGTATCAAACCCTCCGCACAAAATTTCATTTTCAACTTGATTTATTCCAGAACAAATTAACTTCCAATCATCTTCTCCTTCTTTAGAATAATAAACCCCATACCTTTGGAAATTATTTCCTTTCACAGTTCCTGTTATATCAATAATTCCAGAAACTTCATAATTCATTTCAGATAATTCCGCAATTAATGGCTTTCCTTCAATTTTCACAACTTCTTTAACATCAATTCTTCCTGCACCTTGTTCAATTGGAGACAATCCCAAATCTTTTGCAGTTCCTTTCAATGCTGATTTTATTTCTTCAGGAGTCCAGCCTGGATGAGCTTGCTTTATTAATGCAACTGCTCCAGAAACAATTGGTGTTGCCATTGATGTTCCTGCTAAGAGAACATGTTTATCATCAACACAAGGTGTGTAATACTTATTTTCTCCTTCAGGAAAAATAGAATCATATCTTGCAGCGCATATTATTGCTCCTGGAGAAACTATATCTGGTTTGATAATTATTTTTTTATTTCCTTCATTATTTTCCCATGCAACAGGACCTCTAGAACTAAATGAAGTTATTTGATCTTTTCTCGGATTATCATTAAGCCAATATCTGCACATTGCCTTTCCATCATCACTACAAATAAGATTTGGATAATTTGACTCAGAAAAAGGATAATTACTCCCACAATTAGAATACTTTGGAAATTCTAATATCTCTCCTGGATTACAGCCTATTAGAAAATTATTATAATCTCTTTTATATACAGCACCAACAGTTATTGCATTCCTAGCTGTTCCAGGACTTCCAATTCTACTTTCATATGGTCCACTATTTCCAGCAGCAATAACTGCAACAACACCCATATTAACAGCATTATCTACTGCTTTACTTACTGCATCATCTGGTCCACAAGATAAAGAATATCCTCCATACTGAGAACAATCAACCCCTAAACTCATACTTATAATATTAACATAATCTAAGAAATCTCCATCTTGATTAGGATCAACTGCTCTTTCAATTGCCAAAATAATTGAAGACATCGTTCCGCTGCCTTCGGAATTAAGAACCTTATATGCAACAATCTTTGCTTCAGGAGTAACTCCTTTTAACACTCCATTACCTGAAGAAGTAGCTGCAACATGGGTTCCATGTCCAGCATCATCTATTGGATCATTATCATTATTTACAAAATCATATCCTCCAATAACCTTGCAGCCAATTCCTATACATCCTCCCAAATCAGGATGAGTATAATCAACTCCTGTATCAATAATTGCTATCTTAACACCTTTTCCAGTCAAACATTCTTTTCCAGTTGAAATGCAATTATTTCCATCAATATCTAATTGTCCTGAAGGAATTCCTCCTTGAATTAATGGAACAGAATCCATTAACGTTGTATGGACTTTATAATTTGGAGTTATACTTTTTATGATTTTTTTAATTTCTGGAATTTCTTTTATTTTTTCAATATCTTGATTTGAAACATCTAAAGCAATTCCATTAAATGTTTTAGTATATTCTCCAAGAATTTTTGGTTGTTGGAGAGATTTATCTCTCGAAAAAGCTTGTTTAAAAGTAGTGTGTTCTGAATTAATTCTTTGTTTTTGAAGAGCAAGTTCAGTCTTTATTTTCCTAAGAGTTAAAGATTTATCTCGCTTTGAAGTCTCTGTTAATTCAACTTGTTTTTTAACAAGAGGTTGTTGTTGAAATTCAATTATATACCCTTTAAAAGATATATTCCCTGCATATACTTTATTTTCATCAATATCCTTTTTCATTACAATAGTTTCATCCCTTGAATAAACAGAAGATATTCCTATTTCAGGATAATTATAATAATTATTCTGGTTCTTCTGTAACGAGGTATCTTCAATAACCTTTTCTATAATTTCTCCATCCTTTGTACTTTCAATCTCTTTAACTTCAGAATTTTCCTCCGGCGGATCAGTTAACTGAATAATTTCACCTTTTTTGTAAACATCTTTCAATGTTGCTAAAGACAATTTTATTTGATCCTCACACGTATGAATTTGTACATTACAGACATATCCCTTAGGGCAATTACTATTTGTTATACAAGAAATACTTACCGCATTGCCAGTAACCTTTCCACTTATCTTATTAAAAACACCAAAATAATTCAACAATAAAATAATAGCCAACAATAAGATAACTACAACAATTACAGAAATAATTAATTTTTTACCTTTATCTCGTCTCACACTCTTTCTCATGAAGAAACTAATATAAATCTATTTAAAAACCTTATCTCACATTATAAATCACATCATGATGATCAAAATCCTCAAATGAAATTAAATTTTTATTTTTATCAAAATTAAAAACTAAAACAAAATGCCCTATGTGTACTCTTTTTGAATCTTTCATATTATATCTTAGATTTTTATAATGCTCAATATCATAGGAGTTTATTACTTCTTCAATTTTTTTAATAACTTGTTCATAAAGAGATTTATCTTTTTTTGATAATTTATTTAGAATTTTTTGGAGATTGGGTTTTATCTCATAAAAATACATCTTAACCCTCAATTATTCTTCTAAGTTCAGTTATATTCTTAAAAGGAATTCCTTTCTCTTTCCTTATTCTTCCTAATCTTTCTAAATACTCTGGCCTTAATTCTGGTTCTAAGAAACTATCAGAATAAACTTTTGTAATTAAAGCTACTGCTTGAGACTTATTCTTTAAACCATATTTAGCTTTGACTATATTTAATATTCTATCTTCATTTTCTCCTAAATCAATTATACTTTGTACCATTTTAATTTTATTAGGTTCTATTATAATTTATAATGAATTATAACGTTTATATATTTTTCTATAAAAACCAATAGAATTCAAAGTTATTAAAATTTTTGGATTCAACGTTGAATAGGAACAACAAGTTCAGGATTATTCTTGAGATTTACTACCCATATTCTCTTCCATGTATGATCTTGAACAATTAAATTATCACTTTTATCAAAATTAATCTCACCAGAAGCTCCAATTTGTAAATTAATATAAGCATCACGCAACTGGCCTTGTACATATTTTCCATCATTGTTCTTCTTTAAAGGATCATTATAAATATACAGCTGGTGAGTTGCTCGTTCTCTCAAATCTCCGCCTGCTCCAGCATTATACTTATTCCCATAATATCCATCATTACCTCTTACAGAAGCATCTTCTACATTATTTTTATCAAAAGAATAATTAAGTATTATATTAGATGAACTTATAACATTTCCTGTTGAAGATTTTTGAATTAAAAAACATATATTAAAACAACTATTAAAACTAATAAAATAAAAGCCAATAAAAATCCTTTCCAATTATTATCCTTAAAAAAGTTCTTCTTTTTAGAGCTAATATCTTTCCCCCTTTTCATACTTAGCACAAAGATATATTCTTTTTAAATTCTACTCTTTAATCTCATTCCATTGCTCAAGAAGAATAAGTAAATCATCAACATTAACCTTTCCATCTCGGTTAATATCAGCATTATAAATTGGTGTATCTGTTAAAGTAGGTGTGACTGAATATGTTGGTGTAGGTGTTAGTGTTATTGTAGGAAGAGGTGTACAAGTAGGAGGAAATGTAGGAATAGGAAGTAATCCAACAAGGATGTTATTTGTTTCATCAGACTCTTGTATTTCATTATCAGAATCAACAACAGCTATATTAGCATCAAACGCAACATATCCTGGAACCCATATTGTTGTATATTTATCTCCCTTAAGTCCTTCAATTATTCTAACAGGAGTTGTATCATTAATTTGAACATTAAATGCAGGAGAATCAATAGAAGAATAATTACCTATACCTAATCTAATTCCTAATGATGTATTTCCATAGGAACAATCATCTCCTGTTTCAAGTTCAATTCTCCATCCAAGAGTAGCTAAATCTGGAAGTGTATCTTGTTTTGAAAATTTTTCTATAAAACGATTATATTGATAATCTGGTAATAAACTAAAAACAGATTCTTTTATTTCTAAATCTGGGTTTAATACCTCACAGCTTGCTGTGGCAGATTTTGAAAGACTGAAATTGCTAGTCGCTGAAAGCGAAAAATTTCGCGGTGAATACTTCGTAGCTTGCTGCGGAGATAGCGAAATTTTAGGCAATTTCTTTATTTCACTAGAAACTACATCTTTTTTCACTAAACCTTCTAATTTTTTTGTGGATGGTATATCTGATTCTCCACCAAATCCATAGGATAAAAAGGCTGTTAATCCTAAAATTAATCCCTTAGAGTAAAGACTATTCATTCTTCATTGATAAAAATTATATTTATAAACATTTAGCTAAATTTTTAACTATATTATATCAAAGGACACTAATATTCTACCTTTTTGTGCCTTTGATAGATAGAGAAAAACATAGTATTTTGGTAAGTTATTAATGTCTTTCTCTATAATTCTAAAAAGTCTTTCTCACTTATGCAACTAAAGAATTTCCTTGAAGTACAGCTTTATCAAAATCTCCTTTAAATTCCCACCAGTTTCTTAGTGATTTGCCTTCAAAAGTTAATCTATTATTCTTTCCTGGCATATTTTGCATCCACCACATTTTAAATCCTGTATTGATGTTATAGTTTACATCTCCTCCTACACATTGATTATTGACCAATGTTGCACACGAATTATACAAATCCCATGTTATCCTACTTACCAGTTTCTTTGTTCCTATTCCTTGAGGATTCCAGTCTTCACAATCACTAAGTTCTTGCTCAGAATTTCCCCAATCATAATCATGACCCCCAGAATTTCCCCCATCATAATTAGAATACTTCATTACATTTGGAGGATAGTGTGTCCATCCGCATCTATAAAATTCTCTTGGACCATTAGGAAATCCTACAAACAATGGCCTAAATATATTATTATTATCTATTCCCGAAAATAATGCCTCCATTTGATGTGTATGATCTTCAATCATCTCTCCAAGATTTGTATTATAATTATAATTATAAAGAATATATGAATGCTCACATTGGGGTAAATCATTGCTTTGAGCAGAATTACTATAATCTCCATAAGTTCCATGATTCCAATATATTTTAGATGCTCTTCCCACGGACATATCAGATTCAACAGGACCAAGTTCATGAGTGACTATCTCCCTACATTTTTTATTACCAGTACAAAAATAGTTTGTAGGACAGTCTGTATCTATAGTACATGTTCCCTGAGTTCTAACAACTCTAAATCCTCCTTGAGATGAAGCATCTCTCACATAAGATATATGATAACTAAACATCCATATTTCTCTTACACCCATTATATCAACATAATAACATAAATCATTTCCAGTTTTTTCTTTTAAGTTACTAACATCAAAAAATTCATCTTGACCAAGAATCCTCCTATAATCAGGATGGCAAACATGCTTTATTCTTCCTGTTACTTTATCAGTAACATCACCACAATTTACATTTGGTGCAACAGATGCATCTCTAGGTGTTCCATAATAATCCCAAGGAATAGGATTGGTAAATTCAATAGTATCTCTTATTTCATAATCTAAAAAAGGTTGAGCTGAAGAATCTTTATAACCATGGTATATACTTGCCTTTTCAAGATAATCTGCTGCATAATTAACAAGATTATTTATTTTTGTTCTTTTTGCTATAACTGTTGACCCTTCTCCATCAACATTTGCATCTAACTTTGTTGGATCAGTTAAAGAAACAGGCAAGTAGTTAATGACAAGAACAGGAACTCTTAATTTTTCTAGGATACAAGAACTTTGACAAAATGATACACTTATTTTATTATTTGTTTCATAAGTCTCAAAGAGAATATTAGAATGATCTACAGAAACATCAATTCTATGATATCCTGATGTTTGGACAAGAGGAGTAGAATAAGTCAAGAGTTCTTGTCCTCCAGCTACAAGGTTTACTACTGAAAATCTTTTAAAGAGAACACCATCAATATATATTTCTCCACCCACAGAATCAATATTTTCAGTCCCTTCATTTTTTATAGGAACTGAAAAAGTATCTCCTCCATTTGAAGGGACAGCTATGCTACCTAAAGTAACATCCCAGACTTTCAAGATACATTTGTTATTCACACATTTCGTTCCTGTTCCTGCTTCAACAATAGCAATACATTGTGATTCTTTAAAAGACTCAGAAAAACATGTTCTGTCCAAACATAAATCAGTGAGTGAATAAAAAGATACTATCTCATTCATACTAATTTTTGTTACTCCTCTTCCCATCATTTCTTGAAGATATTTTTTATATGTTGGACAAGTTATTGTATCAATAAATGAACTAATTAATGGTGGATTGCCAGCAGTACTTGCAAAGAAGTTTACTAATATTGCAGAATCCTCTTTTTCATATATTCCATTGCAATTAAAGTCTATCTTCAAACATGACTGAGTTGTCTCAATACAACTTTGTATTTGGGCTTTCGTTTGAGTAAAAAGATTAAATGAAATCTGAGGATTTTTTGAAAGGAATAAGGAGAATGCAGGGCATTCTCCTGTATAAACAGGAGTTTTTCCGATCTCATTTCTTTTAGTGAGGAGTTTTGTAATGACCTCAATATCTCCTTCATTCACAACCCCATTACAATTAAAATCAACTTTTCTACAATTAGATGATGATGGAGAAATTTCGCAAGTATTTTCAGAATTACATCGCTGTCCTATAGGACAATTATCATCAGAATAACATGCTACACTTCCTGTCTGACAAACTTGAGGCAAAGTTGTTCCTTTCTCCAATATTCCTTCAGCTGTTGTTGTATATACTCTATTAGCAAAAAGAGTACAAGGAGCAATAACTCCTGTTGTAAAAGGAAATTCTTTATTAGGTCCTGACTCATACCATCTTGTTCCTAAACAAATTATTCTTTTATCAGGACTTGAATATCCCCATTGATTAGCATATAAATATTCCCAACTATTTGCCCTGTAATAAACTCCAGATGCTGAATAATATACATTACATTGTGTTCGTGAAAGTTCAGTAATATCAGCTTGAGAAAAAACAGCAGTATTATATATTTTAACTTCATCAATTTCCCCCTTAAATCTATAAGCACCATATCCTCCAATAGTTTGAATAGAACTTTGCCCTCTTCCACACAATGCATTCTTAATTACTGTTGAAACAAGTTTTCCATCAACAAAAATTGCCCCTTTATTAGTTCCTAACAAACTTGTTGCTTTATTATTCCAAAGAATCATCACATGATGAAATTCATTAGCTTTCCAATTGAGACTTGATGTTTGAACAAGGAATTGATCACAGGAATATCCGTCATTTTTAAAAAAAAGTTTATTTCCAGAAAAATAAATCATAAACCTATAAGGAGCAACATCATTATACACTATTTGTGTTGAAGTCATCAAAGCAGTTGCTTCATAAGGTTTTATCCAAAAAGACAATGCTCCATTTAAAGCATTAAATCCTCCGACATTTGTAGCAAGAGAATCATCAACACCATCAAATATAAGTGAGTTTCCATACACTCCATTATCACTAAAAGAAGGATTTCCTATTAATGCTCCATCATTACCTCTTACAGAATCATCTTCTACATCATTTTTATCAAAAGAATAATTAAGGATTATATTAGATGAACTTACAACATTTCCTGTTGAAAGTTTTTGAATTAAAAAAACATATATTAAAATAACTATTAAAACTAATAAAATAAAAGCCAATAAAAATCCTTTCCAATTATTATCCTTAAAAAAGTTCTTCTTTTTAGAGCTAATATCTTTCACCCTTTTCATACTTAACACAAAGAGATATTCTTTTTAAATTTACTCCTCCAATCTATCATTCAATTCATGAGCAAAATTAGTAAGCATTAATTTCTTGACTTCTTCTCTTTTCTTTGTTTTAGCTAATACCCATCCTAATTTAACAAATGCTGTTTCAGCTAACATATCTTCTAAAAATATAATTCCTGTTTTAAGTAATTCTCTTCCATTGCTATAAACTAAAGGATTTAATCTTCCATAAATTGTTTGAGCAGTAGCACAAATAATCATTCCTTTTCTTTGAACTTCATTTAATTTTTTAATCCAGCTTTGCCTTGCTTCTCCAACAGGAAGATGTCCTAATCCAGAAACTTCTAAAATTAATCCTTTATACTTATTTTTTGAATAATAATCTAAAATATCTGGATCTTGTCCAGGATAAAATCTAACTATAGCTATTTTTTCTTCAAATTTATTATCTAATTTAACTTTTCCCTTTCTCCTCATATTAAAATCTGAAAGAATCTCAATTCTATCTGTAAATACTTTAGCAAAAGGTTTTCCATTTACAACTTTAAATGCATCTCTTCTTGAAGCATGAAATTTTCTTACTTTAGCTCCAGGCATTGCATAGCAAAAATCATCATTTGTAGAAGCATGTCCAACTAACATCACTTCAGCAATATCTGAAACTGCAGCCAAAGCTGCACATTCCAAATTTAAAGAAGCGTCACTTGAAGCCCTATCGCTACTTCTCTGAGAATAAGTTAAAACAACAGGTTTATTCAAATCTTTCAAGAAAAAACTTAATGCAGATGAAGTATAATGCAAAAAATCAGTTCCATGAGTAATTATTAATCCTTTAATATTATCATCATTTAACAATTCAACTGCAACTTTAGCAATTTTTTGCCAGTCTTTATAATCCATACTTTCAGATGCTTTCATAAATGGAACTTCTAATTTATACAAATTAATATGCTTAAACATATTAGGATAAAACTGAAATAACTTCTCAGGTGAAGTAAGCCATTTAACACCTCCTGTTTTAGAATCTAAACTTGAAGAAATTGTTCCTCCTGTAATAATCATAGCAATATTTGGTTTCTGATTATTTTTCTCAACTTTGCCCTCTTCTTTTTCATTTGAATCTTTTCCTTTATCAGATTTTTCTGCTTTTTCTGTTTTTTTTAAAAGTCTTAAATCAATCACATCTTTTTTAGAAACTCCAATATTATATCCAGAATCAAGTTTAATTAAAAAAACACCTTTTTCATCATCAGGAGACTGCAACAAAGTTCCTCTAAATTCCTTTTTTCCTAAAATAATTTCAACATAATCGCCAATTTCAATATTCCATTTACTCATTTTCTCAGATACCATAAAAAAACAAGATAAACTGAATATAAAAGGTTTTTCTATTCCCTAAACAGCTTCTGCTTGTTAATATCTTTTTTGAAGTTTTATAATTAAAGTTATTCATTTTTCTCCAACAGCCATTTCCAGACCGGCTTAATAATTATTCTACTATTTCCTTTTATTTTTATCTCTTCTTCTTGATCATAAGTTAAAATCAACCCTTCTTTCAGTTTGAACTTATTCATTGCTTCTGTTAATCCTTCAATTTCTCTTTCTTTATTATCTCTTGTAAGTTCATAACAAACTTGAATGACTTTGGTTATATTCCTTCCCTCTTTGACAACAAAATCACATTCTTTTTTGTCTGAATAATAATATATCTCTTTTCCTCTTATTTTTAATTCTATAAAAACAATATTTTCAAGTAGTTTACCATTATCAGGAGTTACTCTAAAACCAAGATACTTTGCTAAACCATTATCAATACAATAAACTTTCTTATTGTAGTACATCTGTTTTCTTAAAGAATAATCAAATTTAGGGACTAAGAAAATAAGAAAACTATTTTCTAAATAATCAAAATAATCTTTGACAGTTGTTGAACTTCCAAGAACAAGAGTTTTCTTTATTGAGTTAAAGCTTATTTCTTTAGAGATATTATTCATCGCAAGATGAACTAATTCTTTTAAACTTTTTTCATTAGATATTTTGTATCTTACCAAAATATCTCTATAAATTATATTTTCATAAAGAGTCTTTAAATAATCTATATTTAGCTCTCTAAGATATTCAGGAAATCCCCCATTAATGAAATAGTCTGAAAAATTCTTTTTTATTTTTGCCCGTGATGCAGTAAGATATGCCGACTTTTCATCAAGTTCAAACTTCCTAAGAGAGAGGAATTCTTTAAATGAAAAAGGAAACATCTGTAACATGAGATATCTTCCTGTAAGATGGGTTCCAAGTTCTTTGCTTAACATAGAAGCATTTGAGCCAGTGATAAACACTTTTTTTCTCTCATCATGCAATCTTCTGACAAACCTCTCCCACATAGGGATATTTTGTATCTCATCAAAATAGAATATTTTCTTTTCACCATATAATTCTATAAATAATTCTTCTAATATTTGGAAGTCTTCAATCTTGAAATTAATTAATCGTTCATCATCAAAGTTTAGATAATAACCCACATGTTTTTTTCTTATCTGAGATAATAATGTAGACTTTCCACATCTTCTTATTCCTGAAATGATAATAACAAAATCATTTTTTATGTAAGACTCAATTTTAGAAAAAAGCTCTCTATCTACTAAGTCTTCCTGCTCTTTTCTATTATTTTGATCAATAATAATTTCCTTTAATTCAGTTTTATTCATAGTCTTCTTACGTTTAATACCTTTATAAACATTTCCATTAGTAATGGAAATATAACCCTACAATATATCTATTCCTAATAGGAATTCATCTTCTTAACCACTTCCCTTTTATTTGTTGTGTCTTTGTTTAAATTTTAAGCTTAAACATTCTTTATAAGTAAGTATAAAGCTCCTCTATAACTAATTTCTTATAACATTTAATAATTCATTATAAAGATATTTTCCCTGATGTTTCCATGTCTGCCTATGAGTTTCTATAATTGCATATTGTTTGACGCCTTCTCTTGTC
>Ga0209542_10013322_pt1 | contig 14207 bp, 12 predicted proteins | sample RifCSPhighO2_01_FD_184028 | JGI IMG/M metagenome (GOLD analysis project Ga0209542, IMG submission 184028) | Soil microbial communities from Rifle, Colorado - Rifle CSP2_plank highO2_0.1 (SPAdes) (version 2) | ecosystem: Environmental > Terrestrial > Deep subsurface > Rock core/Sediment ...
CTTCTGATTGACCTTATCAAGAGACATGGTAAATGTCGCTCGCAGTTGCTTGCCTTGGAATTTTTTGATGTTATTTGGCGGAGCCATCTTTGAGTTATAGACGAGTTTTTTGATCTGGCTTGATTGCGGATCAATAAATATTTCAAATGTTTGCGTCTTAGAGAAAACATCAATCGCCTTCTTATTTTTCGGCTCTTCCAAACTCTTTAAAATTTCAAAATTTCCATCCATAGCAAACTTTTCTCCGAGCTTTGCCTTGAGCGAGCGGATAAAAGCCGGGTATTTGGAATAATCAAAACTTACAATATAATGATTGAGAGAACCGATCTTTTCCTTTGGAGTATTCTTCTGTATAGTTATAAATTTTTCATCAATCGCTGATACGAACACTGAATAATAGTCAGAAAACTTTTTATCTGATTTTTCATTAAAATTCAAAAGATACGAGCTTCCATAGTTAATATCATCAAGCTGAAATCGCACCCACTTGTTTTGTATTGCCGTTAGATCAACGCCCCAAAAAAAATATGGCGCTTTATGAATGTTAAAATAATAATCGTCTTTGAGCTTAATAACTTCTCCGTCGGCGCTAAATTGCGTCCCGCCGAAACTCACGTTGCCACCGGCTGTAACGTGGCTTTTAGATTCCTCAAAAGACTTTGATGCGAGCGAGTCCGTGGCACTTTGTAGATAAAAAGAAAATAAAAAATCAGCCGGCAAATATTTAAACATATTCTGATACGCGGATTTTAATTCCTTCGCCCCTGCGGGAAACTCCAAAACGGGCGTGTTTTTTTCTCGAGCCTCTGGCTTCATGACAAAATCCATTTTCATTGAAACCGAATCCATGGCGGACAAATTCTGAAATGACTTTACTAGTATCTCATAATCCTTTGATCCCTTAGTAACGGCCACAAGGGCTGCAAATCCGATGATACCGCCAGCCAAAACCAAAGAAACCATCGCTATGGGAAGTATCTTTATCTTTGATTTTGTAGCGATATCTAAGTTTTTAGGCATACATTATATTTTAAATTATAAATTATATTCACCTCTCTTTATTATAACAAAAAAACGCCTTTTAGGCGATTGAGTTGTAATCCACTGACGGTCGCATCGTAAAGCCTGCCCGCCATCCAGCTTAAGCCGTCAGGCGTTGGTAGGCGGGGACGCTAAAACTATAATTCAAAAACAAACTAAGTTTGCTTACATTTCAGATATAGCTCCATCAACTTCTGTTTTGCCCCGTTACCCACTATTTCTTGTGACCTACATTATAGTTGACAACCAAGACCATCTTGAGTTGGATCTATGCCGGCATTAGGAAATGGCTGGGGTATTACTTGAGTATTTACCTCTTGATTAAAAAGATACTTTAGAATAAAGACCGCATCGGAGATATCAACCTTGCCGTCATCATTGGCATCAGCCGCGTCTTGGCATTTAAGATCGGCGGGGCTCCCCTGAAAAAGAAATCCCAAAGTGTTGATAGAATCGGAAATATTCAACACACCATCACGATTGGAATCACCGCGGAGAAAAATTTTATTATTCACAATAAATTGTACTTCCTTGGAAAAAGTATTATTTTGAGCGCGATCCCATGCCTGAGCCTTAAAAATATGAGGACCATCAGATATTAAAGTTGAATTCCAAATAAACTCATATGGTTCCCAATTATCCCAATGAAGCTGTTGCCCATCAAGATAGAAACCCACTGAATTTATTTCTAGATTGTCTTGTGCCAATGCTCTAACAGACACTTGTGATCCGGAAATGACCTCCCCTCCCGAAGGAGATTCCAAAATAATAGTCGGGGGTGTTTTATCAATAGTAAGTGTAAGCGGGCTTGAATTAAAAATATTTCCTTGCTGGTCATATACCCGAGCAATTATGGCATGCTGACCATTACTAATATCGGTAAATTTTCCAAGTAGCCCATATCTACTAATTCTAGGAGAATATAAACGACCAACTTCATTGAGTAATGTATCTCCATCAATATACAATTCTATATTATTTATCTCAGAATTATCGGTAATAAACACTTCAAAAAAACCAAAATCAGAAAAATATTCTCCCGTTGAAGGTTGTGTAAATACTACTTTCTGCCTCCCTGATAACTGCAGTGGCCTTGAAAATTTTCGAATACAGGTCTCCGAAGGATGAAAATTTCCAGGAATTTCTGACTGCTCACAAGGATGAGCCACGTATACAAAGTTTTTTCCAGCACTTAACATATCTAAATAATCGCCAGGTTGTCTTCCACCAACGTTATTGGTTATGGTTAAATCATTTACTTTCTCATTCTTCGAAAAGGTCATGCCTCCATCTGTTGATTCAGCGATATACACATCAAAAACCCCTAAATGTTGGTTATCTCTGTGATCTAAAAAAGCTGCATAAATAGTGTTGTCGTCGGCAATGGCAATTGAAGGAAAAGTCTGGTCTCCATCATAGATATCATCATTAATTCTTACCGGGCGACTCCAATTTTCACCTTTATCGCTTGATTTGCTTAAAAAAATATCAAAATCATACCCATACGATCCATATTCCAAATTTTCTTTCTCTATGCATTTTTCATGCATACTCCATAAAGCATATAATGTCCCTTGATTATCCATTGCTAGTTCAGGGCCAAGATACACATCATCGCCTCGATTACTCGCCAGCGAAACACGCGCCCAATTACAGTAACATAAATATCCGGCTTGACATTCGTAAGGAATTTCCATATCATGGCGAAAAATGTCTTTTATCGTAAATGTTTCTCCGCCGTCTAGCGATTTAAGAATTCTAGGAAAAACAGAAACCTCATTCTTGTTAGCGAAAGTATCCTGCGATGATTCTCCATGTAAATATGCTAAATATAATTCACCTTCAGGCCCAACTGCCATGGACTGTACCTGAGCATTAATCTCGACTTCCCTTAACCACTTATGGTTATTTTCTTTTTTGTATATATATAAACCTTTACCCCATTCTCCATTAGGATATAGTAATCCATTTACATATACGTATATATTTCCCAAATAATCTGAAGAAGGATTTTTATCTATAACCAACTTTTCATAATCAAATTGAATCCTGAAATCATTATTTTGCCAAGGCTGATCATATAATACTATCTGTTCCAATTCTGGAGGTTGACGCAATGGCTGTGTTTCTATGTATATGCCTCCTTCCAAAAAAGATCCTATTTCATTTGGAGACTGTAAAGAGGCTATGACTAAATTTCCTTCGGGCGTGAAATCAAACTGTGGGTCTCCGGCATATCTATGTGTTCTTGGTTCTTTGGTAATCGCATCTATGTCATATACTTGAGAAGTTTTCCAACCATCGGTAGTTTGCACAAATTTTTTAGTCGCAAGAATATAGCCGTACCTCTCATCCAAAGGACTAACTGTTGATGCCAGCTCCCAAAAACAATCCGCATCACAATTAAGCCGAATCATCGATGGGTCAATTTCTCCTATCTGTTCCCTGCCACCGCCACCGCCATCGCCCGCCACCACATCTTCCTCAATGGCTATGGGTGCGAGATACTGTATGCCACCGACCATAAAATCGAAGGTGTAAAACCCTCCCTGTACTTCTGGCGCCACATCTACGGAGAAAGAACTTATTTTCTTTTTCAAGACTTTCAAGCTTTTTTGATTTAACATCTTTTTTGTTACCCGATCTCTTTTAGATAATACGATGGTTTCGGGATACGAAAATGGTTTTCCATCCTTTCTCACAATACTTATTTTTCTTCCAGAAAAAAATTTATTGGGTTGACGATGTTCCTTGTTTAAATGACTCGGAATGTCATATTCAACAGAGTAAGTATCTTCAGTCATTTGAATACGTTGATCTGTCGAATTTTCATGAATTTGTGTCGTTACAACCTTATTAACTCCAACCACCGCCATCATCCCCCAGCTCAAAAATAATGCGACGGAAGAAAGGGAAACCATCAAAGACGCGGCAACGGCTGTGGTATGAGTGGTTTTGATTTGAGTTTTGAGTTCAAGTAATGGCATTTATTGAAAAAATATAATAAATTTTTTACCGAAGATTATCTGAAAATACCTGCTGATCGGCTTCGCTTACTTGACCTAGATACTGCTCAAAGGTTTCGTAATCCAACTCTTCAAATGTTTCAAGCTCTTCGTCTTCCAGATACACGCGTTTTTCATTTGGCGTCTCCAGTACAATAATACAGCCGATTTCTCGATCTTGATACGCCGGCAGTAACCGATGAACAAACTGTTGATCTTGAATATATTTGAACTCCAGTGCCTTAATACTGACATCTTTATAGGCGTACTTACTGACAAGCTCTACAACCTCGGGACGCTGGAGGACTTTGATCTTACCCTTATTCTCAATAACAAATGTAGAATGGCAAAAAAGTTTTGCTTCTTCCAAATCCAGCGGAATTTGTATATCCACCGTACTGCCCACTATCTGGCCTTGGGCGGTTCCGGCTTTTACTTGTATCGGACGAGAGCAATCATATCCGTAGGTTCCGTCAAAATAGCTAGAAACCTTTTTTATTTTTTCACTCTGCGGTGTCAAAGTTGACGCTGGTTTTTTCCAAAAAATTACAATTGAAACTCCGACTCCCAAGATCACAACAAAAATTATGGGGAATACGACTGCTTTTTTCATATCCTAAGATATTACATTATAACTATCAATACACTATTCTTTTATTATTATAACAAAAAATGGCAAAAAAATGAACAAACAAACGGTGGATAAAAAATAAAACCCCCCGAATTATACAGAGGGTTTTGCAATGTTTTTATCTTCCAAAAGGAGAGGTTGATCTTATATATCTACGCAGAGGTTCAAGATTTCCCTGAAGATATTCAAGCGATGGCCTCTCGCCCGAAATAAGAGCATGAATGAGAAGTTGCGCGGGCATAAGCGATGGATGTTTGCTCCGAGACTTCTCGTTCCATCTTTCCATGAATTTTCTTTTGAGTATCATCCACGCGCACTCTCCGGATAATTGCCCGACAAGCTCAAACTCCAAGCTTTTTGAATCGGATATTTCCGACTTCGGAGGGTTGTTGCCATACACGACAATATCATCATGGGCGTGCCGAATTTCATGGATAAAAAGTATCAGCCACAAAATCGGAGGGAGTTTAAGTCTTTCCTCAAAAAAAAGAGTATTGTCGTCAACACTATAAAAGGCCGCAATGAGCGCTGTATCGTCTTTATTAAAGTCATCGCGTCCGTTAAGCGCCTTATCATTAATAGGCAAACGATTCATCACGGTTTGAAATCGCGGACTCTGCCCGTCAATTGGCCCATGGCCTTGAGCGGTTCTTGCCACCATTTCATTGAGATATTTTCCAAGATATCCGCCAAAGACAAACGCAAGCTCTTCGTCGGTGAGATTATGAATGTTTTTAAATATGCTTCTATTCTGAATCGATGCAAGGTGCTTGTTTTGCAATTCCAAGTTGCTTGTTATTGTTGCAATCTTTTGATTAAAAATATTAATATAGTCACTACACTTTTCAGATCCCACCAAGTCCACGCTCAAAAGCTCTTCCCACGGATCATGGGGATCATGGGAGCGCAAAAAAATAAATAAAGCAACAAAAACAAAAAAGATGAACAGAAATATAAAAGCCATGCGCCTCTGATTCATCTAATAAATCTCCTTTATGGTTTAAAATGTAAAGATCAATACAATAGAATATTCTAGCATATAAATACTAGAATAGCAAGAAGAGATACAATATTTATTTTTCTAAAAGCTTTTGAATAATAGTATTTCTTTCATTCATACTTCGCGCGTGAAGGACAACAATGATGTCATCTCCTTTTTTGAGCGCGACGTTTCTTTGCGCTTCATAGAGAAACCCGGTCTTTGCGCTATCCGCTCCGAATTTCATCAAGCTATGGTTACGATTGATAACTGGTATTTCACGAATGGCGCCATCTTCTTGGACCGCGGAAATCATATAATGAGCCAAGGTAGTATGCTCGATCTCCGGATACGAAAACGCGGCTTGAGCGATTTTTGCCATTTCTTGTGCCGTACTTATGTTAAAAGTATCAAGCCCGCTGGGATCGGTAAAAATTGTCTTCACAAGACCCAAGGCCTTGGCGCGTTCATTCATCTGAAATATAAATTCCTGTTGAGTTATTCCAGAATTTTTCGAGAGAAGGCCTGCCGCTTGGTTTGACGAGGCAATAAGCATCGCGTTCCAAAGGTCGCGAACGCTCACCCTATCTTGAGGCTTAAAATCTATTTCGCTTGTTACGTCATCAGGGCTCACAAAAAACTTAGGGTAATGCAAGTCCTCGGGCAGAATAGTGATAATTTTTTCCCATTGAGGATTATTTTGCAATACCACCATCGCCGTCATAAGCTTAGTCAAAGACGCAAGAGGAAGTATGTGGTCGCTAAAATACGATCCTATAAACTCGTTACCCGAATACTTTACGTGCGCAACCTGATCAAATGTTTGATCAAACACCACCTGCTCTGAATTCATCCTTATTTTTCTAAGGTCAGCGTCTTTTATCCCGACACCAAATTTTTTCATAATTTCATACGCGGCTTCGCCATCTTTCATGTAATACCTCATCCCATCCGTTGGATTGACATACCAAGCTTCGCCTCGGCTTTCCACTTGCAACAGTATATATCCGCGCAATCTTTCAATTATTTTTTTATCGCCTTTTTCCGAGATATCTTTGGGAATCTTGTTCAAATCAGGGTTAGAGATGCCAAGACTTTTTTTCCTCATCAAATTATAGGCCTCATTGCCATCGCGCAGATAATATCTTTCCCCGCTTTTGGGATGCACATACCACGCCTCCCCATAATGCTCTACTTGCAAATAAATTTTTCCTCGGTGATTTACCGTTTGAACGGCTAATGCCGTGTTAAAAAAATAAAAAATACCGAAAATGATCAAAATGAAACTTACATATATTTTTTTTCCGTAATTGAATGTCTTCATAGCATTCGTATTATAACAGAAAACAAAGAACATAAGAAGCAATAACTCACATCTTCCCAAAATCCCTTAGAAAAAGTGTATAAAAATAGTATGTAAAATTTCTGTGAGAATTAAAAAAGCGGGAATTTTGTATTCCCGCCGGCATTTTATGCCTGACACAATGATCCATGGCCTGAGCTTGGTCCCACATCGTCGGGGCTATTGCACGTAAGATATATTTTCCCGTTAAAGAAATCAATAGCGGGAATTTTATCGAAAACCCCATCACCTTTCGCCGATACCTCAAGTCCCGGCAAATTAATATTTTTATAATCCTTTCCGTCTAAAAGTTCTAAATATTCCGAATTAAGTATTCCGAGAAACTGAAAAATTTCACTTGCCATACCCCAATCGCCACGCATCCGCAATTCTCCCAAAACGTAGGCGGCGTTTGTCCGAAAAAATCTTTTTCCTAAATATTGCGAATCTTCCAAGGGAAAAGTCTTGATATAAAAACCAAACGGCCTCTCCGGCTCTCCTGATGCCATACGGAAAAATCGGCTCGTTACTCCAACCTTGGGAGGAAGATGCACTATATTTCCGTTGTTGGCAAGATATCGCAAGGCCAAAACCATGGTCATGATGGGATCGAATGTCTTGGATTTTCTTCTTCCATGCCCGAAAAATATCATATCGCCCTCATGAAGATGGGGCAAAAGATTGTGAAGTTGATCAATCTCACGGAGGTAGATTGCTTCGCTTGGAGCGGTATCATTGAGCCAGTCATTATAACCCAAAATATGATTGAATTGAACATCCGGGTCTATATAGACTTTTGATTTTGTTTCTTCTCCTTCTTTATTTTCATGCTCTCTCATGGCGCCTTCCTTTCTTGTATCATATGTAAAGATCAAAATATAAACTCAAAATAATGGTAAATAAATACTCTGTTCTTGTCAAATAAAAAAGGGATGCGAAAACAAAAACTTCGCGTCCCTTGAAGAAAGAACAAAAAATGGCATATATAATTTCGAAGAAATTACTCCGAAGAAATGGTGCGAGAGGATATTTTTTCCTCAAATACATACCGTATGGCTTTGATATGTGGCTCAAGGAGAGGCATCTGTTTCTTCATGGCCCAAAGGGGAATACTCTCTCTTAAGAGAGCTTCAAGCCTTGTCGGCCACTCATCTAATGGAAGGCTAAAAAGCTCAAAGATTATCCTTCTCCTCTCGCGCAGTACTATGCTATGCACATACTCTGTTTCCCCAAGCTGTGAAGTCGGAATCCAAGCCTTCATTCTCAAAATATCTCGTATCGAAGCTACGGGATCAGCTTGTTCTGAATCTTCGTCCATCTCTCTATTGGCCTCCTTATCTTAAAGTAGAATCATAGGCTGACCACGACCCTTTAGACCGACCCGTCTTTTTGTGATTTTTCCAGTGCAAGGACATATTTATCAAAAGTAGCATTAAGCGTACATAGGCTTTGTCTGCAATCTTTGCAAATATGCGTGTGCGCTATAAGCGCCTCCCTCTCCAGAAATGCCAGCGTCCCGCACATAATGTCTTCAAGCTGTTTATCGGTAATGCAACTTCCCCTCTCAATATTAGACAAAAAAAGACCATCAATCGGCACTTTCGTCTTTTGCAATTCAAAAATTTTATTTCCGCACGGCTTACAATTGCGAATATGCGCCCCCATTATGCGCCTTATATCCTCATGAATATGACCATACATATAATCTACCAAATCTTCTTCTTGCGGACAGTCCACCTTTCACCTCCTCTTAATACAAAAAATGAAATGTTTTGACAATTTTCTTTTTATGATAATGAATTACCCCGTGGCAAGCCGCGAGGAATTGACCCTAAAACAGATTAATATACGATTTTGTAAAAGAACTTGAAACAATATTACAACTATTTTTCCAACGGGTCAATAATAAATAAAGGGGAAGGATTGCATGCCTTCCCCATACCTTCTCTCAGGTCTGATCTCTTTCGTCGCGATAACCCAGATGAACTTCGTATTTTTCAGCATAAGCCGTAAGGACTTTATTTTTCAAATCACTGCACGCGCGACACGCCTGAAGATGAGCTTCGACTTTCCGCGACTGATCGGGCCTCAATGCACCGGATATATACTGCTCCATGTATTCTTTTGAAAAACACTTCACGTTTCTTCCTTTCTTTTTAAAAAACCTCGAAAAAAATAAGGATCAATATATAATAATAAGGTATACGCAAGAATTTGTCAACCCATTCCGAAAATTTGATTGGCCAATGAACTGCCCCAAAGCTCGCTGACGAGGTATCAGCTCACTGCCATTCCCCCCCCACGATAGCTATCGGGGGGGAATCCATATACATAGATTCTCCTTTTCAGAGGAATGACGTTCCGCGGCAAGCCGCGAGGAATTGAACCCTAAAACAGATTAAAAATAGAAAGGAAATTTTATGCAAAAAATCACAACCCACTTATGGTATGAGAAAGAGGCTTAGGCTTGCTAAAAAACACGTCGGACTCTATATTCCGCCTCCGGTCATAGCAAAACACATGGAAGAACTGAAAGGTTACGAAACTGCAATGGCAACCATTCGCCTTCCTCTGGACAAAAAGCTTCCCTCAACGCTTATACGAAAACTCATCAAATCACGGCTGAAAATGAACGAAAAAAAACCCGCCATGCATCATTGCATAACGGGTAAAATTATAGTGATCGCGCCCATCAAGCTTTCGCTATTGGGCATTCTCTCAAACAAGCATTCGCCTTTCTTGCGGTCTTGATCGAAAGCATTGGCAACTTTCTAATGTTACTGAATGGAAATGCTTCTGTGTGCGAAGAAACCCAAATCGGTCCGGGTACGGCCTCCACTTCCTTAAACTCTTCCGTAAGAGGGTTTTCTGACCAGCCATATCCCATGTCCGCCCTGTAAAGCGGACCGTAAATTTTTATCATTGTTCCCTCATTTATTCCCTCTAACATGGTGCCTTCAATGCCCGGTTTGGTACCCAAATTCGTTTCATACGACTCAAGCCAAATCGTAAGTTCCTCAAGGGAAAAACCATTTTTTTTGTCTTCGGGCGAGAGTTCAATAGACAGCACTATCGCCGGGGTTTCCCAGTCGTCATTGTGACTCGGATCGCCCCATGACGTAAAGGATCTATATCCGACCCGTTTAACGGTAGCGGTAAGATCGAGTTTCTTGCCATCGCTCATTAAGACCTCCTTAATCTTTTGGCTTCCTGATGGCTGAATATTTGAAAGAACGCAATTTTACTGTATTACTATATATGCATATTGTCAAGCATATATTTTACCAAAAAAACTTCTCTCAACGCTTATTCCGAGCCTTATCAAATCGCGGCTAAAAAAGAATGAAGAGAAAAATCAAAAACTCCTTAAAAAAATTGAACCTCCGGAACAAGACTGATTTGAACTTATGGCGCAACTTGTAATAAGCCGATTTTTTATTATTTCAGTTGTCATTCCGAAAATAAACATGCTCTGGAACGAAGTCAAATTGTGAGAAAATGGATTCCGGCCCCCCCCCGAAAGCTTTCGGGGGGGCAGGCACGGAACCGGAATGACAAAAAAATAAAAAAGAGTTATAATCCCAGAAATAATAGCTTGGGCGTAAAATATTTTTCAATATTATAATATTGACACGAAAATATATTTATGGGAATATCAGAATGGTTCTTTACAAAAAAATAAAAGGAGGTTCCATGAAACGCACGAAGCGATATATTACATCTAACGATCTGGCATCGTCCACGCGATGCAAAAGAATCGGCGATATTGTATTTTTTCCCACCACGCCTCCGCTCAATGAGCTCCATTCGGCAGTTGCCATATTGAAGAAAAATGGATTGCTAGATAAAATTTTTCCTCACAATACTTTTACTCCGAAAAATATTTCTTCATTTGGAATCATTGAGACAATGAGAAATAGATACGAAAATAACGGCCACAATTTCCAAGAGCCAGAATGGACGGAAGCGCTTCCATCGGCGATCAAACGTTACCTGCGATTTCATCAGGCTCTTGATAGCTGGGATTATCAGCCGATGTTCATCGTCTTTGGACTTCCATACTCCGGCCTCAATTATCTTGTTGCAGAAGATGGCTTGACGCAGGATGCATTTCATATTTTCCCAAAACTCTACCGCCTTCAAGATATTAAGCAACTTGGATTCTTGCAAGATCCTGTGGTTTCAGATATCAGCCGGCACGCTTTTACTAACGACTTTTCACACCGACGGCTCTGCCACTCGCTTGATGTGATGGCGCTTCTCACGCTGGTTTTGGAAAATAACAATATTTCTCCCGAAAATTCTTTCATCCCGAGATTCGCGGGTCTCACGCACGACGCGCTCACTCCGGCTGGCGGAGACACGATCAAACTGATTGATCCCCTTGCATTTGACGAAGACGCGCACTTCGCGGAATTTCTCAATAATTCTGAATGGATAGAGTATGCGCGAAAAAAAAATATTTCTTCGGAAATAATAATTCAAACCGTGCAAGGCAAAGGGCTCTGGGGATCCCTTCTTGATATCTGCGATAAGATCGCGTATGTTTCTCGAGATGTTGCCGCGTATCTATTCAGAAGCCAAGGCTGGGACCATCATATACCATATCCTGACAGCTATAAAAAAATTGCCGATATAATGGATTCCTCACATCTCATCACGGGGATCTGGGATGCTGTCAGAATCATTGATGGAAAAATGGTAATAGTAAGCGCCAAGAGGCTTTATAATTTCTTAAAGCTTCGCACGCTGTTATTTCGCGAATTTTATTATCATCCGGGCTCAAGATTCAAAGAATTTATGATCTCCTATGTAATAATAAAATATTTCTATAATATGGGAGAAATCACTCGCGACGAACTCTTGGAAATGACCGATACTGATCTTGAGCGATTCATCGATCACAAGCTCAAAAGCAAATATGTACTGCATACGCTTGATATGTCTCCGGATGTCCGTGTTGAGGCATTTGCCACGACAGAAAAAGCTCGAGCTCGCGAACAGGAGCTTATCAAAAACGGCTTTCCCATAACGCTTCTTGAGAATCTGCGGAACAAAATTAAGCCCGAGACGCACTATCTCGTGCCCGCGCCCGATAAAACGTTCAAACCATTTTCAGAAGCGTATCCCGAACTCCACGCCGATATTACAGAACTGGGACATATTGATCATCCTATACGGCTTTACTATTTCGCAAGCGCTACGCCTCCTTAGAATAAAGAATTTATGAAAGCTTTTATAGCATACCGAAAACGGGAGCTTATAAAATCTTTACAAAAATAAAGCGGCCAAAACCTTCTGGCCGCTTTTTCATATATATAAAATACTATACTTTGACAAAAATATATTTTTTTTATAATATACTAAGGCGTTGTTTGTTCTTTAAAAAAATCCTCTTACAGAGAAAGGTAAAAGGATGATAGAAGGCGATGATATGAAAGAAGTTCGGGTGTCTCAAGCGTCTCGCGATGTTGCGCGCAGTACAAAGCCTTTTGGACTCTCTTTGGGAGAGCTTGCATTAGAGCGTGAAAAACTTGTTGCTGAAAAGAAAAAAATTGAGTTGTCTATTACGGAACTTAATGAACTTTTTTCAAGCGAACAAATGCGAATTCGGAGAAAGTATCGAAATCATGATGTTCAAGAAAGCATCACTGAATGGATTACTCGACGCAGTAAACTCAATGATGAAAGAACAAGGCTCGTTCAGAAAAAAAATAGTACTGAACAAAGATTAAGAGATGTAAAACTTGAGATAAGACAGTTATCTGGTATTACAAAAAATGTTGATACGGAAGGAAAGTATCTTAATCCTGTACAAATGGAGCAGTATACGGAAGGACTTCGATCAGTAATTCATTCCGAGCTGGGTTTGCTTCTTGAATTGCGCCCTTTACTCCGAAACTTAGTTAGACTAAGAAGAAAGTATCTTAAGGCAACCCGAAAACTGGAATTACTGAAAAGTGACAAAGAAAATATTGCCATCGATCCCCTTGAACTTTTAAGTATTTCGCTAAAAATTTTGGTCGCATTTAAAGTTCGACTTGGACCCGAAAATATCACTAAGGAAGAAAGGGAAATTATTTCTTTTATTAAAGGCTATCTTCTCATCTTTGAGCAGTTAGACGCAATCGGAGGAGAAGAAATTTCTTTAGAAGAAGCTACGGAATAAGAGGGGGGAAATCATAAGTTAAAAGTGTAGTGCTGTGTTATATCACGGTGTCTACACTTTTTTTATTTAATAAAAAACACCTCCATAAAGAGATGCTTATCCTACAGCCCAAGCTACGCTTGGGGTGCCCGACCGGAATTGAACCGGCCCTAGGAGTGCCACAGACTCCTGTGCTAACCACTACACCACGGGCACCATGTAATAAATTTTCAATTTTAATTTCTAACCTGCCTCGCCGGCCCGCTTCGTCGGAGCCTTAGCGAGGCGAGCAGGCGGGTTTCCAAATAATTTTTTATTTTAATCACCAATGCCCCCGAGAGGAATTGAACCTCTATCTAGAGCTTAGAAGGCTCCCGTTCTATCCATTGAACTACAGGGGCATGAAAAATTTTACAAAATTCAAGCTTCTTTTATCTATATATAAAAATACTACTGCAAAAGTATTGCTAAAACAAATATATTCTAAAACATTTTTATTAAAAAGTCAAATAAAACCTGCCCCGTTTGACATACGCATGTATTTATAATAGGATAAAAGTAATGAATTTTGTAATATATAAAGAAACTCAATCAGGAAAAAATATATCAATTTTCAGTCATCATTGAAAAAGATGAAAATGGCTACTATATTGGCAGAGTTCCATCTTTAAAGAGTTGTTATACGCAAGCCAAAACCTTGCCTGAGCTCTATGAAAGACTTAATGAGGTGGTGGATCTTTGTCAGATATTTTAAAGCAAGCAAATTATTAAAGATTAATCTTTTTGAGAAAATAACTTACAATTATGAAACTATATAATTTTTCAATCATTATTGAACAAGACCAAGACGGGTACTTTGCCACATGCCCCCAGCTTCAAGGATGCTACACTCAAGGAGAAACCTATGAAAAGGCGCTGGAAAATATTAAAGATGTCATTAAGCTTCACGTGGAAGATAAAATTGTAAATAAAGAGGAAGTGGCGCGATTAAAATCAATAAGCCTCTCTACTGTTGAAGTAGAATTATAAAAGGTTTATGAATGGAAAATTGCCAAGAATTA
>Ga0209542_10013323_pt1 | contig 14205 bp, 13 predicted proteins | sample RifCSPhighO2_01_FD_184028 | JGI IMG/M metagenome (GOLD analysis project Ga0209542, IMG submission 184028) | Soil microbial communities from Rifle, Colorado - Rifle CSP2_plank highO2_0.1 (SPAdes) (version 2) | ecosystem: Environmental > Terrestrial > Deep subsurface > Rock core/Sediment ...
TCATGCACTGGTGGTTGCGTTATTATTATTTGTCCTGATTTTAGGCGTCACTGCTTATGTTCTGCAGCGTAATGAAGGTATTAAAACAGTAGCAGGAGAGGCATTTCGGCAGAGAGCTAGTCCTCCTGCTGATTTTAACCTTAACATTCCAAACAGTGATCCTGGAAACATCGTAACTAAGACCTGTCCTGATGAGCTGGTATCAAATACCCAAGATTGGGATCTTCCTGGTTGGAACCTCGTACCATGGCGGATAGTTGATGTGCGATGCAGCGGAAAAAGAATTATTTGTGCCTACGGAGATCCTCTCCCTAGTTCTGTTCCCAGTTTTAAGGATTATCAGCCAGACCATCTCACATTCAGCCAAAGCATTGAAGGTGTCGATAAATGCACTGTGTCTCCTAACATTCCCTATACCTGCCAGTGCCAGAAACTAGGTACTTCACCTGATAAGATATATTAAATTCTTAATTATTTTTCTTAGTTATTTAATCCTACAACAGAATTTTGATGAAATAAAATATTAAAAAAATAAAGAAATTTACTTCTTCTTTTTGTCACCGCAGTGACCGCACATAGGCATGACCATTTTCAGTACACCCATTAATACAAGCAAGCCGCCTACAACCCAGCGCCAGTCGAGCATGGACCATTTCCAAACCCAGAGCAAAACTAAAACTCCAAGAACTAGCTTCTTACCGCCATGGCATCGTGCACATACTCCATCTGAACATCCGCATTCCATTCTTTCACCTATCTTTATCTTTTTTTCTGCTTCTCAATTTTCTGGATCTTTGCTAAGTCATCCAGGATATCTGAAGCAAGGAAAGTATAACCTTTCTTTTTCTTTAATAATAAGTCGCCGACTAAGCCATTAATATAGGAAGCAGCTATGGCACTCTTAAACAAATCTTTCGACTTGGCCAAAAATCCTACTGCTAATCCCGCTAAGACATCGCCAGTGCCGCCTTTAGTCATGCCCTGATTTCCGGTGCGATTGTAGGCAATCTTATTAGCAGAAATAATCAAATCGGTCGGTCCTTTTATCAGCAAGACATTGTTGTTCTGCAAGAAATATCGTAAGTTGCCTTGCAAGATTTCTGCTTTCTCTTTGGCATTTGCTTCTCGCAGTTTAGGAAGAAGAAATTCTTTGTTGCTGTTCACCAGCATCATTTCCAGTTCTGTTTCATGAGGAGCAATAATACTATTGTTGAAATCTTTAAAGGAAAGTGTCTTGAGAGCATCAGCATCAATTACTTTTAGCTTCTGCGATTTATGCACGAAATATTGACAAAACTTATCTGCTTTTCTAGTGATGCCATTACCAATCAGCACCGCATCAAACTTGTCAGCATATTTTACCATCTCTTTGGCATTCTTGATATTAAAACTCGTGCCTTTAACTTTGTAGGTCATTAAATCAGGCGTATATTGGTGAACTGCCCAAGCAACCTTCTCCGGAGCGGCCACAGTAGCCATATCACATCCTGCTCGTAAAGCAGCTAAACCGGCCAGAATTACTGCACCCACATATTCATCAGAACCGCCTATTACTAAGGAATGACCATTTTCCCCTTTCCGGGAAGTCTTCTTACGGTCCATTAATTTCTTAACTTGATTAAAGTTCATGTAAACCAGTGGAGAAAATACTTATTTTTTGCTTTATATAAGTTTGTAGTAACTTAAAAATAGAGAATGTCAAAAATCGAGGTACTTTAAAAATAATTTAAAAATGAACTAACTTTCTGAAGTTTTTCTAAACTACAACAAACCTTTTAAAGAACATTACTTCCTCTGGCTCTGGCCCTATAGCTTAGCCTGGTAGAGCGCTGGTCTTATATGACCGTTAATGGATCAAAACACCAAAACCATTAATTTCTGCTTGGAAAGCCAGAGGTCCTGGGTTCAAACTGCCTGCTACACTAGGCGAACGTACTCAAGTGGGATATTCTTCGAAATCCCACGACATTGCTGTATAGCGTAGCTGGATGAAATTCCCGGTAGGGCCACTTTTTCTTAAATAAAATCCAAATTAGAGAACAAAAAAATAAAAAATTTGAAAGAAAAATTACTTGCAAGTTACATCTACGATGTTTTTATAAGAAGAGAACAGAGGCATTCTAAAGCCGTAAGCCCGAATTTCGCAAGTTTTATGGTTCTGTTGCGCATCCATCAATTTGGTCTGTAGGTTTGAAGAATTCCATTTGAATTCCAGCGTAGAGTCGACGTTCTCAAAGACGCGTACTTCATATGGGGTCTTAAGATCAGTTGTAAAAGCCAGGTATCGATCCTTTTGATTATCTTTCTTAGTTTCTGTTCCCACAACTTTCACCTGGTAGGTATCACGATTCAAGTGATCAACATTACACATACCCACACCTAGCACTAGACCGCCAGTTATGAACATTCCCGGCCCTAAAGACTTTACTTTTTTTCCTAAATCATTTACGTTATCTCTTAATGACATTTTTGTATCCTCACTTTATGTTTATACCTCTTCTTAAAGGAAAGCTAATTAAAAATTTACTCCCCGTAAATAAATTAAGAACATTTCTCAGTAACTTCAGTCAAAGTTGCAGTAAACTTCACACTCTTTACCGTGGGATGAGTAACTACTTCACTGGTATCTCCTTTATGCAAGGTCAGCACTTGCTCACCTACCACTTTTCCCGTGGTTTTCTTGATGATATTGACGGCAACTAAAGGATTTTCTCCTTGACAATAATCAGGTGTTTTCATAAGCTTCCATTCCAACGCACCGGCCGCAGTATAACTTCCTTGACCTAACGATAAGCCATACTCTTCTCCATCACTGGTTTTTACTTTTACCGCAGAAATAGAACACTTATTGGCACAATCAGTCCTATACAAACTAGCCAGGCTTTTACATCCCTTATTGACACACAACAATCCTTGCTCACAATCAGCATTATATTCGCAGCCTACCACTTCTACTGCTGTAGGTTCAGCTTGCGCTCCCGGAGCAGGTTCTGGAGCAGTTGCTTGAATCGGTTTCTCCGCCTGCGCTGCCGGTTGCTGACAACCAAGTATAACAATCGCCACTAAAAGTACCGAAAAAACCAACATCTTTTTCATCATTAAGTTCTTATAAGAAGAAAGACGAGATATATAAAATTTTGTATCTTATAGTCGAGAAAAACAGCAGTCGAGAGCTTGCGAGACAGGTTTTACGATCATTCGATTAACCAGCTGGATTTTACGAATTCAACCTCTTCTTTCGCATCCGACTGCTAAAAAAAGAGGATTGATTTTTGATTTAAATTATTATCTGTGGTAGAATAGATACAGAATACAGGCCGACCACAGATATAAAATATCAAAAAGAAAAAAGTGCGGTAGCGGGGAGTCGAACCCCGGTCGCAGCCTCATTACAGATTTTTCGCAAATCTCAGGCAAGGCCGCATACTAACCACTATACGACTACCGCATATCTAGAAACCAAAATGTAAATTATTAATAAAGCTTGTTATTTTAATTAAGTTAAACAAATAAAAAAAAGAAAAAAGAAAAATCCTAAACTCTAATTTCTGGCTAAGCCAAACACTGCTCGTACAGCTACAACGATAGTTGCAGGGACGAAGAGGGTCAAAATTGAGTTCAAAATACTAACTAACTTGTCTACTCCTAAGCCGGCTTGTGCTGCAGCTCCTAAAACACTTGCACCAAGGTATGAAACTAATACTAGTACCGTACCTGCGGTCAAGAATGCTGATGCTTCCTGGGAAGTTATATTCAGCAAGCCTACTACAATTCCTAGCAAGAACACTACCCATATCATTTGGGCTGCATACGGACCAGTTAGTCCTACTCCTAAGAGTATTGCAAGAAGCAAACCTACTAAGAAGGACCAGCTTCCGAGCATATTAGCCCCACTCATTTTTTTTGCCATTACTATCACCTCTATTTATTCATACTAAGAACATTATGTTCCAGTACTGATGTTCAAGTAAAACTTTTTGGTATATAAGGTTTCCGAAAAACCCAGGGGACTTTTTCGAAACCCCAGAAATCTTTAATGTGTAAAAGCTTATGTCATTAGGTCAAAAAGAAAGTGATAAAGATTTCTGTAGGGTTTTGTTTTCCCGGAAGCCTCTTCAAGCAAAAACTTAATAAACAAACCACAACTCAAACAGCAAATCCCCCCTTAGTTTAGCGGCTAGAACACTCGGCTGTAGATGCTCTTTGGAATTGTCGTCAAGACTGAGATGAAAAAGAGCCAGCCAATAGCCACCGAGGGATCCCCGGTTCAAATGCCTGCTACACTAGGCGAACGTTGTCAAGTGGGATCTAACGATCCCACGAGCAGCCTTACAGTGTAACGGCGTGAAAGTCCGGGAGGGGGGACTTTTTAATTTTTGAAAAATTAATAATTAATATACGGGAAAATTAAAAATCTGCCAATCAATAGCTGTAACTACTAAAATATACAAAATAAACCGGAAAATAGAAAGCTTTATAAACAACCCCCTGTTTTTAGCTGAAAATGGCAGCAGATTCTCTACATTTCATTCTTTAAAACGATTGATTGGTAGACGTAATGCTGTTCACTGCTGCCCTGGTGGTGTAGTTCGGCCTAGCATGAAGCCCTGTCGGGCACCAGAATCCATATGGATTCTGCGCAGCGAGGCTTCGACCCGGGTTCAAAATGGTTGGAGAGGAATCACAATCAACGAAAATCCCGGCCAGGGCGTATGGGCCGGTAGCTTAGCTTGGTGGAGCGCTTGACTTTTACACCTGTAAAAGTGAAGAGATCAGGAGGTCGGGGGTCCAAATCCCCTCCGGCCCGCATTATCATAACATCAAAACAAAATCGGGGGCAAACGCAACAAAAATGAGCTTTAACGTCACAACTCATCAATTAGTCTGCAAGCACAGCAAAGTAGCTGATGCCGAGAAAGAAGCTCTATTAAAGAGATACGAAATTACGCAACAAGACCTCCCTAAAATCATGCTTCAGGATCCAGCCATTAAACATCTGGGAAGTAAAGCCGGTGACGTTATTAAAGTAGAACGCGAGAGCAAGACTGCCGGCAAAAGTGCATATTACCGCGAGGTAATTGAGGGATAAACATGGATGGATCAATTCTAGTGGGCTCATATTTTAAAGAAAAGAATATCGTAGATAGCAACATCCGTTCATTTAACATTCTTATCGAAAAAGGATTGCAGGAAGTCATAGAAGAAAATAAAGAAGCAGAACCTGCCATCATTCCTCACAATATTGAAAAATTCAAAATCCGCTTTGGAAGAATTACCGTCGGAAAACCGGAAATTACTGAAGCTGATGGAAGCAAGAGACCTATTTATCCTATTGAAGCGCGCCTGCGAAAAATTTCCTATTCCGCTCCTATTTATTTAGAAATAAGCACTTATGTCAATGATGTTCAGCGAGAAAACTTCGTTACGGAAGTAGGAAAAATTCCCATCATGCTGCGCAGTAAATATTGCCACTTGCATGGCTTAAGCAGAGAAGAATTAATTAAACGCGGAGAAGACGCAACTGATCCTGGTGGATACTTTATTATCAACGGAACAGAAAAAGTTATCGTTACCGTAGAAGACCTGGCCGGTAATAATTTCATTGTCGAAGAAGACGGCGCTTCGGGGTTCTCGGGCAGATATTTTGCCAGCAAGGGATCTTATAAAATACCGCACACTTTCGAACGGAAGAAAGACGGAATCTACTATTTGACTTTTACTCGGGTTAAGAGCATGCCCATCGTGATCATTCTGAAAGCACTAGGCTTAGTAAAAGACGAAGAGATCATGAAAGCAATCTCTACTGAGAAAAATTACGAAGAAATTATCTTAAACTTATTTGAATTCGTCGAAATTAAAACTCAAGACGATGCTATTGATTATATTGCCAAGAGAATTGGCGTAGCTCAACCGAAAGAAATTCGGATGGAAAGAACTAAAGAGTTATTGAATAAATACTTATTACCAAACGTAGGCATGGAACCAGTTTCCTTGCATGCTAAATCTCTCAATCTTTGTAAGATGCTCAAGAAATTTATCGACGTCAGCAACGGAACTAGACCTTCTGATGACAAAGATCACTACATGAACAAACGCCTGCGCTTGAGCGGTGACCTATTAATTGATTTATTCAGGGTCAATTTCAAAATCTTAGTTGGAGACATTCTCTACAATTTCCAGAGAATCATCAAGAGAGGAAAATTGCCATCTATCAGGGTAATTATTCGTGGAAAACTCTTGACTTCACGCCTTTATTCATCCATGGCTACCGGGGAATGGGTTGGCGGCCGACAAGGTATTTCCCAGCGCATGAGCAGAACTAATTACTTAGATATGATTTCACATTTGCAAAGAGTAGTAAGCCCTCTTTCAACCTCTCAGGAAAACTTCGATGCGCGAGCATTGCATTGTACTCACTTAGGAAGATTATGTCCTATTGAAACTCCGGAAGGTACAAACATCGGTTTGAGAAAAAATCTAGCCATGCTTTGTTCCATCACCCAGAGCCGAGATGAAAATGAATTATTAGAAAAAATGAAAAATATTGGATTACAGGAAGCAAAATAAAATGACTGAAGTATACCTAAACTCAAAATATGTTGGAACTGTAGAAAATCCTACTCACTTTGTAGGCGAAGTAAAAGACCTGCGCCGTAAAGGAGTAATTTCGGAAGAAGTTAGTGTCTACCATGATACTGCTTCCCAGGAAATCCATTTATATTCGGATGAAGGCCGCGCGCACAGACCTTTAATTATCATTAAAGAAGGAAAACCATTACTTTCAGAAAAGCATCTCAAGCAATTAGAAGAAGGAGAAATTACCTGGCACGATTTAATCCGCCAAGGAGTAATTGAATACCTTGATGCAGCAGAAGAAGAAAACGCTCTAGTAGCCTATGCTGAAGAAGAACTTACTCCAGCACACACTCACATGGAAATCGCTCCTGGTTCCATCAGCGGAATTACTACTGCTTTAGTTCCTTTCGGAAATTACAACCAATCATCCCGTCTGATCATTGGAAGCAAGAACCAAAAGCAAGCTTTAGGATTTTACGCTGCCAACTTTCACCTGCGCATGGACATGGATTCAAATCTATTGCATTACCCTCATTTCCCTATCGTTAAAACCAAGATTCACAATATCACTGAATACGATCAACATCCGTCTGGACAAAACATGATTGTCGCCGTGATGAGTTATGACGGGTATAACATGGAAGACGGAGTCATTTTAGGAAAAGCTTCCGTTGAACGAGGAATGTCCCGCAGTACTTATTTCCGACCGGTAGAGGCACAAGAGTTGCGCTACTCCGGAGGATTGATTGATGAAATTTCTTCTCCTAACAAAGACGTCAAAGGATATCGCAGCGAGCATGATTACCGCTTCCTAGAAAGCGACGGTATTTTGTATCCTGAAGCTAAAGTCAATGAAGGTGATGTTGTTATTGGTAAAACCAGTCCGCCACGCTTCTTGAATAGCATGGATGAATACAATTTAGCTGCTGCTACCAGACGAGAAAGTTCCATTAATTTAAAACACGGCGAAAAAGGAGTTGCTGATTTTGTCGTACTTACAGAAAACGAAGAAGGAAATAAATTAGTTCAAGTGCGCTTGCGTGATGAACGTGTTCCGGAAATTGGAGATAAGTTTACCAGCCGGCACGGGCAGAAAGGAGTGGTAGGTATTCTCGTACCTCCACAAGATCTTCCTTTCTCCGAGAGCGGTATCACTCCTGACTTGATCTTCACTCCTCATGGGGTTTCTTCAAGGATGACTGTATCTCACTTAGTAGAATTAGTAGGCGGTAAAGTAGGATCATTAGCCGGAAGATATGTTGACGGAACTTTATTTGAAGCGGAAAAAGAAGAAGATCTGCGAAAAGAATTATTGAATCTAGGATTCAAAGAAGACGGAACTGAAGTCTTTTACGACGGAAGAACCGGAAAGAAAATGATGGCCAGGATCTTTGTCGGAAATATGTACTACTTGCGCTTACGTCACATGGTTGCTAACAAGATGCAAGCTCGCGCTAGAGGACCAATTCAACTCTTAACCAGACAGCCTACCGAAGGTAAAGCTAAAGAAGGAGGTCTGCGACTAGGAGAGATGGAAAAGGACACCTTTATCGCTCACGGTGCTAGCCTCTTGTTGAAAGAAAGATTCGATTCAGACAAAGTAGTTATACCGGTCTGTGAAAAATCAGGATTGATGGGCTATTATGATGCCCGAAAAGGAAGAGCAGTCTCTCCTCTCTACGGCGAGAATTCCGAAATTTCCTATGTAGAGATAAGCTATGCATTCAAATTGTTACTTGACGAGATCAGAACTTTAGGTATTTACCCTAAGCTGCACTTGAAGAGTAAATATTAACAACACAATAATCAATAAAAAATAAAAAGGCAAAAACATGAATCCAGAAGTCCACAAAAAAATTGACAGCATCTCTTTCGAGATAATCTCTCCTAAGACCATGGTAGAAGCAGCTGCAGCAAAGATCGTTACTCCTGAATTATATGATAAAGAAGGATACCCGGTTGACGGCGGCTTAATGGATCTTCGTTTAGGAGTTATTGATCCTGGTCTAATTTGTAAAACTGATGGATTAAAATTAAAAGAAAGTTTAGGTCACTTCGGATACATTGAATTAGCTCGACCAGTAGTTCACATTAAATTTGTACGCCAAATTCTAGATTTACTCCGATCAACTTGTAAATCCTGCGGACGAGTTCTTATTCCGGAAGAGAAAGTAAAAAAATATGTCGCTCTCTTAAACAAGGAAAACGAAACAGAAGACCTTGAAACCAGACGCAGAAAAGTAAAAGAAATTGTCAGTAAATACAAGGCTAAAGATAAATGCCCTCACTGTAATGCTAAGCAAGATAAAATCAAGATTGAAAAACCATATAATTATTACGAAGGAGAAACTCGCTTAAGCCCTATCGAAGTTCGCGCACGTCTGGAAAAAATACCGGAAGAAGATGTCTTAATCTTCGGCTTTGATCACAAGCACTTCCGACCAGAATGGATGATTCTTACGGTATTACAAATTCCTCCCGTTACCATGAGACCAAGTATTACCTTGGAATCCGGTGAGCGCAGTGAAGATGATTTGACTCACAAGCTCGGCGATATCGTCAGAATCAATCAACGCCTCTTCGAAAATATCAACGCTGGAGCACCAGAAGTAATCATTGAAGATCTTTGGGACTTATTGCAGTATCACGTTACCACTTTCTTTGATAATGAAGTAGCTCAATTACCTCCAGCCAGACACCGCGGAGGACAACCTCTTAAAACCTTATCAGAAAGAATCAAAAGTAAAGAAGGACGTATCAGACATAACTTAGCAGGTAAGAGAACTGACTTCTCTGCTCGTACCGTTATCAGCCCAGATCCATTGATTGGTCTTAATGAAGTAGGAGTTCCTTTAAGCATTGCTTTGCAGCTTACTGTTCCTGAACGAGTTTCCGACTGGAATAAAGAACACCTCAAAAAATTGGTTGAAAACGGACCAAAGAAATACCCTGGCGCTAATTATGTGATCAAGCCTAACGGCAGACGTAAAACTATCACTGATGAGACTAAAGAAGAAATCCTGGCTGAATTAGAAGAAGGATTCATCGTAGAAAGACATTTAGTTGACGGCGATGTTGCTTTATTCAACCGGCAGCCATCACTACACCGAATGAGCATGATGTGTCATTTAGTGAAAGTTCTTCCCGGAAATACTTTCCGCTTGAATCCGGCTGTATGTAATCCTTACAACGCCGACTTTGACGGGGACGAGATGAACTTCCATATCCCTCAAAACGAAGAAGCGCGAGCCGAAGCAAGAATTTTGATGCTGGTAGAAACCCAGATCATCAGTCCTAGGTACGGATTAAGCGTAGTAGGATGTATTCACGATGCGATTACCGGTAACTACTTACTTACTAAAGAACTGGTACTTACTCGAAACGAAGCAGTGGACTTATTGTACAGCTGCGGAGTAGAAGATCTTTCTGCTTTGCCAGACAAAGAAAAAATTGACGGTAAAGAAGTCTTTTCAGTATTACTTCCTAGAGATTTCAACTTCTTAGGAGAAGACAAAGCCGGAAACCAAGTTAAGATTGTTCACGGTCTTTTGAAAACCGGAGTTATGGACAAATCCAACCTAGGTCAGGAAAGCGGATTGATGTTGCGAAATGTTTACGAACAATACGGCCCTGCCTTTACTGCTGACTTGCTAGGAAAAATTTCAAAACTAGGAATTGCCGTGCTTACTCGAAGAGGATTCTCTATCGGTGTCGGTGACCTTGAATTATTGGAAGAAACCAAAATAGAAATCAATAACGCTATCAAGAAAGCAGAAGATGAATCTATGAAACTTATCGACGAGTTTTACGCAGGAAAATTACAAGCTCTGCCCGGAAGAACTGTCTCTGAAACTTTAGAATTACGAATTTTGGAAGCTCTTAACCGCGCCAGGAACAAAAGCGGGGACATTGCTATCCGCCAGGCTAAAGACAGTTCTGCTTTGACCATGGCTAAATGCGGATCACGAGGAAATCCTTTGAACATCGCGCAGATGACTGCCGTCGTAGGACAGCAAGCTCTACGTGGAAAAAGGATTGAATCAGGATTCAAAGGAAGAACCCTTTCCTATTTCAAAACTAAAGATCTAAGTCCGAAAGCACGCGGATTTATCAGAAATAATTTCAAGAGCGGTTTGACGCCGAGCGAATTCTTCTTTGGAGCAATGACCGGAAGAGACGCACTGATGGACACTGCTCTGCGAACACCTAAATCAGGATACCTTTACCGAAGATTGTCTAACGCCATGCAGGATCTGAAAGTAGCTTACGATGGTTCAGTCCGCGATGCCAGCGGAAGAGTAGTACAATTCTCCTACGGAGAGGACGGCTTAGACGTTTCCAAGACCAAGAACGGTGTTGTTGATGTCAAAGAAGTAATTCAACAAATTGCAGGTGAAGATAACTAATGAAAGGCGACCATGATAAATCAATTGAAGAATACGCAGATAAATTGTCCCCTTTTATGCTTCAAGAAGTTAAGCAGCATATTTCTGCCAACATCTCTAAAGCAGACCTAATTAAAGTAATGGAAAAATTAGTTTCTGCACATAAAACTGCAAAAGTAAATCCTGGTGAATGTGTCGGCCTGGTCAGCGCTCAAAGTATCGGAGAACCTGGTACGCAGATGACCTTGAACACTTTCCACTTCGCAGGGGTTTCAGAGATGAACGTTACCACTGGTCTACCGCGTATCATTGAAATTTTTGACGCTCGAAAAGATATCAAAACTCCAACTATGGAAATTTTCCTGAAAGAGCCGCACAACACTGACATAGACAAATTGCGGAAATTTGCCGCAAAGATAAAAGAAACTACCGTCGGCGAATTAGCTTCAGAATATTCCTTGAATATTTTTGATCAGGTACTTAAAATTACGGTTAACAAAGCACTGCTGGCAGACTACGATTTATCTGCCAAAGAATTAGCAAAAATCATCAAAGCAAAAGTAAAGGGATTCAGCGTCGAAACCACTGACGATGAAATCACTCTGGCTAAAACCGGAAAAACACAGGAACTTAAAGAGTTGTACAATCTTAAAGAAAAAATCAAAGAGTTCAAAATTACCGGAACTAAGGGAATTAAGCAAGTGCTTCCGGTTAAGAGAGGAGAAGAATATATTGTCCTTACCTCAGGAACCAATCTCAAAGAAATCCTATCCCTTCCCGAAGTGGATGTAGCTAGAACTACTAGTAACGATATTTACGAAATCTACGAAATCTTGGGAATAGAAGCTGCTCGGGAAGCAATCATCCGCGAAGTATTCAAGGTTATTGAAGCGCAAGGACTGAATATCGACGTCCGCCACATTATGCTGGTAGCAGATATCATGTGCGCTAACGGAGAAGTAAAAGGGGTAACTCGTTACGGAGTGGTAAAAGAAAAAGCCAGCGTTTTAGCTAGAGCATCTTTCGAAACTCCTATCAAGCATTTAATTAACGCTGCCTTGGAAGGAGAAGTGGATCACTTAACTTCCGTCGTAGAAAACGTGATGATCAACCAGCCAGTTCCGCTAGGAACCGGATTACCTGGCTTGATTACCAAGATGAAATAAATAAAGGAGTTTGACAATTATGGCTACAGAAAACCTTGAAAAAGATATGAAAGACCTGAAAGCAAAGCTTCAGGACGGTAAAACTATCATCGGAAAAGACCGCGTCTTGAAACAGCTGCGGGAAAAAAGCCTGGCTAAAGTTTTCCTGGCTAACAATTGCCCTAAAGGCCTTAAAGAAGACGTACTTAATTTCGCTAAGCTGGCTAACGTGCCAGTAATAGAACTAGCACTTAACAATGAAGAGTTAGGCTTATTCTGTAAGAAAAACTTCTTTATCGCGGTGTTGGCGACTACTGAGTAAATACCGAGATTACGAAATTGACACGCCTAATCCTTAACCAAGAAATTATGGGATTATCTTCTCTGATGGAGAGGATTACCAAAGCCAAGGTCAAGGATTGCTTTACCGACGAAGAAGGAACAGTTTTTTTCGTGATCGCTCCCGGAGAATTGGGGAAAGCCATCGGGAAAGGAGCAAGCAATATCAAAAAAATGCAGCAAGAACTGCAGCGCAAAATCAGAGTTATCGAGTTCAACGATAACGTAGTGGAGTTTGTCAAGAATATCGTTTACCCGTTGCACTTGCACTCCATCACCACCGAGCAAGATACTATAATCATCAAAGAGACTAATAAAAAAGCAAAAAGTTTATTAATCGGAAGGCAGGCGAGAAACCTAAAGCTTATAAATAGAGCCGTGAAACGGTTCTTTCCTTACGAAATAAAGGTCATATAAATAACAAAAATGGGAAAAAAATCAAACGGATTGTCCGCAGGGAAAAAGTTGCAAAAGCGACGCAAGCAGTTCAAGCTCCCTTCACGTACCAAATTACGAAAGAAGGTCGATCCACTAGAAGGTTCCTCTCAAGCAAAAGCAATTGTTCTGGAAAAATTACAAGTTGAAGCAAAACAGCCTTGTTCAGGTATGCGAAAATGCGCCCGCGTTCAGCTGGTAAAGAATGGAAAACAAGTTACTGCATTCATGCCCGGCGATGGTGCGCAAAAATTAATTAATGAGCACGACGAAGTAATTGTAGAACAGATTGGCGGAAAAATGGGCCGCTCTAAAGGAGACCTGCCTTGTATCAGATGGCAAGTTATCAAAGTTAACGATCAGAGCTTAGATGCCTTATTACGCGGTAAGTTAGAGAAAGCGAGAAGGTAAACATGGTAAACTATAAACTATCCATAGAGGACCGAATTGGAACTGGTATTAACGTTACTGAACGCGCGATTACAGTTAAAGCTGAGGGAATTACTTTCAAACGCGAGAGCATGTACAACCCTAACGCTAAGCCTAAACCATTTAATTCAGATGATAGTGAATTTGATACTCCTTTCAGCATAGTTCATCCATTTAGAGAACTAGCAGAACAAGTAGTTAACTACCATAAAAGTTTCCAAGAAAAATGGGAACTTAAAATAAATTACGATCATACTGTTAATGACGCTCAACAAAGATTGTTTGAAAATATTTTACGTCAAGAATCTCATAAAGTAAAAAATGAAAATCCAATACCAACGCAAAGATCAAATATAGGAGAAATGGCTAAATAAAAAATGACAACCATCAAATTTTTCAATAAATGGACCACAGAAGGCGTAACTGTAGCAGACAAAGGACTTGTTCCCTACTTAACTCTAGATGCTAAGATGGCTCCTAAGACTGGCGCTCGCTACGCAGGAAACAAATTTCACAAATCAAACACTTTTATTGTCGAAAGATTAGCCAGCAAGTTAATGCAATCTGGCCACAAAGGTAAAAAGCACTTCATGAGTTCCGGCCACAACACCGGGAAGAAGATTAAAGCTTTGAACACTGTCAAAAATGCCTTAGCTAAGGCAGAAGCAAAATTAAAACAAAATCCTCTTGCTATTTTAGTAAAAGCAGTTGAAAATTCCGCTCCTCGCGAAGAAGTCATCGCCATCGAATACGGTGGAGCAAGATATCCTAAAGCAGTAGATGTTGCTCCTCAGCGCCGAGTTGATCTTGCTCTGCGCAATATGACTCAAGGAGCTTACTTAAAGACTTTCAACAAGAAAACAAAAATTGATGACGCTCTAGCTGACGAAATTATC
>Ga0209542_10013324_pt1 | contig 14205 bp, 21 predicted proteins | sample RifCSPhighO2_01_FD_184028 | JGI IMG/M metagenome (GOLD analysis project Ga0209542, IMG submission 184028) | Soil microbial communities from Rifle, Colorado - Rifle CSP2_plank highO2_0.1 (SPAdes) (version 2) | ecosystem: Environmental > Terrestrial > Deep subsurface > Rock core/Sediment ...
CCCGCTTGACTCGGCGCGTTGTTCAAAATGTAGCAAATAAGTGTAAGTGTTCGTATATCTCTAATCTTACGCGTAATAATGTGCATCAATACAGCATGATTTACTTCCTCAAAATAGTGTTTGATATCGGCTTTCAAACAATAACCTGTTACATAATTCGCATCCTTGAATGTATTTTTTGCTACCAACCCATTCCGTGAGACTTTCCGCCTGAAATAATCAAATCGCTGGAGCGCCATCAAGTTGCCTTTACCTTTTCGGTTGGCGCAGGAGTCATAAATAAACGTTTTGTCAAATATGGGTTCCAAGACGTTTACAAGTGCGTGATGGACAACCCTATCTCGAAAGTCTGATTTTGAAATCGTGCGCGTCTTAGGGTCGCGTAAAATGAACGTTTGTAAGGGCTTGGGACGATACGTTCCATAGGCTAATTCGTAATGTAACGCCATGAGCTGATGAAAGACCTCTCGTTCAAACTCAATAACATATGCTTTCTTCGTTTTCCCCGTACGTGCCTTCTTCCATGCAAGAATAAGATTTTCGAACGAAATAACGTTTTCGTACAGCCTTCGGTAGCTTTTCATGTGAGTAAGTGCCTTAGGTGCTCGGGTCATTCCAAACGCATAGCCGTTGTTGTTGTCGTTCCAGTTGTTGCCGTTGACATTCAACCTGTTGTTGTCGAAGTTCCTGTTGGAATTCAGACTCGCAACCGAACTATGTAGCCGATTAATCAAAGATTCACCATCGCTTCATGGTTCAGCTCGGCTTCGTATCTGCCTCATTGATTACTTGATGTTGCGATTGTATTGTATGACTCACTGAAGAGTGCTATTAATCGGCGTGTGGCCCAAGCAACGCATCTATGCGTACTAAGGCACGATGATAAGAAGATGAAGATTAATAAAGCTCTCTACTTTTTTGGCGCACTGGCTTCGCCAGACTCTAACACCCCAAACGCAAAGCCGCCGTAGTCGCCGACCCAGCTGCCGCCGCCGACAACCAACCTGTCGTCGTCGAAGTCCCTGTCGGAACCCAGACTCGCAACCCTTACAACAGAGGTTGTTACGGAATCGAACCCAAGCACATGAACACCTTTTTTGTAGTTCTCCGGTGAGGCAATAACGTGCAAATGTTTAGCCATCTTACTGGAAGTATGCTCTAAGATACGTGCTAATCCGCCTTTGGCAAACGTATCGCAATCCTGTACGCCACGTGTAAACGCATCATAGGGGGCAAAGCCAAAATCGTTGGGAGCTAGATAAATACCGTTAACTTTGGTGACTCCGTTTAAGAGCGTTGTGAGACGTTGCGCATCAGTAACCGTATTTCCTTGTGCGTCACGAGGAGGGTTAGCAAAGACGCCTTCCGATGTTCGAACAATTCTGCCGAGTTGTAGCCATCGCGGATTAAAAATGTCGCGCTTAGCGTCTACATCTCCCTTGCTTCCAAACCCATGCGCGACCGCCGCAATAGACTCTGAAGTCGTTGGTTCTCTGAACGAAATTTCAGGACGTTCAGATGAGTGTGAATATTTCTTGCCCATTTCAGCCACGTTGCTCTTATACCAATTAGGTCCAAAGGCAGGGTAACTAATTTGTAGGTTCTTGCCCCCGTGAGGAACTACGAGCATACTTCTCTCTGGCAACGAACGCGTTGCTTTTTTTATACCATACGTTGTTTCAGTCATAGTTTTTCTACCGTTAGAGGGTATTTAAACCTTTCGATATTGTCACCACTATATAGTTTATTATATCAAGGAACTTGACAGAAAACCCCACACTTAAGTGTGTGGTGGTTCCTTGAGCATCCAAAAGTCCCACACAAACTCAAGGACTTTTTGATTTAATCAATATGAACAATTATTTTACCAACCGATAATTTTACAGAACCCAGTAAGCCCAAAAGAAAAGAAAAAACAATGGTGATTAGTGGAAATCGGTACCAATTACTCCCATTACACTTATATCAAACAGCAGTTTAAAATGAATTTTTGTTAATTGACGTCGATTAATTAATAAATCCTGAATCAATATTTTTAAGCATCCAGAAATTAGCTATGCAGGTAACTATTTACGTCATCATTATCGTCGTAGTTTCAGCTTAATTTAAGCTTTTTTAGTCCCAAAATGCCCTAATCACCAAGACAATTATTTCGCTAGGGCAAACCCTCTGCTTTTTGAACCGCATTTAGGACAAGCCTGCGATGCCTTATACTTTGCGCGTCTCTCTTCGCTTTCAAAACCAGATGTTGACTTGCCTGTATGTAACTCCTCAACATCTCCGCATTTATTGCATCTAATTTCCCATGAAGTTGACATAGTTTAAAGAAGAAAAACCTCTTTTTATACCTTGACACCGAGCCGTTGCCTGAACTCATTCAAATAATGCGTAGGAAAATACCCTCCGGCAGCAGGCACATGCCCTCCGCCATCTGCACCTTTAAACCCCTTAAGCAAGGCCACAAGAAAAGCATCCATATTCTGCTTCCTATCCTGCCTTCTTAAACTAACGTGGTAAATCTTCCCAGCAGAATCGGGTCTGAGTGTGATAATTATTTTATCAATGTATTTACCAGAAAGAATTGTGCTCACCATCGAGCCACACCCATATTTTGGAGTAAATTCGAACAAATACCCTCCTGGAAACGTCTGTTTTTCCTTATTAAACAGCTCAACTAAACGACTAACTTCGTTCTTAACTTGGGAAGAATATTTCCCCATATCGCGAATATCGCCAAATTTCTCTCCAAGAGCATCAAAAACATTTTTTATCTTATCAGGTTTAAAATAAATAAGCGCCAAAGACAACGCCTCTTGCAGTTCCCAAATCTTGCCGCTCATCCTTACATACAATCCTTGCATCTCAAACTTGTCTCCATATTTGGCAAACACTTTTTCAAGCCAACCTATTGTTTTAACGTGGCAATAATCAGCTACGCAGGCACAGGCAACAAGCCAGTCAATTTTCTCAAGGTTTTGAATCTTGGAAAAAAGCTCATAGCATAAATATCCTGCACAATAACCTTCTTCGCATTTAATAAAAGTAATCTTATCAGAATTCCAGTCCTTTTTAGCGAGATGATGGTCTAAAATTAAAACCTCTGCAAATTTCTCAAGCTCCTTAAGAAAATTCTCATCTTTGATATAAAGGTCAGTAAAAATTATTTTATTTACCTTTTTCCCTTTTAAGGAAAGAACAAGCTTATGATTCAAATCTTCATAATTAAGAAATAAAAGAATGTCAGCAGCAACTACTTTATTGGCGACATAAGGGGCAATAACTCCATCTAAATCCGTGTGGCTTATCAGCGCAATCTTGTCTTTATCTCCTAGTTTTCCAATGAATTCAAAGAATCTCTTTTCAGAGCCAATATCAAGTTTCATATCTTTTCCAGCAGCTCCGCCCTAATGCCCTTCTCTCTGCAAAGCTCCGCAAATCTCTGCGCATCTTCAATAGTTCCGACAACACCCGCGCCATAGTGCATGGGAATTGCAATTTCAGGTTTAAGCAGAACCGCAGCATCTACCGCTTCTTCAGCAGTCATGACATAAGTCCCCGAAACAGGCAGCAATGCAATGAAATGATTGCCCTGCTTTCCATACCCTGTAAGATTCTGCATTTCAGGAATAATATCGCTATCGCCAGTATGATAAATAACCACATTCCCCATTTTAATTAAATATCCTACATATCCCTCGCTTTTGGGATGAAACACAATTTTTTTAGCAGAATCCCGATATTTATTTAAGTTATAAGCAGGGACAGCCTCAATTTTCAGTTCTTCAAAATCAACAACATCCCCCACTTCAATAACATGAAGCTCAACATTCTCAACTTTAGTAATAGCACTCTGTATATGTGCAGGACCTATAACTTTTGTTCCAGCCCGAGAAAGCTTCTGAATATCCTTAACACTGCAATGGTCATAGTGCTCATGGGTTATAAAAATAATATCTGCCTTATCAATATTCTCGCCCACGTTATATGGGTCTATCGCAATCCGCTTTCCGCTCGCCCCATTAGTTATTATAAACCCGTCATGCCCGAGCCACGAAAGTTCAACTTCGCCAATCTTCATTAAAGCCCTAAACAGCTGTTTCTTTTAAAGTTAATTATTGCCTACTCTCGCATTCTATCTCTTTCCCAATATTAAGCATCTTGCTTTCCGAGCCTTTAGAGCAGATAACCTGCATCCCAACTGGCTTTCCGCCTATTTTTCCAATCGGCACAGACACCGCGCAGACTTCAGCAAGATTAGCAGGTATAACAAGAGCATCAACAGCATAGTATTCTTCAAGCGTTTTTTTCTCGCCGAGTTTCCACGGCAGCACCGCAACTGTCGGCATGACTAAACAATCAACCACGTTCAAGGCGCGCTCAAATTCCTGCTTTATCAATTCCTTAACTCCCAAAGCCTTATGATAATAACGCCCTTCAAATTCAGCCCGCGAAATCTCGCTTCCCCCAAAAATTCTTCGCAGAACTTCAGCACCAGCAGCATCCTCAATTTTCTTCCCATACTTGCGCCCATCAAATCTCCGCGTAGCTGAAAAGAACTCTGTCCAAACAATAGGATGATATGTCTCCAGGGCAAGTTCAATATGTTTTATTTCAACCTCTTTCTTGCTCCAGCCTTTCTCCCTAACAAGTTTATTAACAAACTTATCAACTAATTCTTGAATATTGTTACTTACTCCTTTAACTTTCACAATCCCAAGAGTTATTTTTCCAGCCTTATCCAATTTAATTTTCCCGCTATCAAAGCTCGTTGTATCTCTTTCATCCCTACCTTTTATCACATCAAGCACGAGCGCAGCGTCCTCAACATTTCGCGCAAGCGGACCAATCTGGTCCAAGCTCATTGCTAAATCAATCAAGCCATAACGAGAAACACAACCATAACTTGGTTTCACACCAACAACTCCGCAAAATGAAGCGGGCACGCGTATCGAGCCCCCAGTATCGCTTCCAAGCGCAGCATCGCAAAAGCCAGCAGCAACAGCCGCCGCGCTTCCAGATGAAGAACCACCAGGCACATCTCCAAAAGAAGCAGGATTTTCAGTCGCTCCAAAAGCAGAATTCTCACCAGACACCCCTGAACAGAACTCATCACAATTGGTCATTCCAATAACAATTCCCCCTTCTTGCTCAATTTTATTAATAACAGTAGCATTATAAGTCCCAATATAATCCTTAAGAGTATTAGAAGCGCATGAAATATTGTAGCCCCTTACATTAATAGCCGATTTAACAGCAACACAAATTCCAAATAATTTTCCATTTTTCAATTTTTCTCTATTAGTATCTAAATATTTAGCCCTGTTCAAAGCCAATTCTAATCTTATGTCTATAAATGAATTAATTTTCTTATCTTTCCTACTGATTTTATCAAGAAAAGATTTTGCATTTTGCACAGCAGTCATTTTTCCTGATTTAAGCAATTCCAATTTGTCCTTTAATTTCATTGTATTGATTTTTCTACAAAATTTAATTGATTTTGGGGTATATATTTATTAGGATTAATCTCTAATAACTTACAGGCTCTATAAACATATATACTTCTCACCTTACCGAATTTTGAAGGGTAAGTCCATGATTCGATACTTCTTACAGAGTTAATATACTTGTATTTACCAGATTCTACCAAAATCTTATCCAAATTATTCTTTCTGATTTTTCTGAATAAATCTTTTAATTGGGATGATAACGGAATAGTAAACTTCTCAGCAAATTCTTCTCCGTTAAATATCTTTTCAGCGGTTTCCCTTCTCTTTTTGTGAAAAATATAAGGAATTATTTTCTCGTAAAATTTTAGAGAGTTTTCAAAACCAGAGGTTTGTAAAGTCATTCTGTTATCGTCTCTCCTTATTAATTTAGCACATTTTATATCCAATCTATCCAGTATTTCGATTGATTTTTCAACTAATTTGTGAGAAGAAGTAGAGATACAAAAGGTAACTTTATCAAATATTCCCGAATCCTTACGATGATAATGATGAACGTAGCCATCCCCATCAAAAAGCCCTGCAATAAAACTTTTTAATATTTCTTCGTTATTTGAACTAGTTATCTGGGCAGGAACTTCAACAATCCTTACTTTCTTTCCCAGAGGTATGCCATAATATCTATGTAGGATATATCGTAAAGGAATAGAACCTACATTTGCTTCTTTCCCATCAAAAGTATATGTAAGTTTACATTTATATTCATTATTTATAATCTTAATATACTCAATAATTAAATCTAGCTCTCTTTGGCATAATTTAACTCTACCCTCAGTTGAAGCTAATGAGCCATCTGTAATAATAAAACCTAACAGCTGAGCTATTGCGGGCGTAGTCTCTTTTTTAAAGATTAAAATTCCCCTAGACCTTCCTCTTAATTTTTTGCCTTCCAAAAAATTCCAAAATTCCTCATTAGAAAGATTAAGTCTGTTTAAAGCGATCATATCATTTCTTAACAGCTCTACTTTTGCATTTCTTAGTTCCTTAAGTCTTTGCAGAGCTACGCCATCTTTTTCAACATACAATTCTGGAAAATAAACTGGTTTAGACAAAAATCCTCTAGCCATTTTAATTAATTATAATTACGTAAACCTCCTTTCCTAAATATTCTTTTGGGCAATCTACCTTGGCTCCCGTCCCAAAACGGGTAACCCTTTTCTTAAAAAAGGCTTTTATATTATTCAGTTTTAATTCGGTAAATAGAAACTCTCTATCTTTCGTCATATATATCAGATATATATCTTATTTATATATTTTTCTGTTCAATTGCCTTTTTTCTTCGCATCTATTGCCCGCGCCTCTTCAAGAGCATGAGGATTTATCTCAAGAAAAGCGTTTATCTTCCCGTCTTCTTTTTCAATCCTTGCAAGATAATTTTTGACTTTAGACTCAACAGATTGCATAAATGAGATGGTTAAAGAAGATTATTAAATCTTATGCGTCAGCCTTTGCTTTTCAAGCCAGAAACAACGTTCAAATTATTCAAATAAACCAAGAGATAAGGGTGTTTTAAGAGCATGTTATAGAGAACTGCGTAGATTACATTACATTTTGTTCGCATTTCTCTAATTGATAACTGCCAAAACTTTGTCATCTAAACAAAGCAGTTATCCATAACTATAATTCCGCATCAATTGAGGCGTCTTGATTTCCGTGAGAAGTTAAGCTCATATAATTTCCAAACAAAAAGGGGGCGTAGTAAATCGCCTCGGGAAAGCTTTTTGTAGTATTGAGGTAGCTTATATTGTCTGCCATTTTTTGTTTTGCTTTTTTAACAGAAATCTTAACATTTTGCCCCCTCAATAAAGAGCTAAATAACAGATTAGAGGGCTCTAAAAATAATTTGGCTATTTTATCATATCTGGGTGAAGCTTCGCTTTCAGGGTCTTTCCCCAAAGCAAAATCAGATTCATATCCTATAAAACAGACCGCCCCTTCTTCAACCGACTTTGGACCAAGAACAAGTGCGGAAGAGCAAGATAATGTATATGTTATTGTTCCTTTAAGAATATCAGAATTTTCAATAGTAGAAACAAGTACCTCTTGCTTATGTCCGCATATTTCTTCTGGAGAGCCGTGCCCATTAAACATGATAAGCCTCGGTTTTTGTTTTTTGACCAGTGAAATAATAGTCGCTTTATTGGCTTCTTGAAGTTCTTTGTTTATTGTTTTATGCCCCAGCATTTCAGATAGCTCAACCAATTCTTTACTATAATAATGCAGGTAATTAAGCTGGGAGTCATCGGCTGGGCGAGAGAATAAGACACAAGTCAATTTTAAGCCTCCAGTAAAGAAATATTCTTAAAAGCCTTAAGGTAATCCAACTGTACATGGATTATCTTTCTGCCAAGTTCGGTATTGCCTTCTACCTGTCTAATCATATCGTCACGATTCATAAACTCCCCTTTATCCCTACCAAAAGAGATTTTAACAGTTGTAGGTATTTGCCTTAATCTCTCTATAACTATCTCTCTTTTAATATCTTCAAGGTTATCCTGTGTTTTTTCGCTCATATAATGCCCAAGTCCTTAAGGGTTTTTAATATTTTCTGGCCTAAAGCCGTATTGTTTTTTATCTCTTGGTATGCCAATGCCCAGCTTATTGGCTGATTATCGAATACAGCTACGACATGGTTTCTTTCTTCCAGCGGAACGTTGGAATAAACATTGAAAAAATCTTCCTTAAGCCCCATACCACATTTAAATAAACCAGATTATTAAATGCTCTTATAAACCGTTTTGTTCGCTCATTTCAGGCTCTCCTCAATAATGCCACTTGCAGCATTATAGACGCACGATTTACCTCAATACATAAAGCTCTCTCTTTAAGAGGTGATTAGTGTGCAATTATTTTCCAGTTTTCCACGCCTCAAGGGCTGGAGAGGTTTCTTCATTGTCTTCCAGCAGACCCATGGTTCTGAAAAAAGTCGTTGTCTCTGGGTCATAAAGGAAGCTCCAGATATTCAGTCTTACATCCAAATCATTCGTAAGCGCAAAGTATTTCTCTACAAACCTCTTCTGCTCATCGTCGCTGCTTTCCCATCCGGCAAGCCATTCCCTGAACCATCCTATTTCAGTAAAAACAATAGGCTTATTAGTGCGCTGTTTTATAACGCCATAATAATCATCAGGAATCTCGTCGGGATTTTTATATATCAGTCCAGGATACGTTGTAAAACCAATCATGTCTGCTTTCATATTCAGCAAAGCCCATTCAGTATTTCTCTCATTATTTTCTGCGCCGAATAGTCCCCCTCGCAAGCCCCTCATCTGCTCATATTGAAAAACCGGAAATATCTGCGTATCTGGCGAAATCTCTTTCGCCATGTCAAATAAGGCATTATATACAGAAACATACGCATCATAATTTTCATATCGGTTAGCTTCCACCCCAAGCCCAAGGTAGTTTATGTCATACTTCTCAAGAAAATCTGCAAGTCTCTGTTTATTTTCTAAACTTGCGCTCTTCAAGCCTATAAGAATTACAGGTTCATAATTATATTGCGCAGAAAGTCGTGCAACAACACCGGCAGAAGAAGAATCAGAAATCTGCCCAATCTCATCTCCACCAGTTATAGCATCACCTGCCTCGCCAGCTTTATCGAAAAAAGCGGTAAAATCCTCTCCGCTAAAACTTTTCGGAGATAAACTAACACCATTTAATTCTGTTTTTATTTCTTCGCCAGCTCGCCCCCTGACAATTTCTTCGTCCTGAGAACTAAGCGTAGCCATAATTACAAAACCTATAAACAAAACTGCCACGACCAAGATTACCCAAACCAACAATCTCATAGTGTATTAAGAAGATGATAGGTTAAATAAGTTGGGTTCAGAAAACTAATTTACCACTCAACCTTCATCACCGTTGCTTTCTCAACAGCATGTTCCGCTTCCTCTGCCTGTCTCTTTCCTTCGCCTCAATTTCCTTTCTGTAATACTCTGCCAAATACAGATTTCCTTCTGCAAGAGCTGTTTCTTTTTTACCCATGTGCAGTTCAATCTGTCCTTCCAAAGAAGCTATGCCTTTCTCAAGCCTTTTTTTCCTTTTTGCCATTTTTAGCTATATCTTCTATTTTCTTCTCCAATAGCTCAACAAGCTTTTCAGCCAATTCAACAGATATTCTCTCCTTTATTTTATCATTATCCCTTACTTCCTTATAAATGCTGTAAATTTTGCCGTATAGTTCTTTACCAATAGATAAGTTTGACATCAGCCATCCCTCAAAGACCTCATTAGAATATTTTACATTATTAAAAATAGAGTCCATCATATAAAGTGCCCTCAGCCTCAAGATAGAAGAATAAACCACGCTGTTAGATTCTAGAAAATCGCCTTCTAGTTTATCTTTTGCAATTAGGCTCTTGTCTTCTTTTATAATGTTTTTACAATCCTCTAAATATCTCTTCATTGAGCCCCAGGATAATTTAATTTCCCGAATTTCATCCAAAAGACCTTTGTTCAAAACAGCCACAGCATCTATAATTTTTGGATAAATCATAGCAGGATAATTCTTAATCATCCACATCAACCCATTAAGCGGAATTATTTCAATCTCATATTTGCCGGACTTAAATGACTTTTTCGTTTCTTTTGATGTGACAAGAATGTCTATGTCGCTCTCTAACTTCTGTTCTCCTCTCGCATAACTGCCAACTAAATAAATGCCGATAATATCATCTAAATAAGGCTCAAGTATGCTAAATACTTCTTTTTTTATTTCGTCAGTCCTGTCTATCAAGACTACTTTTACCTGCTTTCCGAGCCATTCCTTAGGCAATAGAACTCCTCCGCTGTTGCCCCATTTTCTGACTTCCTGAACTTGCTCTATTTTCATGTTTAAACAATGTTTATACAATATTTAAGACTTGCGCTGAATAGAGCGCGTCTAACAATTAGCACGCAACGTGCTAATTGAACTCTAATCAGTATCTTCATCTTCAGCAAAAATGTCCATCGCATTGACCAGTGCGATAAAAGCCCCCTCTGCAAACATCTCACGTGCCAAGTCCTGTTTAGACATTTCCTTTAACTCCTCCTTGTGCTCCGCCCATAGTTTAGGAAAAATCTCCTGCAGCATCTTGTTAACCGCATGCTCAGCAGCCATATCGCTTAAATCTTTTTTAGGTATATCAACGTGCATCTTCAAAATCTCTTTTTCAGACATAGTGGCATCGAAATTTGAAAAGCATTCAAAGCACGCGTGCTTTTCAACCTTATTTATCATATCGGCAGGGCATTCAATTTCTTTCCCGCAAAAACTGCAATTAACCCCTATGACTTCATTTTTGTTATCTTCTGTGGTCATTTCAGGCGTTCCTCAATAATTTTCTGCTCTTCTTTAGTTATCATTATATTCTTTCACACCACTCACAGCTCTTCTTAGGACAATCCCCATTTAACAGCTTTATTGCATTGTTGAATAATTTTTCAGCGTGTTCTGGACTAACCATCAGTTTCTTTAATACTGTATCAAAAGCCACTTCCCCATCTTCCAAGACTTCCTTAGGGTAGTAGAACATCAAATATGCAAAGTCTTCTATTTTGTGACCCATTTTCTCAAGAAGCCAAGAATAGATATTAAGCTGGTCTTGATAGTGCTTATGCGTATCTTCTTTTAATGGGAACCCTCTGGTTTTGTAATCGAGAACAATAAACTTTCCATTTGCCCTGTTAACAAGCAAATTGTCAATTCCTCCGTGAAGTACATTTCCATTCTTGTCTTCGAACCATAATCCTTTTCTTGCATTTCTCCACTCTTTCAATAAATCTTTATCGTCAAACAATTTTAAGTTCTCACATTCCTTTTTATTTGCGAGATTGCATAATTCAGGAGGCAGTCCTCCTTTTTCCATAAATCTGTCAAAGTGTGCCTTGAGTATGGAGTCCATCCCGCTTGGCAGACTTGGAAATATCCCGCTGGGTCTGTTCCATACTTTGTGATTCGCAAGCCAGAAACACCTGGGGCATTCATGCATTAAGTTTAGTGTGGACGGGGAGAGTTTGAAGGCAGTCATTTTGTTAACCTTAAATATAGTCAGGGACATTGAATATTAAACAGATTTGGTCTTGGCTATTAACGGAAGACCTAAATATTTGAGCATTTTTGTTAGGTCTTTCGCTATATTTTAGCATATTATAAAACTGCCTCTGGATTTCCCAGAAGAACTTGCCCCATATAATTATTCCATAACCCTTCAGCAAAACCAACCGCGTCGTTTGTCTTTTGTCTTAATGCCTTGCGAATGTTTTTTAAAATAAATCTTTTTCCATTTTCATGCGCTTGCTTGGCTAAATTTCCCTTCAAGAGGGATATCGGAATGGCATTTGAAGGCTCAAGAAATAACCTTGCGGTGTTGTCCTTCAGAGGATTTGTTTCTCTTTGAGAATCGTGATAAAACACAAAGGGCAATTCATATCCTATAAAACATCCGCAGTCATTTAGTTTCATGGCTTCAGGTCCCAACTTGACTCCGGCATCGCATGAACGTGCATAAGTTAGTTTGTCCTTTAATATTTGTTCGTTTACGCCTATCTGCACTAGAACTTCATTTTTGTACCCGCATATTGCATCTTCGCTTCCATGACCATTTAACACAATTAACTTATAGTTTAGTCCATTAACAATCTTCTCAAATTCTACTAGACTGCAAGACTTATCTTTTAATTCTTTTACAGGTATGCCTCTGCTTTGCGCCTCGTCTATTATTTCCTTAGAAAATTGAGAGATATATTCTGTGACGTCATCATGTCTTGGTAAGGTAATGATGACGCCTTTATTCATCAGCCACACTATTCAATGCGTCAACAAGCTGTCCATTTGCCTGTGCCCGAATAAATCGGATGTGCATCTTCATTACTTGACGACCTATTTCATCATCATCAGTCACATGCTGGATAAGCTGGTTCTTAGTAAAACTTCCATAAGAACCAATAGACATTTTTAAATTGGAAGGCATTTGAGCCTCGATACGAGTTATTACCAATTCTTTAAGGAGTTCACTTATCTCTTCTCTATGGGCTGTACTGGACTTTTCATTCATATTATCTTCAAAACGTTTAGGGTTTTTAATATTTTGTTTCCTAAATCGCTATCTTGTTTTATTTCAAAATAAGCCGTATTCCAAGTGTACGATTTTTCGTCTGTAACAACTATTATTTCGTCCCTCGAACTATCAGGAACGTTAGAGTAAGCTCGTAAAAACAAGGCTCTCAAGTCTCCCAAATCAGTCATTAATGCAACAATGAAAGACAGTTTATATAATTATAGATAAAAGATATTGCTGATCCATAAGACGCCTTAATCATCAAAGAAAATGGCTTCCTTATGGCTATCGGAAGGAGTAGGAAACCCGGCATTACTCCGAAGAGCCATACCGGGGACTTGAATAGTATTAGCAGTATTCTTAGGTATAAAAGCGTTGTGTTTATCCATTCTATTTTCCGTCCAAAGCGTCATTAACTAATTTATCTGCATATTGAATAAATTGATTTTCTCTTTTTGTATGATTGTAAACTACCTTTTCAAAGGCATTTTCTCTATCTTTCAATATGTAAAAAAGTGCTCTCAGCTCTTCTTTTTTGATTCTATACATCCCGCTCAACTGCCTTACAACTAACTCGCTATCTAAAAAGCAATTTATTGTTTTTCTACAATGCGCCGTAGCTAATTCTAACGCCTTGATAAGCGCCTTATATTCAGCTTGGTTATTAGTGCACTCTCCGATACATTCTTTATATTCTGCAACTTTTTCTTTATTTTCATTATAGAAAGCGATTCCTATTGCTGACGGACCAGGGTTTCCTCTGCTTCCGCCATCAGTATAAGCATAAAGAGTTAATATTTTTGGTTGTTTTATATAATCGCTCATTTCAGGCTTTCCTCAATAATCTTATCATAGCTTTTCAGCCAATTCCCAAATATAAATTTTCTAATTCTTTCTAATAAGTTTCCACCAAATGATTTTGGTCTTAATATCCAATTAACGGTTACAATAAATAATAGTGTTAAAGAACCAATAAATATAGGTAAGCCTAAAAATATAATATGCTCGCCATAAGTCTTAAGAGAGTTATTATCCACAATAAATCCAAACATATAAACATAAGCTGAAAAAATCATTAGTAAGATTATCTCAGCAATCCAATCAAGTCTACAAAAAGGCAATCTTTCTATTTTTTGCTTCCACTTATTTTTTGTATTTTTATTTAATACTTCATACATTAACGCCTTCTTTTGTCCGAAAGATTCAATGGCTAAAATACAATAAAATAATACAAGAAATCCTAAAATTGACATAAAAAACTGCATAGCTCCGAAAGCTGTTTTATCTGACCAGACCCTATTTAAAATATATAAAGATAAAGCGATTCCAACTGAAAAGACTGTCCAAATCAAAAGATTATAGTGTTCAGCAGTATCTTGAGCTTTTTCACATTCTGAAATTAACTCTCTTTTCATTTCAGGCTTTCCTCAATAATTTTCTGTTCCTCTCTTGTTATCCCATACAGTTTGTAAACTTCTTGGTCAATCTCGTAATCAAGATTTTTAATTTGTTGTTCGAGGCGTTCTTTCTCGTTGCCTGACAATTCACCTTTGTGAAGTTGTTTTTGGAGAGAGAGCATTTGGTCTATTAGATTGACTATCTTTTCTTCTTGATGTTTGGAAGGCAGTTTAATCGGAATTCTTGATAAGAAGTCAATA
>Ga0209542_10013325_pt1 | contig 14205 bp, 13 predicted proteins | sample RifCSPhighO2_01_FD_184028 | JGI IMG/M metagenome (GOLD analysis project Ga0209542, IMG submission 184028) | Soil microbial communities from Rifle, Colorado - Rifle CSP2_plank highO2_0.1 (SPAdes) (version 2) | ecosystem: Environmental > Terrestrial > Deep subsurface > Rock core/Sediment ...
CTTCCCCGTGTTCATCCCCCGGTGCTATTTTACCGCGGTCTCTCTTAATCTCTGTATTTCTCAACTTTTCTACCTCGATACTCTCGTGGGATTCGGCGAGATAGGTATCGGAAAGGATGATCACTGGCGTCTGGTACATATCCGCAAGATTGAATGCTTTTATTGTGAGAAGATAGGCTTCTTCGACATCCCCGGGCGCAAGGACGATCTTGGGAAATTCTCCGTGGCCTGCATGGATCACAAACTGTAAATCGCCCTGTTCGGTCCACGTGGGCAATCCGGTTGCCGGTCCCGGCCGCTGTCCCATATAGATCACGAGCCCCGTCTCGGACACGCCGGCAAAAGATACCGCTTCGTTCATAAGCGCAAACCCGCCGCCGCTCGTGCCGAGCATCGCCCGAACACCGGCAAATGACGCGCCGATCGCTTCATTAATAACGCCTATTTCATCCTCCGCATGACGCACTACCATGCCTGACTTTTTCGCGTGTGATGCCATGTAATGCAGGAGTGAAGATGACGGGGTCATCGGATATGCCGTGTAAAACTGGCATCCGGCGGCAAGCGCACCCATGCCGATAATCTCATTTCCCGACGGAACGGCGTAGTTTTTGCTGACCGATTCCGAGACCGGCAACGGCGCATCCTGCAGAGTACCCAGTTTGTACTGTTTTTCCTGTACATACGTATATCCGCGTTCTGCCACTTGTTTGTTTTCGTTGACGATCTTTTCACCTTTTGAGTTAAATGTGTCCTCTATGACGGAAAAGAGTGCTTCTTTGGGAAGGCCGAACATTCCGACGGCCGCACCGAGCGCAACGTTATTTTCCATGAGCTTGAGCACTCCCAGCTCTTCGGTGATTTTTTTAAAGGGAACCGGACAAAGGAGGACATGTTTGCCCGCAAAGTCTTCCGGCTTTAATTCGAACTGGTCTGCGTCGTAAACCACGGCGCTGCCGTCTTTCATCTCATCTATATGCAGCAGGGCAGATTCCCGATTCAGTGGTATTAATAGGTCGACTCCTCGTTCCTGTGAAAATACTTTCTCTTTTGCAAAATGCGTCTCCATGACATTATGCCCGCCACGGATAAGCGAAGGATATTCGACGTAGTCAAAAATGTGAAAACCTGACCGGGTAGCCGTACGGGAAAACATAGCACCGGTTGTCATTATGCCGAAGCCCGCCGGGCCGCCGATTTTAAAAGTATAGCTTTTACGCATAACGTTGTTAGGTAAACGGGTAAATGCATATCGGTGACTGGATCAATACGTAACCTGGAGTTAAGCTGACCGGATAATAAATAGTGGTTGAATATTTACCTACTCACTTGCTCACCCATTTACCAAGTCACATCAATTGGGAAAAAGTTTATTTCCCTGTTCATCGAGCACGCTAATTGCCGCAACGGGGCATGATTTTGCCGCGTCCAGAACCATTTGGAAGGATTCTTCCCCCGAGGAATCAAGGATGATAGCTTTTGCTTCCCCATCGAGCGCAAACATTTTGGGCGCCACCGCGACACACGTTGCCGCGCCGATACACAGATCACGGTCTACAATGACGGTGATGTTCTTCCCGTCCGACGTGGTAACTGTTTTCGGTCCGCTCGGACCGCCGTTTGGTTTTGCTTGATCTTGCTGTTGATCGTCCATTATGTATACCCCTTCGCTTTTAGTTTCAGAATAATCATTGTATACCAAACGGAGTCCTGACAGGACAGAGTGGTATATCTGCGTTTTACGACAAAATTGATGTTGCGTGGTCCCTGTACGACTGTAATATGGTTAAATCTTTTACAGAAATTCCCTTTTGTTTGAGAAATTTTGCCTGATCGTTCGTGAGTCGGGATACGTTCAGATTAAGAATATACCTCATTCCTCTTATTAACTCCAAAGATTCTTTACTCGTCGCATGTCTCTGCATAGTTTTTCGTTACAAATCTATTTGCTACCCGTTCGTAGTTCTTTGAATAGCTCTCTGCAGAACTTCTAATGGTAGTAACGCACACTTCAGCCTTGTCGGCGTGAGAATAGGATTTCCCAATAGAGAAACGATATCATCTTTGTCCAGGCGTTGCAAGTCCTTAATTTTCTTCCCGTCAACAGCTTCAGTAAGTAATGATGCGCTCGCCATAGATATGGCGCATCCTTCCCCGGAAAATCGAACAGCAGATAATTTGTCGTTAGAAAGTTTGATTTCCATTCGAATCCGGTCTCCGCAGAGGGGGTTATCTTCCTCATGCGAAGCGTCGGGAGAATCCAGTGAGCCGAAGTTACGCGGGTCTTTATAGTGGTCGAGAATGAGTTCGCGGTATAAATCATCCATAGAAATTCCCTACTAATTACGAATAGGTACGAATATACAAATGTTACAGGTCAAAAAATATTCGTATATTCGTATATTCGTAATGATACGTAATTCGTAGGGCTAGCTGAATACTTCCCGAACTTTCCGAAGCCCTTCAATGAGCCGGTCTACGTCTTTTTTTTCATTATAAATATACAACGAAGCTCTCACTGACGCCGGCGTGCCGAGCCGGGTATGGAGCGGCATGGCGCAATGATGGCCGACGCGGACGCATATATTTTCCCGCGCTAACACTTCCCCGACATCGTGCGGATGGATAAGTCGGCCCTTCTCGTTATGCAGGTTGAACGTTAAAACTCCGGCACGATATTTTGCATCCTCCGGGCCGTATATTTGAATATTATTAAATTCTTTTAACCGGGCGAGTGCATATTCCGTCATTTCTCTCTCATGTTTCCGGATTTCTACCATACCGATTTTCTCCAAATATTCAACCGCAGCTCCCAGTCCTAACACTCCGGCGATATGCGGGGTACCTCCTTCGAATTTTGCCGGAAGATCGGCAAATGTCGTCTGTTCGATCGCGACTTTTCTGATCATGCTGCCGCCGAACTGAAACGGCGCCATTTCCTCCAGCAGTTCCTTACGCCCCCACAATACGCCTATTCCGGTCGGGCCCAGCATTTTATGCCCGGAAAACGCGTAGAAATCGCACCCTATTTCCTGCACATCTACCGGCATATGAGGTGCTCCCTGCGCACCGTCGATGAGAACGAGACAATGTGGATTAATTCGCTTCACTTCAGAAATAATTTCTTTAACGGGATTTATCGTTCCCAGTACGTTAGAGACGTGAGGAATAGCCACGAGTTTAGTTTTCTTTGTGATAATTGTTTTGAGTTTAGAAATTTGAATTTTAAATTTATTTGGAACTTGTGATTTAGAATTTAGGATTTTATCGTCAAATATATCCAAATCACCGTTATCGGAAATATCTATCATCTTAAGCGTCGCGCCATTCTCCAACGCTAATTGTTGCCACGGTATAAAGTTACTATGATGATCCATCACCGTCGTGACGATCTCATCGCCTTCAGTTATGTTCAGCCGCCCCCACGAATACGCGACCAAATTTATGGCTTCGGTCGTCCCGCGGACAAAGATAATCTCTTCAGTGTGGGGAGCATTAATAAACTTTGCGATTTTCTCCCGTGCGGTTTCAAACTTTTCCGTCGCTTTAATGCCGAGGGAATACAGGCCGCGCGCGACATTTACGGGATAATTTTGATAGTAATCAACAACCGCATCGATCACCGGTTGAGGTTTTAATGACGTGGCTGCCGAATCGAGATAAACAATAGGCGAATCACTTCGTAGCAGGGGAAAATCGTTGCGGTTCATGGACTTATCATACACCTCGATGCAATTCAGTCTATTTCATTCGATCAAATGCCCCCTGCAAAAAACCGTCGACTATAAATTGCTCCGCATCTTTTCTTTCCAATCCTCTCGTCATCAGATAAAATACTTGCTCCTCATCTATCATGCCGATCGTCGCGCCGTGGGTACATCGGACGTCATTTGCTTCAATCTCCAGTTCCGGCTTTGAAAATGCCTGCGCGCCGTCAGACAATAATAAATTCTCGTTGCGTTGGTATGCGTTTGACTGCTGCGCTTTTTTATCAATGCGAATCAGGCCGTCATAGTCAAATACGCTCTGGTCGTACAGAACGCTTTTTAATAATAAATCGCTCACCGTATTCGGCGATTTATGATGCTGGATCGTACGTATCACGATTCGCTCGTCGCCCCGCCCGATCAGGCCGCCGACAACTATTGCTTCTGCGTTTTCTCCGTTTAACTCTATGATATATTCGCCGGATGTATTAATGACAATTGTCTTTTTTTCGTTTTTCTTAAGAATGAATTTTTTTTTCATTGGTAGTTGCAGGGCTTGTCCCTGCTTAAGAATATGCCGCTCTCTCGGGCGACCACAAGGGTCACAGCTACATTTTTCTTCTTTCAATCTTTCAAACCTTAAAACTCTTTAGCCAACGCTTCCTTCCATCTGCAATTCAATTAATCGGTTCATCTCCACCGCGTACTCGAGCGGCAATTCTTTGACGATCGGCTCGATGAATCCGCCGACGATCATGGCATCAGCCTCTTTTTCATTCATGCCGCGTGTCATGAGGTAAAACCGCTGCGCGTCACCGATTTTCGAAACGGTCGCCTCGTGTTCCACCCTCGAGCGTTGTGTCTGTACACGCATGGTGGGATAGGTATCCGATCGGGCATCGGGATCTAGCAACAATGCGTCACAAACGACTTTTGCCTTTGCATTTTTTGCACTCGGGAGAACATGGAGCATACCGCGATATGATGTTCTGCCGGTTCCTTTACTGATTGATTTGGAAGTAATCATGCTCGTCGTCTCCGGGGCGATATGGATAGCTTTACCGCCGGCATCCTGATGCTGGCCGTTTCCGGCATACGCAATCGACAATACTTCTCCATGCGCCTTCCGCCCGACTAAATAACAACTCGGGTACTTCATCGTTAATTTAGAACCTAAATTCCCGTCTATCCACTCGCCGATGCCTTCCTCTTCAATCCGCATGCGTTTAGTCACGAGATTATAGACGTTTGTGCTCCAATTCTGGATCGTCGTATAACGGACGCGGGCGCCTTTTTTGACGATTATTTCAACGACGGCAGAATGCAGCGAGTCGGTGGTATAAATCGGCGCAGTGCAACCTTCGACATAGTGCACGTAACTGCCCTCATCGGCAATGATCAGCGTCCGCTCAAACTGCCCCATGTTTGCCGCATTAATACGGAAATACGCCTGTAACGGCAGTTCAACCTGTACTCCCTTGGGGACATAAATAAATGATCCGCCGCTCCAGACGGCAGAATTCAGGGCGGCAAATTTATTGTCGTTTGCAGGGATAATCGTGCCGAAATATTGTTTGACGATCTCCGGATATTCCCGCAAACCGGAATCCATATCGAGAAATACGACGCCTTTTTTGGAGAGCGAACTGACAATACTTTTATAGACGACTTCACTCTCGTACTGTGCGCTGACTCCTCCGATCAACATTTTTTTCTCCGCTTCGGGAATGCCGATCCGGTCATAGGTCCGCTTTATCTCTGCCGGTAATTCTTCCCAAGTCGGCGCTTTCTGATTTGTCGGCTTGATATAGTAATAAATATCGTTAAAGTTTATATGCGATAAATCCCCGCCCCACATCGGCATCGGCCGTTCCGTAAAAAAATTATAGGCGCGCAGGCGGTATTCCCGCATCCATGCCGGTTCGCTTTTATGATGGGAAATTTCTTCGACCACCCGCCGTGACAGTCCCTTTTTTGACTTAAAGACGTATTTTTCCTCTTCGTGAAAGCCGTAACGGTAGTTGTCGGAAACGAGTTGTTTAGACATAAATCAAATTCAAAAATAGAATATTTTAACTGTGTAAATTGATTAACTTTTCTTAAATTGTCATCCTGAACTTGTTTCAGGATCTGTTTACACATGAGTTGAGAGATGCTGAAATAAATTCAGCATGACATAGTCAGGTAACAAAAAGTTAAGCAATATATATCTAACTTGTGATTATGAATTTTACGCTTTAATTTTTGAGTTATAAAGATTATAGCCCTTTTTTTCAATTTCCTTAGCTAAAGCCGCACCGCCCGAACGTACTATCTTCCCGTCCATCATAACATGCACGCGGTCCGGCTTGACGTGATGCAAAATCCGCTGATAGTGCGTAATGATCAGAATACCTGTTTTATCATTAGATAACGACTCAAGCGCCGTTGCGACGGTCTTGAGCGCGTCCACGTCGAGACCCGTATCGATTTCATCAACAATTGCATATTTCGGCTTTATAATAACCATCTGAAGCATTTCCAGCTTTTTCTTTTCTCCGCCGGAGAAATCATCATTAAGCGACCGGCTCAACAATTCTTTTTTAATATGAAGTTTCTCTGATATAGCATCTACTGCTTTATTTGCAACCACCGCTAATTTTAATAAATCACCCTTTTTGCCGTTAGCTGCCGCGCCCGCCAGACGCTGAGCCGTCAAGCGATGCGGGCGGGTTTGCTGCCTGCCCCGCGAATCCCGCCAGAGGCGGGAGAAGTGGGGTTTGCTGTTTGCCAATTTATACAGATGCCGCAAAAACTTCCTGACGGTCACGCCGGGTATCGCGACCGGCTGCTGGAAAGCAAGGAATAATCCTGCCTTAGCCCGTTCATCAGGTGACAATTCCGATAAATCTTTCCCGTCAAGTGTCAGTTGTAGGTTGTCAGTTGTTTGTTGTTTGTTGCCTACTTCGTAAGCTGGGTGTCCCATCAAAGCATAAGCCAAGGTACTTTTGCCGGACCCGTTGGGCCCCATGACCGCATGTACCTCGCCGGGTTTAACCGTAAGGCTTACCCCTTTGAGAATAATTTTATCTTCAACAGAAACGTGGAGATTTTTTATGGTTAACATTCAATATCGTCATCCTGAATTTATTTCAGGATCTAAGGAATAAACAGATGCTGATCCGCCAGGAACGTCTGACGTTCCCAGCCGACGGACAGCATGACAAAGTCTTTGCATTGTAACAGGCGGATACAAACCGCGCAACATGAAGGAGTTATTGCTTCAATGATCGCAGAAAAGAAGAAACTAATGAAAGAATGAGGCTAAAAAGAAGCGCCCACCAGAAACTGGAAACGGAAAATCCCGCAACATAATAATCAACCAGCATCACCATAAGGGCATTGATAACCAACGCAAACAATCCGAAGGTGACAATGGTTATGGGGAAGGTGAGTATATGAAGAATTGGTTTAATGACAGAATTGGCAATACCGAGCAGCACCGCGACAATAAGTATGGTGACAATATCTTGCTCAAGCGACACGCCCGGAAGAACAGAGGCGGTAATAAAAACTGCAATTGCCGAGATGAGAATATGTATGAGGAATTTCATGGTAATAATACTATATCATTACATAAGCTCATCGACAAGATGATGGGTAAGAATGAGAATTAACAGCCCGAGAAGTATTGAGGAAATAAAACTTACAGCCGGATTTTCAGGAAATAAATACAGATCAAGAAGTCCCCATGCCCCCCGCCAAAAAAGCACTACTGCTGTGCCTACAAATATCACATTAAAAGGATTTGTGCGCCTTGCATTTCTCGCCATACATATATAATACTATAGTTATATCCCCAATGTTAAATTCACATCACTTCCACCTGTGCCATTTGAAGTACTCCAATCCACTTTTACCGTTCTTCTTTCCCATGGAGCAAGATAATAAATTTCTCCATGTTCTTTTCCATATTCATAGAGATCACGGGTAATCCGCACATCGTCAAGACAATATCGAATCAATTCATCCCACTTTCCTTCATTATAATAGTTAATCGCCTGCAGTCCGTGCCCGCTTTTTTGCGTTTTTAATGTTTCTCGCGCAAATTCGTTCAGGGCAATTCTTCTGCCGATCTCTTCGTGCACGGTCGTTAATAAATCGAGCCGCGGTATTTTCATCAAATCGCCGACATAATACGGCCTTAATACGGGTAAATCAAATTCCGTTATGTTGAACCCGATAATTAATGACGCGCTTTCCAGCAGGCGGAACAGCTGGTCGAACTGTTCTTCGCGAAAGGCGCGAAATTCATCGCTGGCATAAGAGTATGTTCCGACGACGGAAACGCCTAAATCTTCAGGCTTGCGCCGTTCTACTTCACGAAAGCTTTTTTTAGTTTCGAGGTCTAATACTACTGGTTTTCCCATATCTTGCGAGTAACATTTCTCAGCTCAAATAGCATAATTACCCATAAGGACTATAATATAACATAATGAAAATTCTCGTTAATCACAGCGAAATAACACTGAAGGGTAAAAACCGGCCTTTTTTTGAAAAAGCCCTCGCGGATAACATCCGGCATTCACTTGGCAATATAACAATACAAAATCTTTACGGACGGTTTCTCATTGCCACTCCTTCAAGGTTAAACCTTGAAGTGGAAAATAAGCTTCGCAACGCATTCGGCATTGCAAATTTCTCATTCGTCACCGAGATTAAGCCGGATAGAGATACATTGCGAATAAATCTTATTCGCGCGTTATCCGGGAAATCATTCATGACCTTTGCCCTACGCATAAGTCGTGCCGACAAAACGCTGCCTTTCAGTTCCCGACAATTGACGGATGATATAGGTGACGACATACGGATAAAGCTCGAGAAAAAAGTTGATCTTACTGATCCTGACCTGACGGTGTTTATCGATTGCTACCGGGATTTTTTCCTGTATTATTTTGAAAAATACGAAGGCTGTCGGGGATTGCCCGTCGGTACTGGCGGAAGAGTGCTGGCCTTGCTTTCCGGCGGCATTGACTCCCCCGTCGCCGCGTACCTTATGGCAAAACGCGGATGTACGGTCGATTTGCTCCATTTCCACGCGTTTGCAGATAATGAATATGCAAAGAAATCGAAAATTGTCGAGACGGGCAACCTGCTGAATCGATACTCGCTTTATTCCAACCTCTTTCTCGTTCCGTATATGCCCTTTCAGATTGCGCTGTTGGGAATAAAGACTGATAATGAATTAATTCTCTTTCGCCGCTTTATGCTCCGTGTCGGCGAAGAGATGGCTAGGCGGTCCGGCTACCAGGCGCTCGTCACCGGGGATAATCTGGGGCAGGTCGCTTCACAGACGATTGAAAATTTATCGGTTACTGAACAGGCGGTTTCTATTCCTGTATTTCGCCCGTTACTCACGTATAATAAAGAGGAAATAATTAATCTCGCACGAACCATCGGGACATACGATCTTTCAACAGTGCCGTATAAAGACTGCTGTTCTATCATTGAAAAACACCCCAAGACGAAGAGCAGAATTGAAGAATTAGTAGCGGGTGAAAAGAAGCTTCCTATGGAGAAACTGATTCGCGAAACAATCAATTCTTCAGTTAAGGTTTAAGATTCGCGAGCATTGTTTTGATTTCTCTATAGTTTTTTGTCATCTGATTTGCCTCCGGCTCGGGAATAATCCACACATCGCTTCTGTCACGGAATAACTGTAATAGTTGAATAATCTGTTCGCGTGTAGGCATCACATTTTTTTCAAAATCTGAAGGAAGTATCCCGTCGTGCGAATCGGTGCCGTTAAACGGAGGCCGTACCGTATTGAGATGAATAAGCTTCGTTTGAGGGGCAAGCTGCTTTGTAACATCAAAAAGTTTGTCAAATAATAATTCACGATCGTCCGATACCCATGATGAGATCGTGTGACCAAAATCATTTGTTATATACCGTCCCGCATTTGCGAGTTGAATGATCATTTCAGGTGGTATGTTCTTTGCAAATTGAATGTTTACTCTTCCGGAATGGTCACGCCAATGTTCAAGCTCGTTTACCGGAAGCGTTTCGATAAGAAAGAGTATATTGTGCGCTCGTGCATATGAGTCCAAATGTTCAGCCCTGCTTAATAAGGATCTCATTGCCTCGTTGCCGGGCACTTCAGAATCACTAAGCAAATGCATGCATTTATTATCAAGATCAAGTTTTCTTAAGATCATTGATCCCGGATGCACATTTACATAAAATGCGCCGTACTTAGAAGCAATATCAATCGTTTCACGAACTAGTTTTTCGCTCTGTTCTGCGATACCATTCGGTTCATAGGAAAGGTTTGGTTCATAGCCTCCTTCTAGAATAGCCCAGAAGTGAATACCGTACGTTACTTTCATGCGATTGAGTTTTTCAAAGATCGGAATACTCTCATTCACCCGATCCAATCTGAACCATACCTCCACACATTCGGGTGTAATTTCCGAGAGAATTTTCTCCCAATTAGAAGGTCCGACTTTTACTCCAACTCTCATAGTTATGATACAAAACTACGCACTCATGAATGCCGCGAATAATGAAGTATAATAATATCATTCGGGTGATTCGAATGTCTATTCGGATCAGATATACCCCTTCGCTTTTAGTTTCAGAATAATCATGGTATACCAAAACGGAGCTTTTAAAATCGAGATGACCTATTAAAACATCGTATATCTTACTCGAAACTAAAAGCTACGAGGTATACAATTCGGATTTTAAAAGCAGAGTGGTATATCCTGATTTCAATCGAGGAAATCACATCACTATGAATATCGCATTTTTCGGCAGTCCGCACATCGCAGCGACGATTCTCGAAGCCGTCCATAAACGGTTTCCTGTTTCATTGGTCGTCACGCAACCGGATAAGCAGGTAGGAAGAAAGCAAACTCTCACGCCGACGCCGGTGAAACTGTTTTCTACCCGATCTGCCATCCACACGGTAACTAATACTTCGATAAATCGATTTATCGAAGTATTGAGAAAGAAAAAGATTGATCTTGCAGTCGTTGTTGCATATGGGGAAATCATTTCTAAAGAACTCCTTGACGTACCGAAATTCGGGTTTATAAACGTTCACTACTCGCTCCTTCCGAAATACCGCGGCGCATCTCCCGTCCAGTGGGCGTTACTTAATGGGGATAAAGAAACCGGCGTGACCATAATGAAAATGGATGAAGAACTTGATCACGGGCCGATCATCGCGCAGAAGACAATTCCCATAGAGACAGGTTTGAAACCTGTCTCTACAATAGCGGATACCACAGCATCGCTTCTTGACAAACTGACTGAAACCGCATGTTCTTGTTTAATCAATATTCTTCATCAGGTCAGTAAGACACGCAGGCTGCCTCCTGCTACCCCACAAAATCATGAATCGGAAACCTATACCCGCCGTCTGATAAAACAGGACGGTTTTATCCCGTTTACAACAATTCAAAAAGCAGTGAACAATGAACAACTATCATTTTCAGATTTGCCGCAACTCCAGCAGGAAATATTTAAGTCCGGTTTACGGTTAACGATTGGCGATTTATCTGGCGGAGCCATATCCCGCTCCGCGGGACGATTCGCTCTTCACAACTTCATCCGCGCGATGTACCCATGGCCCGGCGCGTGGACAATCCTGCCAAACGGGAAACGGTGTAAAATCATTTCCTCAAGGTTAATATCACGTAGTCCTGAATTCGATACTCGTCATCCTGAACTTGATTCAGGATCTAAAAACGAGACTAAAGAAGAACAGATGCTGAAACCCTCCTTCGCTAATTACTTCGGAAGGGCACAGCAAGTTCAGCGTGACACATTGGTAATAACACAAATTCAGATCGAAGGGAAACAGACGACAGAGGATTCGAACCTTATCAACAATTTATTTCGGTAACTTTTAACCCTAAATTTATCGATGCTTCGAAAGATAGTCCTCAAGCGAGAAATCTTCCGTAAGTGGACTCCGATTATTTCTATCGTCATGAGTTTCGTGGTGTGGTATCTGATAATGTGTTGCAGGAATCGGTATATCTTGATTTGGAATCAATATTTCTTCATAAGGATTATTTCGCAAGATTTCATAATCGCCATACTGTACTGTATTTCTTCTTCCTTGTGAAGGATCAGGAGTATTAACAATCTGATCTGGTCTAACAAAAACTAAATAATCTCCAACTCGTACCCATTGACCGTCTTGGGGAGATGGATATAGATCATAACGACCAGAAAATATGTCAGGATTAGCCATAGTTGTATATATTATATATCATAGATCAAGTAATGTATTAAAACTCATCCACCTCCTCCACCTCTTCAAGCAAATCCGAATGGAGAGAATAACGATAGCCGCTTTTCAAGAAAAAGGGTTCCCCCTGTAAGCCTACAGGGAGAACCCTTAATTAATTTTTCAACTAAAATATATCCACGTCTTCTTCACTCTCTTCATTTGTATTTGAAAAATTGGAGCTGAAGGATGACTTTGTATTCAACAACGTACTTTCCAGCACGTCTTTATCGAGCAATGATTCGATGAAGCGCGAGGGTTTATTCATATACCAGGAATCATAATAACCCGAAAAACGCCCGTGCGTCGATGAAAGATACAACCGTTCTTTTGCCCTCGTCACGGCAACATAAAATAGCCGCCGTTCTTCTTCAATGTCTTCCGGTTTTGACTCGGGACGGACAATGGGAAATTTCCCTTCCAACGCCTGAATAATAAAAACGGTATTCCATTCAAGCCCTTTTGCAGAATGTACCGTCGACAGCGTCAAAAAATCATCGTCATACGTGCGCACATCTACTGCCGACTGATCCGGCGGATCGAGCGCAAAATCATTGATCAAATCCTCATCACGGTCGTACGGCTGCGACAGCTCAACAAGCGCGGTCAAATCCTGCTCGCGCTGGGGATAATCATCGAAGCGCTGGCGGAGAATCGGGCCGTAATATTCGACGATATCGGCGATTTTTTGCGAAGGACGCAGATTTGGATCTTTTATTTTTACCAGTAAGTAGTAGAGTGGACGGAGGGACTCGATAAGATTTGATGACAGAGTTTGATCTTGAAAAGGTTCTTCATCGTGCAGTTGAGCAGCTTGCTGCGCTTCATTTTTCTCTTCCAAAAGTCCGGCAAGCTTGATCACTACGGAATTAAATAACTTATCAACGGTCTTTTCCCCAATCCCCTCGATTAATAATAGTATTCTCCTCCATGAAAGCTCATCCTGCGGATTGGCGATAACTTTCAAATGCGCAAGCACGTCTTTCACATGCGCCGTTTCGACAAAACGGATACCGCCGTATTTCTTAAACGGTATCCGGCGTGCCGCGAGTTCCAGTTCCAGCGGCGCCGATTGGTACGCGGCGCGGAATAATACGGCGATTGAACGAAGAGATATCCCCGCGTTTACCCGTTCGAGAATGGTATCGGCAACCCACGCAGCCTCTTCACGGGGCGATTTGAATTGTTTATACACCGGCTTTTCTCCTGAACGGTCTGACGCGAGGTATTTTTTAAAATGCTCTCCTGCCACCTGGTCAATCACCGCGTTGGCGACATCGAGAATTTCCTGTGTTGAACGGTAGTTCTCTTCTAATTTCACTATGTGCGTGCCGCCAAACCGCTTCGGGAAACGGATCATATTGGCATATTCGGCGCCGCGGAACCGGTAGATAGACTGCATTTCATCCCCGACGACCAGAATATTCCCGTGGCCGACGCCGAGCTGATACACGATATGCTCCTGAATTTTATTGGTGTCCTGGTATTCATCCACCATAATATATTGGTATTTTTCGTGGATACGGCGCCGGACTCCCTCATGTTCGGCAAGAAGCGCCTGCAAATAAAATAATAGATCGTCAAAGTCGAGCAAATTCCGTTCGCGCTTGTATGCTGCCGCGCGCGCGCCGATGAGCTCTATCGGCTTTGCCCATTCATACAGGTGCGGATAGTCATCCTCGAGTACCGTCTCGATAGAAGCTAATTTATTGACCGATTTTGAAAGAATATCGGTGACGGTTCTTTTTTTCGGAAAATATTTTTTATCGCGAAGATTCAGTTGGGCTATTATGGTGCCGATGATCTCTTCGCTGTCTGCCCTGTCGAGCACGGTAAATGCGTTGAGGTTGAGCAGTTTCCCATAGCGTTGCAGTAAACCCAGACTGAATGAGTGGAATGTTCCGCCGGCGACCTCCCGGCACCGCATGTCGTGGCGTGCGGCTCGTGCAAGCATTTCAGCGGCGGCGCGGCGGGTGAACGTAAGAAGGAGGATAGATTTCGGATCAACGCCGCTCTTAACGAGCGACAACGTCCGGTATTCGAGCACCCGCGTCTTTCCTGTTCCCGCTCCTGCGGCAACGAGAATTGGACCGTTAATGGTGTCTACTGCTTGTTGCTGGGCTACATTTAGTATTGCTGGCGACATACGGTAAAGACTTTAGCCGAGAAAGGATAACATAGTACGAGACGTATTGCGAATTCCTCTGCTATACAGTA
>Ga0209542_10013326_pt1 | contig 14204 bp, 10 predicted proteins | sample RifCSPhighO2_01_FD_184028 | JGI IMG/M metagenome (GOLD analysis project Ga0209542, IMG submission 184028) | Soil microbial communities from Rifle, Colorado - Rifle CSP2_plank highO2_0.1 (SPAdes) (version 2) | ecosystem: Environmental > Terrestrial > Deep subsurface > Rock core/Sediment ...
GACAACGACGTAACAGTTGATATTGAAAATGAAGTCGAAATCGAACAAGAAAACGAGGCCGACTTCGATAATGATGTTGACGTCTGGGTAAGCAGCGGCGGCAACGAAGCCGAAGACAACACTGGTGGCGATGTCACAATTGAAACCGGTGATGCCGAAGGTACCGTTACCGTTAGCAACAATGCTAACGCAAACGTTGCAGTTGTTGGAGGAGACAGTAGCGGCGGTTCGTTCTCAGTATGGGTAACCGGAAACGGAGCAGACAGCGACAACACTGTCAATCTTGATCTCGAAAATGAAGTCGAAATCGAACAAGAGAACGAGGCCGACATCGAAAATGACATCGAGGTTGACGCTGAAAGCGGCGACAACGAGGCAGAAGATAACACTGGTGGCGATGTTTCAATCGAAACCGGTGATGCCGATGCTACAGTTGATGTCACTAACACTGCCAATTTGAATTGGGCAGATGTTGATTCCTGCGGTTGTATCGTCGATGGATCCGTCAAGGTCAGTGGCAACGGTGCTGATTCAAACAACGATGTCACCTTAGATCTTGAAAGCGAACTTGAAGTCGATCAGGATAACGAGTTCGAATGCGGTGGCGGACATGGATACCACGGTCGCGATGGCAAAGATGGCAAAGATGGCAAAGATAATGCCTGTAACGACATCGAAGCCGAATCCAACACCGGCGACAACGAAGCTGAGGACAATACTCACTTTGATGGAGACCCGTCAATCGAGACTGGGGATGCTTCAAGTGACGTAGACGTCAATAATGAAGCCAACGTTAATAAAGTCGGAGATGTTGATCTCGATGGAGACAGTATCGATATTGATATCAACCTCGAAGGTCTGTTGGCTTTGCTTTTAGGTCTTTTAGACTAAAAGGCGAAAAAACCTTTTAATTCTTGGGGGCTTTACCCAAAGGGTTGGAGTCTCAAAACAAGAACTCTGAGGGTAACCCTCAAGAATGAAAGGAAACAATAAGGACGAAGGATTAAGTAATAGGGATGAAGGTTTAAATCCTGCCTCAAGATAATACTTAATACATAATACTTGATAAAAATATTAATTTAATGAATAAGTTAAAAAGAATTATTGCAGTAATATATTTAGCGCTGGCGCTAACGTTTTCTTTACCTTTGGCAGCAGTCGCCCAAGAAGCAGCGCCTGCCCAAGAAGCAGCGCCTGCCCAAGAAGCAGCGCCTGCCCAAGAAGCAGCGCCTGCCCAAGAAGCAGCTACCAGTGTTGCATCTCCATCGCCTTCCCCTGCAACTACAACTGCAAGCGAAGCCTCACCTGCTACAGAGGCAGAGCCAGCCCATGAAGCAGATGCTGGAGGCGACATTGAAGCTTATGGCGGTTCAGATAACCAGGACGAGGAAGAAGAGCTTACTCGTGAGGAGAGAATCGAAAAGTATTACCAGTACTTGGCCGATAAAGAAGAGTGGGAGAGGAATAATTCTGGTAATGTCGGAAACACATCTATTGAGACCGGAGATGCATCAGCAGGTGGAGTAGTAGTCAATAATGCCAATTCGGCAACAACTACCGTAACTCCAACGTGCTCTGTTTGTACGGACAAAGTTTCTGTTACAAATAGCGCAAATGGATCAGGAAGTGATAATTCTGCACAAGTCACATCCAATAACAATTCATCAGTAGAAATTGATAATACAGCAAATGTCACAAATTATCTTGATTTCACTGCCGTATCGGGCGTCAATACTTCCTCATACAATGTCGGAGAGACAGAAATTATAACAGGGGATTCCAATGTTTCAGGAATTTTAATTAATGCGGTAAATGAAACGGGAATGGGTGTAGTCCAATACGACATTATCGATGACCAGGTCGGAGATGTAATTCTCCTGGTTCCTGACGGACTTTTCGGGTGCGGAGTCTGCGGCGGATTCGGTGATTTGTCTGCTGAAAATTCCGGTAACGGTGCGGATTCAACAAATAACGCTACGATTGATTCAACTAATTCAACAAATGTCGACATCACAAACGATGCGGATATCGCCAATTCCATGGATTTAATTGCGGATTCCGGCCACAACGACACTTCCTATAATACCGGCGGGGATTCGTCGATAACCACTGGGGATGCCAATGTTGCCGCCAATCTTTTGAATTTTGTCAATTCAAATGTTATCGGAGGAGTGGTTTTTGTTGTTAACATTTTCGGCGATTTGGTAGGCGACATTATTTTCCCGGACTATTTACCGGGGATCGGCGGCAGCACTTTGTCGGCTTCCAATACCGGCAACGGCTCAGGAAGCACAAATGACGCTACAATCGATCTTACAAACCAGAACAATGTTGATCTTAACAACTATGCCGATATCGACAACTATCTTAATATCGATGCCAACACCGGCGGTAACCAGTCCAATTACAACACCGGCGGGGAAAGTTCAATTGAAACAGGGGATGTTACAGTTAATGCGGAAATTTTAAATCTGGCTAATATAAATCTGCTTTCCGCTTCGGATGAGCCGCTTTGGGTGATTTTGGTTAATAACATGGGAACTTGGACAGGCAAGATCGTCGGTGCTCTAACAGGTACAAACTACTCCGGTTCCGACGGCTTGGTATTTACTGTGGACGAAAATGGTCAGATTATCGCGACAAATTCCGGAAACGGCGCTGATTCGACAAACAATGCGGCAATAACTGCCGATTCTACCAATAATTTGGTAATTAACAACAATGCAAAAATTGACAACAATGTGAATTTGACTGCCAACACAGGCGGAAATAGAGCAAGCTACAATACCGGCGGAGATTCCTCGATTAAAACCGGAGATGCTAATATCGCTGCTTCGATTGTAAACTTCATCAATTCCAATATCATAGGCCGAACCGTTATGGTAGGAATCGTAAATGTATTTGGAAGCTGGCTGGGAGATGCTGTTCCGCCGGGTGAGGAACCGGACGGCAGTGGTAATTCGGCAGGAGTAGGAGGCGCATCAAGCTCAAATTCTTCAAGCTCTTCTTCGGGAAGTTCAGGGTTCGGTGGGAATGGCGGATCGAACGTGATTACCGGCAGCAGTCAGGTCGCAATAGCCCAAAGCAATAGTGCAAATGGTAATCTCGCCGGAGGCGGCGGAGGGTTTGGTTCATTCTTCTTCGGCGGAGGCACCGATAGTGAAGATCAGGGATCAGGCGGTGGCGGAAGTTCTGACGGAGCCCAGGTTCTTGGCGCAAAGACGCCAAAAATTATTTCCTTAAGTTTCAATTGGAAATTGCTGCTTATTTCGCTTATTCCGTTAACATTATTCGGAATTCTCAGATACAGGAAGCTTGCAGGGCGAAGGGAAAGAAGATTTGCTTCCATATCTCATCGCGTCAGAAAGTAATTTAGTTTCTGATAACCACGCCTGCAATTTTATCCTCATAAACGAGATTACATTGATCGGTTGCAGTCAGTTCCTTATGTCTATGCCAAAAAAGAAAGTTTGCTCCTTAGCGTTTAAAACTCCGCTTTTTTCACTTCTTGACTTGCGGAAAATTTCCTGCTTACAATGTTTTAGGCAATCTTCCTGCCCTTTCGAAAATCTGCCCATTGTAAAACAAGAACCTGAGCAATTTTTGTAAAATATAGCGTTCTTTTCTGAAAAGTCGCATTCAAATTGTCCCCTAGTTGACTATAGGGCAATTTTATATTACAATTTTATTTCGATATGACTGCCCAAATGATAAAAATTATCAATGCGGCAGAAAACTACAAGTCGCCTGTCAAAACTTATAAAAAGCAAAAAAGCCAAAGTCGGTATTGTCGGCATGGGTTATGTCGGCTCGGCACTTTCTGCGGCTGTCGAAAAAGGCGGTTTTTCGATCCTGGGGTTTGAAATTGACCCGGAAAAAGTCGCCAAAATCAACGCTCTTCAAAAAAAGAATTTCCAGGCAACAGACACGATAGAACGAATTAAAGAATGCGATATTTTGGCAATTTGTGTTCCGACACCGGTAGATGAATATAACAGACCGAATTTTTCAATCTTAACCAAAGCTGCCTCCGATATATCTCACAATTTAAAAAAAGGACAGTTAATCATCCTAGAAAGCTCAGTCGCACCACTTACTACCAGAAATGTACTTTATCCGATACTTGCTGCCGGTTCTGGGTTTAAGGGAAGCGATTTCTTCCTGGCTTTTTCTCCGGAAAGAGTCGATCCGGGCAACGGTAAATTTAACGTCAAAAATACCCCAAAGGTTGTTTCCGGAATTGATAAGGCGTCACTTTCGCTTGCCACGCTATTTTACGCAAGCTTTGTTGACAAAGTTTATCCGGTTTCTTCTCTGGAAGCTGCCGAAATGACTAAGGTTTTGGAAAACGTGTTTCGGCTTGTTAATATCAGCCTGATTAATGAAATTAATCAGTTCACAAAAAACATCGGGGTCGATATTTGGGAAGTAATAGGGGCCGCTTCCACAAAACCGTTTGGTTTCTTGGCTCATTACCCTGGGCCGGGAGCAGGCGGGGATTGCATTCCAGTTTTGCCGTATCATCTTCTGGAAGCAGCGCAAAAACACAGTGTAAGCCTTAAGGTAGTCGAAGCCGCAGCGGCCGTTAACGAGGCACAGCCCCAAAAAGTGTCCCAAAAGGCGATAGAGGTGATAAACGGGAAATTTGCAAAAAACGGACACAATCCGAAAGTTTTAATAGTTGGAGTTTCTTACAAGGAGGAAACTTCAGACATCCGTCAGTCGCCGGCTTTAAAAATATGGAAGGATTTGGAAAAATCCGGCATGGATGTTTCTTATCACGATCCTTATGTTGGAAGGATAAACGGCAGTGTATCCAAGAGGATTACGTCAAAGGCAGTCGCTGAGCATGATCTGATCATAATCACAACAGCCCACAAAAAGGTTCCTTACGGGACTCTTGTTAGGTCAAAAAAGCCCCTAATTGATACCAAAAATATTCTCTCTAAGTATAAACAGTCTCACATTATTAAGCTATGAAAATATTAATTACTGGCGGAGCAGGTTTCTAGTCTTTTGTAGCCGTTATGGGCTTTGCAAAAATGCCCATAATAGCGAAATAAGCGCAAAACGGAGTGATCAGTAAAATGATATGTACACAAACATTACAAACGAATTATGAGTAAGGTATTAGTAACAGGTGGCGCCGGCTTTATCGGTTCAAATCTTTGTAGAAAGCTCTTAGAAGCGGGCCACAAAGTCATCGCAGTAGATAATTTAATAACCGGTGACCGGAGAAACCTCAAGGAATTAAATTCTCATCCAAACTTTAGGTTCATCAAACACGATATCACCGAACCGTGGCCGCAAACTCTCAATTCTCAACTTTCAAGTCTCCACTCTATCTACCATCTTGCCTGTCCAACCGGCGTTCCGAACCTCGGACCATTATCGGAAGAAATGATCACTACCTGCTCAGTCGGCACGAGAAATATTTTGGAAATTGCCAGGGAATCCGGCGCCAAATTTCTTTTTACCAGCTCTTCCGAAGTTTATGGGGATCCGTTAACTTTTCCTCAAGAAGAATCTTACAGGGGTAATGTGGATACTACGGGGCTGCGCAGTCCATATGAGGAAGGTAAGAGATTTGCCGAAAGTTTAATTTTAATGTTTGTTAGAAAATACAATGTCGATGCCAAAATCGTCAGAGTTTTTAATACTTATGGTCCCAGTATGAGCCCCAAAGATATTCGGGTCATCCCAAACTTTTTACGGCAAGCATCATCAAACCTTCCAATAACACTTCACGGAAAGGGAAATCAAAAAAGAACTTTTTGCCATGTCGACGATTTGGTTAGAGGTTTAGTTTTAGTTATTGAAAAAGGAGAGAAGGGCCAAGTTTATAATTTGGGACACGATCTGGAAATTTCAATTATTGACCTTGCCGGACTGATTCTTAAAATAACAGGCTCCAAAAGCCCGATCCAGCCTTTTCCAAGGCCAGGGCACGACCATGAGAGGCGGCTACCGTCTCTTGTGAAAACGAAACAACTTGGCTGGTATCCTAAAATTAACTTAGAAGAGGGTTTAAAAACGACCATAAATGTGCTTGATACGGAAAGGCTTACATACTTAGAAAGATCAAAAGAATCAGGTGCCAGATGGCCCAATTGGGCTCGACTTCCGTTTCTCCAAAATTCCACACAATCATAAAATTATAGGTTCATTAATTGTCTTAATCTGTCCATATTATTGATTTTTATAGGCTTTGAGTATAAAATAAAGTTTGTACTAGAACATTTTTAATCAAATGAAAGCATTCGGCAGTTTTTTTGGTCCAAGTTTCTTATTTTGGTTTTTGATGGGCATAATCCGCATAATTTCTGAAAAATTGGCAAAAATCAAAAGGAAACGCGTAAGAAATGTCTATAAAGCTTCAGACATTGCGGCAATTGTTCCTGCGCATAATGAAGAGCTGGTCATCAAATCCTGCATTGATTTTTTAAAAAAATCGCTTGACCCTTCCCAAATTTATGTGACGTCTGACGGTTCCCACGATAAAACTTACGAAATCGCCAAAGCTCAGGGGGTCAACGCCATCGAACTTGACCCCGGCCGCGGTAAGGCCAAAGCCATCGTTTACACAATAAAAAGCCACCAGCTTTTCAAAAGGTATAAGTTAATTTTCATAGTGGATGCCGACACCAAAATAGATAGGCTCTTTTTAAAAAAAGCGCTGCCGGTTTTGAACGACCGCAGAATGGCGGTTGTTTTTGGCAAGGCCGCGATTTACTGGCCACAGCACATCATTCCCAGCCTCAAATATTATTACATTGCCTACAGGGAACGTCTGAACCGCATCCTTCAGTATTTTTTAATCTACGGTATGACCTGGCGCTTTACAAACGTTAATTTCGTGGTTCCCGGTTTCTGTGCACTTTACAGATCAGACATATTAAAAAAACTGGAAATCGACACGCCCGGACTCTTGATTGAGGATTTCAACTTGGCATTCCAGCTTCACAAAAAACAGCTGGGGACAATCGGCTACAGTCCTTCAAGCATCGGCTGGGATCAGCACCCCGATAACTTAAAAGATTACTGGAATCAGGTCCGTCGCTGGAATATCGGCTTTTTCCAGACGGTTAAAATGAACGGATTCTGGTTTTCCTTGTTTTATATTGCCCTCTTAGTTTTCAGTGTTGAAGTTTTTTTAAGCGCCATTTATGTACTTTTACTGCCGTTTTTGCTAATTTACCTTTTTTTATCAAACGTTCCCGGGGGGTCGGCAAACACTCTCATTCAGGGATATATAAGTTTATATCAATCATTCGGACCGTACAAAAATGTCTCGCTTGGTGACATCTTTGTCTGGCTGTTTGTGTTTGATTATGGAACCTCGGTAGTTATCGGCCTAACTCATAAAAAGCCCCAGTTTATATTTTACGGCCTCTTTTTCTTCGTAATGCATTATGTGACGTCACTGATATTAATTTCTTCTTTAATTCCCGGATTTTTCGGCAAATCCCTCGGCCGCTGGAGTTCTCCTGCGCGCCGAGATGAAGGTGTGCGGATTTAAAGTTACAAATGGTTGACATAAAATTTTTAGGCCTATATAATTCTGCGGATCATGAATAAACAAACAATTCTGGCAATCGGTGCCCACCCTGACGACATGGAGCAATTTGCAGGCGGAACCATTCGTCTTTTAGTAAAACAAGGTTATAAAGTCACGATCGCTCCTTTAACCGACGGTGCTTGTGGAACTCGGGACTTATCTGCAGAGGAGATTATAAAAATCCGCGCAAAAGAGCAAATAACAGCTGCCAAGTTGTTAGGCTTTAAACTTATCAATTTGGGAATAAGGGATGGGTGTATCGAGGATAATTTGGAAACAGCCAGAAAAATAGCAGCTCTGATTCGCGATGTAAACCCGCAAATTATTATCACTCACCCAACCGAAGACTATATGAGCGACCATTATGAAACCGGACGGCTGGTTTTAAGGGCACTTCCGGAAGCGGGGCATAAGAATTTCGAGGCACCGACCAAAAGCCCCAACATCAAACATCACCCATACGTTTATCAGACAGATCCGCAGGGATTAACTTTTGCAGACGGCCAGTATTCGAAAGTTAATACAATTGTTGATATCACCGATACTATCGAGGACAAATTAAAAGCTTTTGCTGCGCATAAAAGCCAAATTGATTTCATGCCGAACGTAATGAATGCCGTTGATAAGACAAGAAGATGGGCGCAAATCCGCGGTGAACAGGCACTGGTTGAATATGGTGAGGGTTTTAATCAGGTTTTACTTGCTCAATACCCCCGAAAAAACATCCTCACTGAGCTTTTAGGAAGCAAAGTCTACACTCTTTAAAAATCCTGCTAAAAAACTAGGCGGTTAGTTGGGGTTTTTGAACTTGAGAATCTCCGGCCAGATTTGGGGATCTTCGTCTCCGAGCCGCCAGAAATTAACACCTCCAAGGCCTTTTTTGTCGGCCAGAGTCATTTTTTCGGAGACACTTTGGGCATTTTCAAACCAAACTATATATTCTTCGCCGCCTCTTTCATACTCAAAATAAGGAGATTTGAAAGTCTCGTCCCATTGGATTTCAACTTGATTGGTTGCAATTGTTTTTTGAATCTGGGCAAAAGTTAGCCCTTCTGCATTTTTATCAGAGTCTGCCTGCCACTTGTATCCGTAAAGCGGAATTCCCAAAAACAATTTTTCGGGCGGAATATCAAGACTCAGTGCGTAATTTATAATCGACTCCACCCAACCTACAGATGCAATTGGTCCCGCCTCGTCCTCATCTCCATGCTCGGAATATCCCATTATCGAAAGCTGGTCCGCGTACTTTGAAATTTCCTTCCAGTCCTGAAATTGCCCGATTGCCTCTCCCTTTTTGTTCTGGCCGGTTTTGGGGTGCAGTGCCACTGTTACGAATTTGTTCTCCCGATGCATTTGTAAAGATAACTCTTTTACAAATTTTGAAAAGTTTTCTTTTTGGCTTTTGTCGACCAGCTCGTAATCCAAAATCACTCCGTCAAAGCCGGTGCTTTTTATTTTCTCAACAATCGCCTCAGCATGCGCCTCGATAACCTGATCGCCTTTAATAAAAGTCTCAACCCTTTCTGAATTCCAGCCCAAGTCTTCGTCGTCCAGTAAATTGGTGACAATTGCTCCTACTTTTACGTTATTGTCGTGAGCCAGTTTAATAATGTTTAGGTCCTCTTTTGCACCGCGGTATTTTTTGACCTTGCCGTCCGGGCCAAGATAATACCAATAAAGGCTGATGTAATCGAACTTTGCGGCATTTTGGGAAAATGAAAGAAAGGCTTTTTCCTGTTCCCAGTATGGGATTGATCCGCGAATCAGAAGAGGACTATCCCGCTTAAATTCTTCTTTCGGCACTAAATTGTTGGGGATGTTGTTTTCGGTAAAAAAAATTGCCGATGCCAAAATTGCGGCTGCTGCCAAAAAAATCCATAGTAATATCCGCTTAACCATTGATTATTTTAACCGCTTCTTCGTGCGGCACATTCATCAAAAGATCGACAATCGAAAGATTGGGGATGAATCCGGCTTTATCATCAAACATTTGCTTGTATTTTTGGCATTTCCAATCCTGAACAGTAATTTTTATTTTGCGCCTGTCAAAAAGTGATTCGTTAACATAAGCGGCCATGGCAGTGCCGCCGCAGTAATCCTCGGTGGCACCGACTTCTTTCATAATCGCCAGAATTTTTTCGTTGGCGCTCATCTTATTAAATTTTTGGTAAGATTCAAGAGAGGTTGCCAGCTTGATCTGCTTAAGGCGAAAACCATGAGGTTTTGAAAGCTTCCCGTTAACATAAGAAATGTTGAGCTTGTCCGGCGTAATAGAATTTTCCTCCAGAAGATGCAAAATTCCCCACATAATGGTGGCCGTATTCAAATCTGCCAAGTTATCGTAATTCTCCTTTAGAATTGAGCGGATTTCAGGGTAAAGCGATTTGAAGTTTATGGATCGGCCATATGAAGACTGCAAAATTCCCAAATGAGAACTTACCCATTTTTCCTGGTAACTTACGCGGGTTTTGCGAAGTTCTGTCAAACCCTCATGTTTTACATTTACGGTTAAAAGATAAGTGCCTTGGGCAGATTTAATGGGCGAGTGGGCCTGATAAGACGGGCCGTTTTTGCCGTCAGGGTATTTATGAGATCTGACAAACTGACAGTCATCCCGGATCATAAATGTGTCCGTTGCCAAAATCCGCGCAAAATAATGAAGCCTCGGGAAATATTGCGGCTGGATTCCGGTGTATCTCATATTACAATTTCCTCTGCCAGATTTTGATTGAGCCGTCATCAAAGACTAGTAAATACTTTTTGCCAAGGGACTCCTCAATAGAAACTACAACGTCCTTCGTAAAATATATCCCGTCCAGCTCAATGAAATTGAAATATCCGTCCCTGGTTGCCAAAGCATAGGCCAGTCCCCCTTCATAATTTTGGTAGGCAAAATCAAAAGGCCCTTCGATATTGTCGGCCGCAAGTTTTCCCGAAAGGGCAAGTGTTATCGGATCTTCGGATTCTGCCAGAATTTTATCACCCGGCCCGGCATTTGACTTTAAAAAGATACCGGCCTTTTCGGTGTTTGGCCAGAATGTTGAAAGGGCATTAACCTGGCCAATTGAAATTACAAAATTGACAATTATTATAAACACAGCCAGAGCTATTCCCGCTGTCTTATATTTATCAATAACGATTGCCGAAGCAGCACCGATTATGGGAAGCAGAAAAATCAGTGCAAAAACACTGTGCTGGTGGACAGACTGGCTTTCACCTGTAATAAGATGGACCAAAAGCGGCAGGATTGCTCCAAATGCCAGAATAGTCACAAGTATGCCCACCCTTTTGGTAATCATTGAGAAAAATGAGGGAATTGCGGCTAAAAAAACAATGGGGGAGTATTTTAAAAATGACCAAATAATAGTTAAAGCGCTTTCATGCTCCTCCGAAGTTTTTGTCGCCAGAAATTGACGCAGTTCAGAAAATGTAGTTGCAATATAGACAATTGCCAAAAGAACCAATGGGACCCAGAATGATTTTAGAATTCCCCCAATTGCCTCACGGCTGGCAGTTTTTATGGCCAGATATAATGTTATTAGCAAAAGAAGCGGAATATAGATTAAGGCAATGTATTTAGCCAAAAATGCCAGGAAAAGGAATACGGCACCAGCCATATAGGCATTTCTTTCACCTTCGAAAACCGCCCGGGCCAGCGCCACAACCCCCGTCAAAAAAAGAACGACCAAAAGGGCATCATATGTGGCCATTCTGGAAAACACGATAGGAATTGTTGATGTAGCGAAAAGCGCCGATGCGACAAGTCCCGCGTGCCTGCTTTCCTTTTGGGAATCAATGGGAAAAATTTCTCTGGTGAAGCGATAGATCAAAAAGACAGACCCAACCCCCAAAAGTACATTGAAAAATCTGGTTGCGATGATACCGCCTAGCGCGTGAAACATCGCAGACAAAGGCGGATAAAAAAACGGGAAGCCTCCGACCCACGAGATATCGTGGAAAAGCTCGCCCCATCGCCCCTTCCAAAAAGTTTTGCCAAGATTTATATAGACGGCTTCATCTAAAAACGGCGAATTGTAATTGAGGTTTACTGTGCGAATCAAAAAAGCCGCCAAAAGAATAAAACCCAGAAGCCAGTAACTTTTCAGCCCGTATTTAATTCTGAATAACATAATTTAATTGCCGCCTATTCTGTATGCCACGAAACCTTCGGCCAGATTGACTCCGCTCTGCGACCCACGTAGTTTGGCCAATGCATCGATAGTTTCTTTTGAGCGCATGTTAGGAAAGGGCCTGTCCTGCGATTTATATAAGGCGATAGCCTCTGCTTTTTTCGCAAGGTTTTCTTCGGAAAGCTTGACAAAAAAATTCGGATGCGGATTTTTCGCAGTTGTCCATCCGTCTGCGGGTTCTTCATAAGAAATCACAGTTTCTACAAAGTGTTTGGCCCCTTTGGGTTGCGGCCGGGCAGAAGCATGTGCGGCGTATGCTGCAATTCTGTGGTCCTGATTATACGACTCGGGGGAAGTGAAGGCAATTATTGTCGGCTTTACCTTTTCGATTGCCACCTTGCTTTCCCTTTCAATTACATCCATTAGTGCCTTTTGACCCAAAGTATCAAGCCGTAGGTGATAATCATTGCCTTTAAACGCCAGGTCCCAGTCGTCGTACTTTAGGAATTTGGCAACGGCTTCTATTTCTGCGATTCTTTCTTTGGCAGTCGAAAGGCCCTCTTTTGTGAAATCACGGGTGTCGCCGACTGTTAAAAAAAGAACAAAAACACTGCCGCCGGCCTCTTTGATTTTGGCAATCAAGCCTCCGCAGCCGATGACATCATCGTCCGGATGCGGGGCAATTACTAGAAGCCTTTGTTTTTTAAAATCCATAATCGTGCGTTAAGCGCAAATCATACTATTTTATAGGTTATTTTTCAAGTGTTAAATGTTCTTGCGATGATCATACTTTGATCTATTTTTGGACTACTTTGTCACAATTGACATTAATATGTGATTGAAAGTACATTTAAGTTCCGATATTCCCCGGAACGAGACTCCTTCGGGTATTTTCAACAGTCTGCAAATTTTGACTTCAGCCTAAGCTATAAAATGAATCCTGCCCAGGTTAGAGTTAACATCTCGTTTTTTGGTGAATATAAATCTCCCGCATTTTGTGCGGGTTTTTTGATGGGAAAAAATGATTAATTCAAAAATTTTATTAAGTATTGCCGCAATAACTGCCGCCGTTGTTATGGCCGCTGCGGCGACTTTTGCATTTTTTTCCGACACCGAAACATCAACGGATAACACATTTGTTGCGGGTGTTCTTGATCTTAAAATTGACAATGAAAGCTTTTACAACGGTCAGGTATATGCCGGTACCACATGGGCGCTTGATGATTTAAATGGTCATCTTTTTTTTGATTTTCGGGATGTTAAACCCGGCGATTGGGGAGAAGACACAATCAGTTTGCATGTAAACGACAACGATGCCTGGGCATGTTTAGATATTGATTTGACCTCAGAGGATGACAATCAAACCAATAATTTGGAATTGGCAGATCAAGACACCCCGGATACCCCCAATTTGTTCGATGGCGAGCTTGGCAATAACCTCAATATGATTTTCTGGGCCGACGATGGCGACAACGTACTGGAAGATGACGAGCAGCAGGGAATTTTTCTTCAAGGTACAGCAACGCAAGTTCTTAGTTCTGCTACAACCCTAGCTGACTCCGTTTTGAGTAACATTGGAGGTGTTGCCGACGGCGACCCGCTTCCTGGCAATGAAACACGTTACATAGCAAAAGCTTGGTGTTTTGGCACAATGACCCTGACGCCCCTTGCCCAAGGTCCAAACTCACCAACCACTGACCCAGGATTTGACTGCGATGGATCAGGCCTCAACAATATTACTCAAACAGACATAGTAACCGCTGACCTCAGTTTTTCAGCAATCCAGCATAGAAATAATGAGAACTTCACCTGCGACGGTGTCGGTGGTGGACCTTCCTCAACGCCAACACCAACACCATCACCTAGCCCGACACCGCCACTAATTGCCTGTAATGAAAACGCCATAATCTATGCAAGTTCATTTAGTGATAACGATCAGGGACTCAGAAAAGACAATTCTGCGGTTTTGGCAAACAGAAGTATTCCGAGTGCGGCTTTTGGTGCACCTCAAACTTCCGGAGCAGACTCCGATGTCGGATTTCCTGCAGGATCGTTTTTTAGTTTAGGGTTTCCATTAAGCGGGAATACGGCAAGTATTGTGTTTGGGTTCTCCGAGTCATTCTACCCAAATCCAAGCGGTCCTGATCTGCAAGTTTTCGAAGTCACTGGTGGAATTTATCCGGATGAGAAAGTCAAAATTGAAGCTAGCAAAGACGGTACAACTTGGACATTGCTTGCGGCTGCCGCAATCCGTGACGAAGCAGTCGAATTGGGACCTCTGGATTTTGCCAATTTCGTACGGCTGACGGATGTCAGCACTATTGCCGATTTTCCAAACGATGCAGACGGATACGACGTCGATGCTCTAAAAGCTTTTTGTACAGAAGCGGAATAAAGATTAAGGATGAAGGATTAAGGATGAAGGATGAGACTAAACCACAGGATATCAGAGAGAGAACATTTAATTTTGCGGTAGAAATAATTAAGTTTTGCGGGGAGTTGCCGAAAAATGATGT
>Ga0209542_10013328_pt1 | contig 14203 bp, 12 predicted proteins | sample RifCSPhighO2_01_FD_184028 | JGI IMG/M metagenome (GOLD analysis project Ga0209542, IMG submission 184028) | Soil microbial communities from Rifle, Colorado - Rifle CSP2_plank highO2_0.1 (SPAdes) (version 2) | ecosystem: Environmental > Terrestrial > Deep subsurface > Rock core/Sediment ...
TATTTCTCTCATTGAATAGCCTTTCTTCAGTAGCACGGAGAGTTCAAGTCTTTCAATGCTGCTGAAGTGTTGATATCTCATATGCATAGGGTATATCGAGATGGTGCACTTCAAAGTACATTTCAAACAAAGGAGGTTCTTATGGTTCTTATAAAAAGGTTTCTTTTTGCCCTGTGTCTGGTAATCTTGGGGGGCTGCTCAACACACCTCCCCGGCAACCCCGACCACAACTGGCTAAACGGGAAGTGGTTTGCTGTCAGAGGAAGTTCGGGTTGGACTACCGAACTTGACTTGACGGTGGTGGATGGGAACAAAGTCATCGGCACAAATATTCAAACGGGTCCAGACGGTAGGTGGGGGCTCGGCAACGTCAGCGGGACAGTGGAGGGCGATAAGGTCAATCTTGAAGTCTACTTTCCCCGTTCCGGAGATGCCCACACCTATACCCTACTCCATAAGTGGGGTGTATTGGATGGGAGAAGTACAACCGGCCGTGTATCGTTAAAAAGGGTTTCGTAGAAGCAGCGACAAAAACAAGGCCTTCAGCCGAAGGCCTTGTTTTTTTATATATCACTTTTTTCGTATTCCCCTAATGGAACAAAAACTTTATTTTTTCCGCTCTGATGGTTTTCTATTTGCCCAACTTCCCGAATGTTAATTTTAGCTTTCTTTTTTAAATTATTTTCCAGAATTGATTCAACGAGTTTTATTTTTTCAAAACTAATTTTTTTTCTGGGGACAAAATTTATCTGCAGACTATCTATTTCTTTTTGTATAATCTGAAATTTTACTATGTTTGCTAATCCAATTTCTTGTACTAAAAGAGTTTGAAACAAGAGAACGCTAAAAGTATCACCGCTGGGGAGCAAAATGATATCTTTTTTTCGTCCTTGCAATTCCAAAAGGGGAGAAAGTCTGCCGCATGAACATAATTTCGATAAGATTCTGCCTCTATCGCCGGTTGAATATCGGATAATCGGCATTGTTATCCTGTCTAATATGGTTAAAACGATATTGCCTTCTTCATCATTCTTAAGTTGCTTGCCTTCATCGTCAACAATCTCGACCAATACGCGCTCTCTATAGATATGATAGAGGCAAGTGCCGATATTAACTGGGCATTTTTCCCCCACCTTGCCCGCTTCTTTGCAATTGTAGGAAAAAATTATGGGAGTGCCGGTTGTTTCGTATATAAATTTTTCTTCTTCTGATGAAACTGCTTCGCCTGAAAGATTTGCGATAACAGGAAGTGCTACGCCATCTTCTCTCACATATTTCATTAATTCTAGGATGACCGAAGAATAAGCGAAGAGATAAATTAAGGAGTCACTATGGATTTTATTATAAATTGACTCTCTTGTTTGTTTGTTGTCTAAAGAAGAAAAGCTATCAAGGGGAAAATACTCCGAGTAGGGGACATATTGCCCTGTGGACTTCCTTCCAAGCAAAAGGATGAATTTCCGGCGCAAGAGTTCGTCAACTTTACGAAACTCAAAAGCATCTGGTTCAAAAACGTACACCAGTTCGTTTTTAATACATTCAAATTCATCAATTCTCACTCTTAACGGGATTCCGGTAGTTCCACTCGTATAATAATCGGTAGTTGATGTACCAATATTTGCAACAAACATGTCGTCACCCCATTCAATCAATGTTGTTTTACTTACTACTGGTAATTTGTGAAGTTCGGCGAAAATATCCGGAGAGCGACAGTCTAAATCAAATTCCCTAAAGCGCGCGCGCCAAAAGGCGGAATTATTATTTAAACATTCAAGTAAATTTCTTAATCTTATTTCAGTAATCTCATTAATTTTTTCCTGGGGCCAGCGCTGAATTTCTTTTATTAACTTCAATCTTGGCAAGAACCAATCTATAAAAACCTCATTGCCTAATAAATTCTTAAAATTAATAGTTTGAGGCAATGAGTCAAATGGATTCCCAGTCAAAATCTCTTTTTCTTTTTTAGTCATTGTAATTTCTGGAACAAACTAAATATAATGGTATTATGCGTTTAATATATTCAATATTGCAATGGCTCTCAAATAAAGACCTAATAAACATTCGGCGGCTTATAACAGAAATTTTAGCAAGTAAACTCCCACATCATGAACAATCGAAGCTATTTTGGGATAACAACGGTTATACGCGGAATCTGCGCGTGTCGCCGGCGAATCCATCCGAAGATGACTTAAGACTTTACAAAAAATATTTAACGGACGGAGGAAATAATAAAAGAGTACTTTTGTTGGGCTCCACTCCTTTACTGCGTCATTTATTAAGCGAATCGGGATTCAAAAATTATGTAATAGCAGATTTTTCATTCACTGCGATTGAAAATAGTTTACAGGCCCTTAATAAATCAGGCAATGACTTCGATGCCGAAAACGAAATATGGCTCAAATCGGAATGGTTAGAAATGCCGCTTGAGCCAGAATCTTTCGACTGCATAATGGGAGATATGGTGTTTACTCAAATTGAACCAAGCAAGCAACCGCTATTTGTAAAAAAAATCTCGTCACTTTTAAAACAAAGTGGGGCTTTTATCGGAAGAATGTATATGTGCAATACAAATTTTGACTATAAAGACCCTGAAAAAATCATTGAAGAAATTTTATTTTCCGAAGATTTCGAAAACACCGTTGAACAAAGGTTCGCCCTGCTTTACAGACTAAGAGACCGCCTAAGAGACAGAAAAACTCAAACCACCTCTCCCCATGTAATAGTTGATGAGATATTGCAATATAAAACCCAGGATGAAAAAGAGCTAGACTTCTTGAGGTCAGTAGTCAAAATGGTCTCAAGGCGCGCTGAAGTGGGCTTGCCATTCATCACTCAAACCAAAGACGAGCTTGCGGATGTTATATCAAAAGAATTTTTGTTGGAAGCGAGCGCAACCGCGTCCGATTACCCATCTGAATACTTCCCTATATTTGTTTTGCGGAAAAAAACATAATTTTAAGCAAACTTATACAGAAAGTACTTCAGCAATCGCGGGTTTGACTTAAAAAACTGCAAGGTGTATACTATAAGATGAAGGTGACGGCTGGATAGGTGCTTAACAACAAGTTCGCAAAAAGGGAGGAACTATGAAAAAAATAATTTTTGGCGCCGCATTGGCACTCGTTTTTATTTTTACATCAGCGGGAATAGCCTTTGGCGACAGGGAAATACTGCGTCCAAAGGATATTCCGGAGGAGGCGATTCCGGCAGAACAGATGCCAAAGATCGAATTGCCAAAATTTGTCGAAGGTGAGCGCTGGGAGTTCACAGCAACCACGAAACAAGGGGCCGCCAAAACTTCTGATATCCTAGAAGGTGAATTCGAGGCGGTGTACCAAGCGGGAGAGCTTGAGGTCTTTGAGATCATAAACGGCGAGAAGACTACACCAACTCAACCGAGTAGCGCGGCACGTATAAAGCGGCTGATATTGCCTGACTACATAGGATACCTGGTCTTCCCTCTCCAAGTAAGCTGGGAAGCGACGTATCCCGTGAACGCCCCCGGCGCGCGAAGAACCTATACCCGAACGGTGAATTACAAAGTAGTTGCGGTAAAAAAGAGGGTGGTTACAATACGAGGAGAAGGCCTAATAGGCAGCTCTAGTGTCGCCGAATGGATCTATCGCTATGATCCTGGCGAGAAATGCGTCGTGGAGTCTTACGGCGATCAACTGGTTGGCGGTGGTGGTGTCAAGACAGAAGCCAAGCTCAAAAAACATACCCTGCCGCCCGTCCCTGGAGGTGTCGTCCTAAGATGAGCAGGACCGAAAAAGGTCCATGCGCATAAAGTAAGGTAGGCTGGGATATAAACTCAGCCTACTTTTTATTTATACTCCTCACTAATCCTGGGAAAGAGGAATAAAAAATATAGGCTTCCGGCCTCGTTCGGGGATTCTTTCTACATAATCAATTTCAATAAAGACTTTCTCGTTCTGAAAAAGTTTCGTTAGTGCCAAACGAAATTTCGCTTCATGGGTTATATTTGGTCGCATTTTAGGCACTATCAACAAACGTAGCAAGTTCTTATCTTCTTGGACTATTTGAAATTGTCTTGAATATTTTTGAATTTGAGCATAAGCCAGCGCTATATAAAAATGTAAGGCTCCTATTTTATTGCCGCTTGGTAAAATGAATTCATTATTTCTTCTTCCGATAAAATTAAAAACTGGTAGGGTTTTACCGCACGCGCATTGAGTAGTGAGGAAATTTCCCGTATCATCAATTGCATATCTTAATAAGGGGGTGGTGCTATATGCTAATGATGTAATAACAAGTTCCCCATCTTTTCCCAAAGGAACTTTTTTATCATTTTCATCTATAAATTCGAGTATCACTTGTTCTGCGTTTAAATGAAATACACCAAACCGCTTTTCACACTCAAATCCTATCGCCCCGCCCAATCCGCTATTACTGACCAAATTAGCTATTGGAACATTAAATATCTTCTGTAAAAAAACATTGTCTTCAGCAGAAATAGATTCTCCACTCAGTTGTATTGCCGAAAGTGGTAAAGAGATTTTGTCTTCATTAATCATTTGAGCAAGTTTTATTAGAAGAGATGGAAAACTAATAAGCAAAGCGGGTCGTGCTTGTTCTATGGCATTATATATGGAAAGGCGTATATTTTTATCCTCCAGAGCTGCCGGAGCAACTTGAAAAACTTCCACAACGAAGTCCTTCGCCAATAAGTATGCTGCTCCTTTTCCTCCCAAAATAACAATAAACTTCCTCTCAAGCATATTTCTTAAAGGGAGCTTCATAAGAAATGGGTGCCTAAATTGAAGTGCAAATGCTGCAGTCAATTGTTCCCGATTATCAAACAAGAATTTCGTAGGTATTCCTGACGTTCCGCTTGAATTTTGAGAAGAAATATAATCTTTATTTTCGTCGTTCACAACATATATTTTTTCACCAAATTCTAGTAAATCCTCGCGCCGCAATATCGGCAATGAATCCAATCCATCAAGGGTGTTAATGGCATTTGAATCAAAATTATTCTTTTTAAAATATTCAGCCCAAAAAGATGAATTTTTCGACAAGTAAGACATTAATTTTTTCAGTCGCCTCAATCTAATTTCGTTTCTCAAATCTTCCGGCCAATACTGTGATTCCTCCAAAATCGATAAATAATTCAAAAATGGGTCAATGAAGTTCTTGTTTCCTCGCAAATCGCCAAACCTCAAATTTGTTGAGAAAACTTTTTCAAGAAAGATCAGGTGATCTATCTTCTTCTGTTCGATCATATCATTATATTTGTTTTAACCTTAATAAGGCTTTCTCGCCAATATCTTTTCTATAATACATGCCGTCAAAATGAATTTTATCTATTCCTTGATAAGCGCGACTTACTGCTTCCTTTAAAGTCAATCCCGTAGAACTTACGCTTATAACCCTGGGACCACTGGTAACCAACTGATTATTATTCCTTTTTATATTGCTGTAAAAAAGTAACGTGTGATTGTTTTTAGTTAATCTCTCCAGACCAAACACAGGAACCCCAATCTTGTAATTTTCTGAAGGATATCCGGCAGCTGCCAGCACAACACAACAAGCCGAACCACTCTCCCATTCTATTTTTACCTTATCTAACTTACCTCCAATACAAGCAACGATTATTTCATATAGATCGGTTTTTAATAATCTCATATAACACTGCGCCTCCGGATCGCCGAACCGAACGTTAACTTCCAAAACGCGCCAACCGTTTTTGGTAATCATAATGCCGGGATACATTACTCCCAAAAATGGTTTACCCAGTTTTTTCAATTCTTTCATTATTGGTAAAATAACTTGACCGCGAATCTCAGTTAAAAGCTTATCTGACAAACCGGGAACAGGAGCTATTACTCCAAGACCTCCGGTATTTGGCCCCTTATCGCCGTCCAAAAGCCGTTTGTGATCCTGCGACGCTGGGAAAAGTTCAGCGTTTTCACCGTCGCAAAATGCATGTACAGAAATTTCTTCTCCCTCTAAAAATTCTTCAATAATGACAATTTCGCCCGCTCTTCCGAATATTTTTTTTACCATCAGATCATATAAAGCTAATTCAGCTTCCTCAAGATTTTTTACAATGACCGTACCAAGCCCAAACGCTAGGCCGTCTGCCTTTATCACTAACGGGAAACGTTTATTTTTAACATATTGTCTTGCCTGCCCGATATCAGAGAAAATTTCAAATGCGGCGGTTGGTATTCCCTCTTCACGCATAAATTTTTTAGCAAACGATTTTGACCACTCTATTTGAGCCGCCGCCTTTGTCGGCCCAAAAACCGGCAATTTCAATTGTTGAATTTTATCTGCCAATCCATCTGCCAAATATGAGGCCGAACCAATAAGCACTAAATCAACTTTATTTATTTTGAGCCAACTAATAATATCTTCTGCGCTGGTAATAGGGATATTTTCCCCAATAGTAACTGTGCCAGCATTTCCGGGGGCAATATAGATTTTGCTTACTTTCGCGGATTGGTGCAGTTTCCATGCAAGCGCATGTTCACCTCCATAGCGACCAACGACTAGAACCTTCATAGACATAGTTATAATATATTAAACTGGTTATAGTAAATAAGATGAGCACAGATAAAACAACCCATCTCTTAACCAAAGAGGTAGTAGATAAACTAATAAGAGATTATGGATCTCCGCTTTTAGTTTTTGACGAAAGTGTTATAAAAACTAGGTACAAGGAAATCGAAGGCGCTTTAGATATATTATATCCCAAAAACAAAATTGCCTATTCAGTCAAAACGAATTATTTACCCGCTTTAATCTCAATTCTGAAGGATTCTGGAGTTCTATCCGAAGTAGTTTCGGGTTTTGAATATTGGCTGGCAAAAAAATTGGGATATAGGGATGAGGAAATTATTTATAACGGCCCGGATAAATCAAAAGAGTCTCTGGAAGAAGCTTTAATGAATGGAGCTATGGTTAACATTGACAGTCGAGATGAATTCCTCGCGCTTCCTTTTAAAAAACTAAAAAATAAAAAAATAAAAATAGGCATACGAACAAATACTTCGACACGTTCTCTTTCTCATCAACGTTTCGGGTTCAATTTAGAAAATGGCGAAATATTCAGCTTTATCGATGAAGTGAAAAAAAAATATCCTCAATGCGTAATCGCGGGACTTCATATACATCTAAACTCGGTGATAAAACCCAGTCATTATGAAGATATTGCTGAACGTTTGTCCGATTGCGCCATAGCTATTGAGAAAAAATGGGGAGATTCAATCCAATATTTGGATTTCGGAGGAGGATTTTTGGTTCCCGGAGCCAGGTCGATGTGGGGAATTTTATGGGATGTTCCTGATATTGAAGAATATGTCATGGGAATTGCAAACGTTTTATTAAAAAAATTTCCAAATGAAAAACCGTATCTCATCGTGGAGCCCGGTCGATATCTTATTGACGAAGCCGGTATCTTTATCACAACAGTTATTAATTCTAAATTCGTTGAGTCGTTTCAAGATAACAATAAAATTCGTCACTTATTTGCGAATATATTATTCAAAGCGAAAAAACATTCAGATTCTATACAAATTGCCGCCATTGATTCGAATAAAACTTCTATATTGAAGTCTTTATCAGACGAGAGACATATAAAACTTATACAAACAAATAAAAGCCTGAAAAATAAAACTTATTCCACTTATATCGTCGGAAACTCTTGCATCCCGCCTGATTATCTTAGTAAAAAAATTAATCTTCCCTGTCTTAACAGGGGCGACAAAATCTTATTTTCCAATGCCGGGGCGTACTCAATATCGCGGTCAGAACAATTCATTCACCCGCGTCCCGCCGTTATTTTAATAAGGGAGAATGGCGAAATTAAGCGCATAAGACAAAAAGAAACATATGAAGATATGATAAGCCTTTGTCAGCCGTAATTTACAGTGTTTCTTTTGGAAAGGCAAAAAATCTCGTTGGCATAAGTAGGAAGAAAAAATCTTTTGGTAATCGCGTTATATGCTATTGGATTTGTGATTCTCTCTGTGGCCTGGAAAAAGCCTATTAATTTACCTGTTTCCGGATTTATTTCATAAAGTCGCCCGTCATTGGCTCCAAAAAAAATATTGCCTTCAACCATTACCGGGGAAGAAAAAATCCGGGCGCCTGCGTCAAACGACCAAACAAGCTCCCCTTTCCGGTCCAAGTCCAAGCAGTATAATTTCTTATCCAGAGAGGAGATATAAACCCTGTTACCAAAAACCAAGGGCGTGGAATAAGCTCCGGCTTGCATCTTAAAACTGAAGGCCGGAAGTCCGGTATCCGCATCCAAAGCATAAAGATTGCCGTCAAAAGAATTGAACAAGATGAGATTTCTGTCCGCGTCAAAGGCAAAAGAAGCTTTAATCTCGCCCTGGGTGGAAAAACTCCACAAAAGCTTGCCGTCTTTCGCCCTGAAAAGGTAGGCGGTTTTATCGTTGCCGCCTATAGCCATCGCCTTCTTCTTGAACAAATAGGCCGGGGAGGAATGAATGTATTCCGACATACTATACTGCCATTTTTTCTCGCCTGTTTCTAAATCCAGGGCCGCTATTCCCCCTTTTTTATTCCAAAGACCGAATTCCAGACCGATAAAAAGCAGACCTAAGTCCTCCGCCACCGCTGGAGATGAACCTACCCAGTCCGCCTCCATAAAAATCCATTTCGGCCTGCCGGTATCCCTGTTGAGGGCGTAAACATTCCCGTCGTAAGCGCCGAAATAAATCAAATCCCCGTAAAGCGCCGGCGCGGAAAAAATGCTTTTTCCTTTGGCGTGCCAGCCAACCTTATACTTCCAAGCCACTTGGCCGTCCGCCTGATGCAAGGCCCAGAAATTCCCGCCGTCCGACCCGAAATAAATCTTCTGGTCATCCAATACCGGCGTTGATTTTGGCACAACATAGAAATAGTTGGGGTCGGGGCTTTGAAAATACCAAACCGCCTCAAAATTATTTAAAGGCGGCCGCTCCTTTTCCTTTCCCAAAAAAGGGATGCCTAAATCCGGCAGGGCGACAAGCGAAACAAGTTTGATATTTTTTTTTTCTAAAAAGGCATAATCTCTCAAATCCCTGAAATTAACCAGTGTAAAAATACTCTGGACTTTTTTGCCCATTTTCTCAAGAATTTCAAGCTGTTTCATGAAAGTTTTCCCGCTGTTTATCAAATCGTCAACCAATATGATTTTCTCATCGCCGAGCGAACCCTCGACTATCTTTTGAAGGCCATCGTTTTTCCTGGATTTTCTAATATAAAATCCATTGACCGGTATTCCCAATTCCCGACTTTTCATAACAACGGCGGAAATCAGCGGAATGGCCGCGGTTTCGAGGCCGCCAACCTGGAAAGGATAACTATTCCTAAAAACGTCAAAAAAAATATCGGCTATCAGATTGAGGTGGTCTGGCTTTAGAACAATGTTTCTAAAATCAAAAAGCCAATTTGACTCCATGCCGGAGGGGGAGATAATTTTCTGTTCTGTCTTGCTGACAAAAACTTCCTCTTTTATTAATTGTTTCAGCTTCGTTATTTTTTCCGATTCGGACATAAGCGCCTCTGAAATAACACAATTCAAAAGTATTTCTTTTGTAGAATTGATTTTATCCTGCCGACTATCTCGCCCGGGGTAAAGTGCGCTTTGACCATGAAACCCTCCGCTCCGGAACCCTTGGCGCGGTCCATGTCCTCTTTCTGGCCGAGATTGGAAAGTATGATTACGGGAATGGAGGCGGTGCCGGCGTTTTGTTTGAGCCGCTTCAGAACCTCAAACCCGTCCAGCCCCGGCAAAATCAAATCCAGCAACACTAAGTCAGGATGCTCGTCTTGGGCCAATTTGGCGCCGGACTCGCCGTCCATGGCTTCGCTGGTCTCAAAACCCTCTTTCTTGAGCTTCTGTATGATGAGGTCGCGCAAAAACTTATCGTCTTCTATTATCAAAACGCTCGCGCCCCTCGCTCCGCCATCCGCCGCCTCCAGGATCGGAGCGGATTTTTTGTCCTTTCCCAAGATTTTCACGACCATGTTTTTTAATTATAAATTTAATGGCTCCAAAACTGAACCGCCGCATGTGCGCATGTCAAACCATGTCGAACTGTCGAACATCAGATGTTCGACATGGTTAGTCCAAAAAATGTTTGTCATCTAATTTTTCTTTAATGGGGGTTTCCTCAACAAAACTTTTATATTCTTTCCCGTCTTTAAACTGCCCCAGCAAAATCTCTGTACTCAAAAAATCCCCCCAACGGTTCTCAAAAACAAAATCCTGAAAACTAGACCACGGATAATCAATTTCTCTTCTTTTCCATTTCAATAGTTCTTTGGGGTTGAGATGGACATAAGCTGAAAGGTAATTCAAATATGCGTTACGATTTACATGAACCGACTGAAACCTACCGCCAAATAAATGTCCGGTGCGGTCATACCGTGAATTAAAATACTTTGCATAAGCGTCAGCTAATCGTTGCATAAATTTAGAAATTCCTCCCTCCTTTGTTTCTTTCAGAATAAGATGAAAATGATTCGGCATGAGACAAAAACATGTTAGCTCAACTCTTTTTCCTTTCAAAATGTTATTAAAAAATTCAATGTCGAACATCTGATGTTCGACAAAGCGAACCAAACGCGACATCTGACTAACAATTGTATCTCCTTGAAAAACAAATAAAAGAGTCATAAAACGCCAGCGATCTCTATCGTCCAAAAAGATAAGGCGCTTTTCAACGCCGCGATTATAGACATGATAGTATTCACCTTCTTCAAAGTGCGTTTGTGCCATTAACTTAATCCTACGGCATACGCCACCAGATGTCGAACATCAGATGTTCGACATCTTAAAAAAATTCTTCCAACCCAACCTTTTCTTCTTTGAGAACAAGTTCTTTGTTGAACGGCAGCGTGAAAGTGAAAGTTGCGCCCTGACCCTCTTCCGAAACAAAAGAAATCTCGCCGCCGTGGCGCTTGATTATATTCTTGACTATAAAAAGCCCAAGGCCGGTTCCTTCGGTTTCCATCCGTATCACGTTGGAAGCCCGGAAAAATTTTGAGAAGACGCGGTGCCAATCCGCCTTTGGGATGCCCACACCGCTGTCAGAAACGCTCAAAACGGCGAAATCATTCTCCCGGCGGAGCGCGAGCCGGACCCGCCCGCCCCCGGGAGTATATTTGACGGCGTTGTCAATCAAATTCGAGAGCGCGAGAGACAACTTTTCCGAATCGGCATACACGGGCGGCAATTTTTCAGAAGGTTTTTCAAAAGAAAGACCCACTTTACGTTCTGCGGCCTGCTGGCCGAAGCCGAGCACCACGCCTTCGCAAAAAGCCGCCAGATCCGTTTCCTTGAATTCATAACCGAACCTCCCTTCTTCTATCCGCGCGGCCGAGAGCAGGTCATTTACAAGTTTAATCATGCGTTCGTTGGTCATATATCCTTTTTGCAAAAACGAAATCTGCTCCGGCGTGAGCTCTCCCGCGTCTCCGTCCAAAAGAAGACGCAACGTCCATTTAAGCGCGGACAGCGGGCCTCTCAGCTGGTGCGCGGCGATGGAAACGAACTCCGATTTGATGCGTCCTATGAGCTCTTCCCGGGAAACGTCATGAAGAATTTTTAAAAATCCGCGGATTTTTCCGCCCTCCCCAAAAACCGGCGTGAGAGTCACCGCCAGCCTCAACCCGGGAAGGGAGGTATGGATTTCCATGACTTCGGCCCGCCCGCCGGGAAGTTTCCTCGCCGCGGATGAAAACGGGGCAAGCTTCGAATACATCACCTCCGCCAGAGTTTTAAGCTCCGGACGAGCTCTCGCAAGCTCCGGCGTTATCTTGAGTTTCCTGATATCTTCAAAATTCACCCCCAAAAGTTCTTCGGCTTTGGGGTTCATGAGCACCACCCGGCATTTTTCGTCATATTCCAAAATCCCGTCGGAGAAACTCCTCAAAATTGCCTCCAGCTCCCGGGCCTTTCGTAATTTAAAATAATTCCAAAATTCAATCATAAGCCCCGATGGTAGGCCTCGCGATTATAGCGGTTCGCGGGGTCCCAGGAAAGCCAACTCTCCAGCCCGGCATCGTAAACCGCCTGTTTCTCAAGTTTGACCATGGAAACGTCGTAATCCGCCCCGAGGTCAAAATCCTGGATCCAGGGGCGGAGTTTTTTTGGGTCTGTTCCCATCACCACCAGGCGTTCGCGGGCGCGATCCATGGCCGTTTTTATGATTTCGTAAGGATGGTCGGCGGGATTTTTATAACCCTGAAACTCGGGAGGATAGTGCGAGGGATAAACCATCGGCGACACATAGTCAAAATGGCGCGCCGCGGTTTCCAAAACCTGTCCGATGTTGAGATCATCCGTGTTCCAGGTAGTGAGCCCGAAGATGTCGGCGGAGATGGGAACCTGTGAGCTTTCAAGCTGGGCGGAGAGATATTTGAAAAACTCCTCCATCACTTCCGCTTTCGGCGTCTTTTGGTCCCAGAAAGGATAAACCATACTGGAAAGATCGCCGTCGGAGGCGAAGCGGATGTAGTCAAAGTTAAGCTCGTCAAAACCGGCCCGCTCGGCCTCGCGCCCCACCAGCACCGTGTATTCCCAGGCGTCTTTCGCGGCCGGGTCAATCCAGGCCAGGCCCTTTTTGTCCTTCCACAAAACCCCTGACTTTTTTTTGATCGCCAACTCCGGACGCGAGCGGGCAAGAATTGGATCCTGAAAAACAGAAATCCTCCCGATGACGTAGATATTTTTGGAGTGAAGCTCGCCGATGAGCTCGGCCAGATCCGAAATGCGGTTTTCTCCGTAGCCCGCGGCCAGGAGCTTGGCGTCCGAAACCAAAAACGATACCTGGCCGGTATAATCCTTGACGTCTATCACCACCGAATTCAGCTCCGAATCGTCAATGAAAGAAATCAGCCCTTTTCTCAAGGACGGCGTGCCCGCCACCCAGCTTGACATGTAAATTCCGCGCACGTACGCCGGAGTTTTCAGATGCTGCGCCGGAAGAGGCGCTTCGTTTCGCGTGGGAGAAACATATTCAACCGGGTCAAAAGTCTCGGCGAACATGAGACCGGCCAAAACCGGCAGACCCAGCAACAAAGTTATTTTCAGGTAATTCATGAAAGGGCGAGGTCATTCTCCGACAAAGTCCGGCCCGACTCAATCAGGCGCGTCAAAGCCGGTTTTGACTGCCAGGCATTGAGCAGAACCGCCCCTACGAGCCGCTCCCCTTTCAAAAAAAAGCGCGCGTATTTTCTTTCCAAAGGAACTTCGCGCACGAACGTGCGGTCCGCGAATTTTTCGTCAACCTCCCCCACAAAAGTCGCCACGCTGTCCAGAATCTTTACGGAGTAGGAGGGAACCGAAGAAAAGCGAAGCCGCTTGCCGGCCATGTTCTCTCCGGCCAAATGTCCGGTGTAAAAAGCGTGCGTCCAGTTTCCGAACGTCCTGAAACGGCCGGAGGCGGCGTCAAAACATTCCATGACGTCCCCCGCGGCCCAGACGTCCGAAACCCCCGGGACCTCCAAAAATTCATTCACCCTGATACCCGCCCCCGTCTCCGAAACCCCCTGGACGAGTTCAAAAGACCGCTTGAGCCCAATTCCAACCGCGAGCCAGTCCGCCGCGAGTTTCAGGCCGTTTTTTGTCAAAACCTGAACATCAGACCCAACTCTCCTTAGCTCCGAAACCTCTTCGCGCCAGAGCGTCCGGACGCGGTTTCTGAAAAAAAGCTCCTCAAAAAATTTTCCGCCGCGCTCCTCCACCTGCCCCTTCCAAAAATAATCATCGCGGAACAAAAGCGTGGTCTCGGACCCGTACTTCCGAAAAATATTCAGGAATTCAAGCGTGATAAATCCGCCCCCGAGAACGACCACTCGCCGCAATCTGCCCGCGCTCCCCAGTTCCAAAATCCGCCGGGCATCGTCCAAAGTCTGCAAGCGCAGAATCCGGTCTTTGAATTCCTGTTCAAACTCCCACGGCCTAACCCGTCCGCCGGAGGCAATCAAAAGTTTTTTATACGAAAAAACCTTCGAACTTTCCGAAAAAACCTCGCGGCGGGAAAAATCCACCTGCTTGGCCGTCTCCGACAGATAAACGTCAATATTCTGGCGCGAATAATCTTCCAGGCGCCGCAACATCACTTTTTCCAGGGGCATCTCGCCGCGGGCGTACGAGGGCAGGAAAACCCGCGAATAGAGCAGATGCCCCTCGTTTTCCAGAATCGCTATTTTGGAACCC
>Ga0209542_10013332_pt1 | contig 14200 bp, 16 predicted proteins | sample RifCSPhighO2_01_FD_184028 | JGI IMG/M metagenome (GOLD analysis project Ga0209542, IMG submission 184028) | Soil microbial communities from Rifle, Colorado - Rifle CSP2_plank highO2_0.1 (SPAdes) (version 2) | ecosystem: Environmental > Terrestrial > Deep subsurface > Rock core/Sediment ...
ATAATTTGTGCAAAGTAATTGATGCGCCAGGGAAGCTGTACCTGGTTCAGCGCATCGTCTGACCAACGATGACCTGAAAAGGTATCCGGGTTCAAAAGCTTTTTGGTCAAAAAGCTGAAATTCCCGGCCCTGGCGTATCTTTTAAAAATTATTTCTTTGCTGTCTCTTTGGCAGCTTCCGCTAGAAATCCAAGTGCTTTTGATGCTGCTGCGGTGCCGGCGTTCTTTTGAACAGGGTTGCCAGATTGAATGTGTGGTTTGGAATCGGATTGTTGTGTTTGCATTGGTGCACTTTGCTGTGCTGTTTCTTTTGCCTGCTGTGCAAACATTCCTAAGGCATTTGATGCAGCTCCCATAGCTGGTCGATTTGATCCCATTGCAGAACCGACCTGCGGCTTTGGTCTATTATCATGAACTATTTTTTGCGGTTCAATTCTTAATCCATGGGGATTTTGCGGAGCAATAGTTGGTTTGATTGGCTGAGGTGCCGGTCTTTCGACTCTTCTTGGATGGTCATGAACATCATCAAGCTCAAAATGCCTTGGATCAACATACTTTGGAGCGCCAAAGGCGATTGCGGGTTTTTTTTGTGCGATTGGAGTTATTCTTGGCTGCTCATCTTCATAGTATGCTTTTTGAGGCTCTTCGACGATTTTATGGCCGTAGCTTTGCTCGCCTGATTTAAAATCACCCATCTTAGAAGCGCATTCTCGGCAATATTTTTTCCTGCCGTCCTGTCTTCCTATGCAGCTTGGGCAAATCTGCTTGCCGCACCAGCCGCAAAGACCCACCATTTCCTTCCCATGGTCAAAGCAATTCATTCCATTAATTCTCTACTTTAGAGTTTATATATTTTGCTGAAAGGATTATTTAAAAAATAAGCTCTTCCTTCACAAGCCTATCTCTAATCTCATGAGTATCTGCTTTGTCTTTATTCTTCCTATCTAAATAAGCATAAACTCCTTCTTTCATGACTCGTATACCGAGCAAAGCGCATCTTAATCTTGCCGGAGAAAATGGAATTCCCAGCATTCTTAGCATTTCATCTTTTGAAAAATTCTTTGCCTCTTCGATTGTTTTTCCCTCAAAATGCTCAGTCATCATAGAAGCTGCTGCCTGCGAAATTGCACATCCGCTGCCCTGAAATAAAATTTGCTTTATTTTATTCCCTTCAAGTTTTATTGTTACTTCTATCTCGTCGCCGCAGAGAGGATTCAATTCCCTGAATTTGATATCAGGATTGCTAACCTTTCCCTTGTTTCTGGGGTGCTTGTAATAATCCAATATGTTTTGCTGATAAAGATCGTAACTGCTCATTTTGCAATCTCCGAAGGAGTGCTGCCTTCCAAGTCTGCACGGTGGTTGAGTGCTAAATTATTATTTTTTAATGCGAAGACCATTTTTAAGCAAATACCTTCTGCACTTTTTTAATGCCCTCAACTAGCGCATCAATGTCCTCTTCTGTATTATAGAAATAAGTGCTTGCCCTTGCGAGCGCATCAACACCTAATCTTTTCATCAAAGGCTGGCAGCAAAGATGACCAGACCTTATTTCAACTCCTTCTGCGTCAAGTATTGAAGCAACATCATGCGGATGGATTCCTCTAAGCGAAAAAGAAACTACTCCGACCCTTTTGCTTGCTTCTTTTGGCCCGTACAATGTCAATCCATTTATTTTTGTAAGCTTAGGCATTGCATAACTTACTAATTTCTGCTCGTGCTTAGCTATATTTTGCATTCCGATTTTAGTAAGATAATCAATTGCAGTGCCAAATGCAATCGCATCGGCAATATTTGGCGTTCCTGCCTCAAATTTGTAAGGCAAATCATTGTATCTTGTCTCAAAAAGCTCAACTTCCCTAATCATGTCGCCGCCATACATAAATGGCTTCATGTTTTCAAGGACACTTTTCTTTCCATATAGTATGCCGATTCCTGTCGGGCCAAGCATTTTGTGAGCAGAAAATGAGTAAAAGTCAACATTCAAGTCTTTTACATCAACAGGCAGATGTGGAGCTGCCTGCGCACCGTCAACATAAATTAAGGCTCCTTTATCGTGAGCCAATTTTGCAAGTTCTTTTACCGGATTAATTGTTCCAAGGACATTTGAAGCGTGGCCAATGCATACAAGTTTTGTTTTAGAACCAATCAGTTTTCTTGCTTGTTCAATTTGCAATTCGCCATTAGAATTAATATCGATATAATTTAGTTTCACGCCCTTTTTCTGAAGCTGCTGCCATGGCACAAGGTTTGAATGATGCTCCATTACGGATAAGGCTATCTCGTCCCCCTCGCTTAGATTTTCCATTGCCCAGCTGTAAAGAACCAAATTAGAGCTTTCAGTTGTGTTTTTTGTGAAAATTATCTCTTCTCTTTCGGCATTGACAAATCTTGCAATTTTATTCCTGCTATTCTCATATGCTTCAGTTGCTTCAACGCTTAAAGTATGCACTCCACGATGAACATTTGCGTTGTAATTTTCGTAATAATCAGTCAGAGCCTTGATTACTTGAACTGGTTTCTGCGAGGTGGCTGCATTGTCAAGATAAATAAGCCTCTTTCCATTTATTTTTCTGGAAAGAATCGGAAAATCCTTAAGCAGACCACTTTGATTCAATGCTTTGCTTGATGCGATTTTTGATTTCATCAGAAGGAATTCTTGCAATTGCAGACTCAAGGAAGCCGAAGACAATTAATTTCTTTGCTTCTCCAAACGGTATGCCTCTCGCCATTAAATAAAAAACTTGTTCCTGGTCGATTTGCCCCGCGCTTGCAGAATGCGATGCCTTTACATCATTTGCTGCAATCTCCAGTGATGGAATTGAGTTGCATATTGCATTAGGCGAAAGCAACATCGTATGCTGCGCCAAAAATGAATTTGTTTTCTGGGCCTTTTCGTCAATTTTTATCAGTCCGAAAAAAACATTTCTTGAGCTATCAGTCAAAATTCCATTTGAAAGCGCATTTGCAGTTGTATCGTGATTTTTATGACCTATTACAACGTTATTGTCGAAAAGCTGATTATCATTTCCAAAGAAAACTTCAACTAGCTTTCCATCTGCGCCAGGTTCAAGGAGCTGTATATGCCTCTCCATGCTTTGTGTTTTTGCGCCAAGAGTTATCACATTCCAATGGATCTTTGCATCTTTATGGACTTTAACTTCGGTATGGCCAAGCAATGTTGAATTTCTTCCAAGTTCCTGTACTTCAGAAAAATTAAGTTCGGCTCCTTGCTCTATTATTATATCTGTTGTCAGTGCAAGAAAACCATCTCCACTATATTGCAAAGTGAGGCTAGCCTTTGAATTTTCTTCAAGAATTATGATGTTTCTTTCAACCTGCCTTCCATTTATTTCTATTAATAATTCAATGTCGCTGCCATCGGAGTTTTTTGGAACTGTTATGACAAGGCTATTATCAGCTGTCATGTCAACAAAAAGAGAATTCTTGCTTTGGCTTATCCTGCCTTGGATTATGTTTATTGATTCCTCATAAGAAGAAATTTCCTTTCTTGTTGCATTGCCTGCTTTGATTACTTTTGCTATTGTCGTTTTCAAAGGCGAAGAATAATCTGTCCTTGTAAAATCAACATACTGATTCTTTTTCGGCGGCATTTGTGCAAATAGCTCGCGCTGCTTGTCCTTTATTTGTGTAATTGATTGCATAACTATCCTACGCTTCCTTCCATCTCAAGCTGGATTAATCTGTTTAGCTCGATTGCATATTCCATCGGAAGCAATTTTGTAAATGGCTCAATAAATCCCTGCACAATCATTGCCTTTGCTTCTGATTCTTTTAATCCGCGGCTCGTTAAGTAAAAGATTTGGTCTTCACCGATTTTTCCAACAGTTGCCTCGTGGCCGATTGTTGCTGTTTCGTCTTCAATTTCGATGTAAGGATAAGTATCAGTCTTTGAAGTTTCATCAAGCAAAAGCGCATCGCAGTTAACCTGCGACTTTACGTTCTGCGCGCCTTTGTCAACCCTTAACTGTCCTCTATATGTTGCCCTTCCTGTTCCCATTGAAATTGATTTTGAAATAATTGTTGAAGTTGTATCTGATGCCATATGTACTGCCTTTCCGCCTGCATCCTGATGCTGACCGCTTCCTGCAAATGCAATTGAAAGGATATCAGCCTTTGCCCCTCTGCCGAGCAGGAAAACGCTAGGGTACTTCATAGTAATCTTGCTCCCTAAATTCCCATCAATCCACTCCACCACAGCCCCTTCGTAGGCATAAGCCCTTTTTGTAACTAAATTGTAAACATTATTTGACCAGTTCTGGATTGTTGTGTATCTTATCTTTGCATCCTTTAGTGCAATTAGCTCAACAACGGCAGCGTGCAATGAGTCAGTTGAATAAACAGGAGCCGTGCAGCCTTCGACATAATGAACAGAACTTCCTTCATCAGCTATTATTAGTGTTCTTTCGAACTGCCCGAAGTTCTTTGCATTGATTCTGAAATATGCCTGCAGCGGAATGTCAACATGAACCCCTTTTGGAACATAAATAAACGAGCCGCCGCTCCAGACTGCAGTATTAAGGGCTGCAAATTTATTGTCGGCAATCGGAATAACTGTCCCAAAATATTTCTTGACGATTTCCGGGTATTTTTTCAGGCCGACATCCATGTCAAGGAATACAACTCCTTGCTCTTCCAGCTTCTTATTCAATTTGTGATAAACACTTTCAGAATCGTACTGCGCGCCAACACCACCAAGGAATTTTCTTTCTGCTTCAGGAATTCCAAGCTTTTCAAATGTGTTTTTGATTTCATCTGGAACTTCCTCCCAGGTGTTTCCTGGCTTATCGGTTGGCCTAAGGTAATAAGTAATCTCGTCAAATTTTATTGTCGAGAGGTCAGCCCCCCATGTTGGCATTTTCTTTTCAATAAATGCATTTAATGCTTTCAATCTATTATTTAGCATCCATTCAGGCTCGCCTTTGATTTTTGAAATCTGCCTTACAACAGTTTCGTTCAAACCTTTTTCTGTTCTGAAGACAGCCGTCTCTGGATCATGGAAGCCATATTTTTCCTCATAATTCTCCTTTAACTTTTCAAGCGTTTGTGTCATATTGCCGCCTTCTGCATTGCTTGATAGCCTTTATGTTCTATTTCTTCAGCCAAGCTCTGATCGCCTGTCGCAACTATTTTTCCATCAACCATCACGTGAACAATATCCGGTTTGATATGATTCAAAATTCTGTGGTAGTGTGTAATTAATAGGCATCCGAAATCCTGGCCGTGCATTGTGTTTATTGCCTTTGAAACAATCTTTAATGAATCGACATCTAATCCTGAATCTGTTTCATCCAAAACTGCAAGCGAAGGGTTGAAAACCATCATCTGCAATATTTCTGCGCGCTTCTTTTCTCCGCCTGAAAATCCCTGATTCAAATACCTTTCAAGGAAAGTAGGCGTCAATTCAATTGCCTTTAATTTTTCAAGCACTTCTTTCCTGAAATTCAGCAGGCTCAGCTTAGGCTCATCTCTTTGCGCCTTTGCTGCTGTGAAGAGAAACGTAAGATAATTTACTCCTGCAATTTCCATCGGATATTGGAACGCTAAAAATAATCCTCTCTTTGCGCGTTCATCGGTTTTCATTGTCAGGACGCTTTCGCCATCAAGCAAAATATCTCCGGAATCAACCTTGTATTTCGGATGGCCAAGCAAAACTGCAGACAATGTACTTTTTCCAGAGCCGTTTGGCCCCATTAATGCATGAATTTCTCCTTTGGTTATGGTGAGGTTCACTCCTTTGAGTATTTGTTTACCGTCAATGCTTGCGTACAAATCCTTTATTTCAAGTTTTGATGCTTTCATGAGTAGCAAACCTGGCAGCTCTTCGCCGCACCTGTGCATTCCCTGCAAACCGTACAGATGAATTTTGTATCCCTCATTGAGTGCATTATGTTTTGAACTTCTCTTTGAAGTGTGCTTTGCTTGTTTACAATTTTCAAGGCAGACTCATCAATTTGCTTTGTGATTTTTTCAGGAATTTCTATGCCATAGGCTCTCTTATTGTGTATGTATTGGCTTACTGCCGCATCTGTTAAGTTCAAGTGCTTTGCAATCTCGTTTTGCTTCAAGCCCTGCTTTATCAAGGAAAGCACAAGCCGCTTTCTCACAGAAGGCAGCAAATACCACACTTCCACTTCCTGAGGGGTTTCAAGTTTAGTCTTCATATTTAACTATCGTTAAAAAGTAAATAATGGGAACTTTATAAAGGTTTGGACAGATTTATATAGTTAAATACTCTTTTCAAACAAAATAGAATTTACAGCAATTATAAAAAAAGGGGAAAAACAATTTGTTGCATTGCGCCCAGAGCTAGATGTTGTTAGCCAAGGCAAAACGATAGAGAAAGCACTAGACAATCTTAAGGAAGCTGTTGAATTATATATCGAAGAGATGGGTATGCCAAAAGATGCTTCCAATACCCTCTGAAAAAGAAGTAATAAAGCTATTGTCTAAAATTGGGTTTGTTGCAGTCAGACAAAAAGGCAGTCATGTTATTCTTATCAAGGAAACTGAGCAAGGAAAGAAAGCAGTTGTTGTCCCGCTTCACAGGGAAATAGATAAAGGCACTTTGCTTGAAATAATAAGACAATCTGGACTTAAGCGTCATGAGTTTCTTGAGTTATTGTAAATCCTATTCGAAATATTTAAAAACATATATAAACAGAATAAACCCTGAAAAAGTGGTGCTAGACAACAAGCGCGGAGAAAAAGAGCTTCAGATGATATTTGGGCTCTTTATACTTCTGATTATCACCTTGGTCGTCCTTAATCTTTTCCTGCAGACCGCAAAAAAAGGCGTCGGGCAGGTAGGACAAGTATCGACTCAGGAACTAAAATCGCAGGAAGTCAACAGGTTAAAGCTCAATTGTCAAGCATTATGCGACGCGATTAACGATGTCAATAGCGCAGTTGAATTCTGCTCAAATTTGCAAACACTTGATCCAAATGCCGATACTTCAAAGATTCCCAGTAAGGCCAGATATGGAAGGTATGAGTTTTGCACTACAAAAATTCCATGCTTTCTTGTAATAGATGACTGCCAAAACGGCCAGTTTACAATGCAGACTTGCAAGTCAGTGCTACTACAGGATCAGGCTACATGGGATTTATACAACAAGCTTGTTACAAGTGTAGGGCCAGTTGTTGGCCAAGTGACGCCAAATGACGGATGCGACCTGCCTGTTAACGGTGAGAAAGCTTACGAACCTGCTGACGAGGCACGCAACTGGAAAATAGTAGGTGAATACACCTGCGACGCGACAGATACATGCACAGGTGTATGCGGGACTCCTCCATCATCATGCCCGGCCCCATAATCAATGCCTGCTTCACAAGCCGATATTAATGTCAAGTACAAGCGAAAGCTGGATTCTTTGCTGGGTGGAAAGCCTTTAGCAACCGATACCTCTGCAACATATCAGGAATTTGAAAAGACAGAAGAGCGGCGCTTTAGGCCGAATTCTTTTTATGAAAAGTATTGCAGCATGGCAGGCAGATACCTTTCCTTTCTTAAGCCAGGAAAAAATAAGGAGAGGGATTTCTGGGACAGCATAATTGTTTCTGGAATGCATGTAACTCCGCAGCAGGTATGGGCTGCAACATTTATGACATTTTTTCTTGCCATATTTTTAGGAATACCTTTTTTCATAATGGGCATTAGGGATTTTTGCTTCTTCTTATGGTTCACAGGCGCTTTTTTTGCCTATATTGTCTACTCATATCCGGAATATCAGGCACAGATAACCAGGATCAAGGTCCAGCAGGAATCTCTTCTTGCAATGCTGTACATGACAATCTATCTTAAAGTCAATCCTGTTCTTGAAAATGCAATCTACTTTGCTTCGCAACACTTAAACGGGCCTTTTGGAAGGGATCTTAAACAGCTCATGTGGCTGATGGAATCAGGAAAAGCATCAACTGTTGCAGAGGCAACTGAATTTTTCATGCCGCTCTGGACAAAAAGAAACCCTGATTTTGTCAAGTCATTCCTGATACTGAGGTCAATACTAAACCAATCTGATGAAGAAAACCAAAGCAGGATTCTGAACAAGGCTTTAGATACACTGCTAAATGAAACTTATGAGAAAATGAAGCATTACAGCCATGACCTGCAAGGGCCTGTAATGATACTGCAGACTTTTGGCATGATGCTGCCATTGATTGGTCTTATAGCATTCCCAATGATCAGCGTTTTCATGGCTGACCAGATAAACATCACTTACCTTTTTTTTACTTATATCGTTATTTTGCCGTCATTGCTGTTTTTCTTCACATCAAGGCTTATTTCAAAACGTCCAGGGGCCTTCTCACATCCGGACATAACAAACAACCCCTTTGTTCCCCCATTGGGCTATTACAAATTCAGGGTGGGAAAGCTCGAGAAGCTCGTTCCTTTGATGCCAATAGCAATTATTCTTGCGCTTTTGATAATGTTGCCAGGAGTTTACCATTTCATTAGTAATACTATTCCTGCTTATGAAGAAGGAAGGGCTCTTTCAAAGACAGACACGATACCTGAATTCGGTCCATTGGCAAATGAATATACCTGGCAATCAATGCTAATCATGATAACTATTCCAATAGGGCTTGCTGTTGGAATAATTTTTTATTGCTATTTCAACAGTGTGCAAAGGGTAAAAATCAGGGAGCAGATTCTGGAAATTGAAGACGATCTTCCTGAATCCCTATTTCAGCTGGGTAACCAGTTCACTGAAAGGATTCCAGTTGAAGATGCAGTCAAGAATTTTGTGCTTGAGTACGATAGGCTAAACCTCCGAAAAAGAAGCATCTATTTGTTCTTTTCAGAAATTTTGCAGAAGATGCAGAACGTTGGAATGACTTTTGGCGATGCGATATTCCATTCAAGGGAAGGTGTTTTGGTTCGGTATCCTTCAGTTCTCCTAAAGGAAATTGCATGGATTTTAGTTGAGGGTGCAAGAAAAGGAGCACAAATCCTCTATAACGTCACGACAAAAATTTCGGTTTATCTTGGAAGCGTGAAAAAAATAAAAGAGCTTCTTTATGATTTGCTTGCCGAGACAGTAACTTCAATTAATGTGCAGGCAAAATTTCTGGCCCCTTTCTTAGCGGCAGTTGTTGGTTCATTGACATTTGTGATTGTGCGCGCACTTTGGCTGATGACCTTGCAGCTTGATGCAATAATAAAGACATTATCTCTGGGAGTTGTAAATGCAGGGGACATACTTGGAGGACTTTTCAATCTGACAAAAGTTACCCCACCTACAATGTTTCAGGCAATGGTTGGAGTATATCTTGTTGAAGCGGTCTATTTGCTTTCTAATCTTGCAAACGGTGTCGAAAACGGATTCGATAATGTCTCAAGGCAGTCAACTGTTGCAAGAAATATGCTTTATGCAATTATTGTCTATGTTTTAATCTCATTAGTCGGGGTTCTTGTAATGAACCAACTAGTTAATTCCATCCAGAATCCAATCTAACAGTAAAGCATATAAACGCTAAAATCAATTATTTTTGCAATGGGCTATGTCGTAACGGATGGTAAAACAAGGCATGAATTTGAGACACTAAAAGACGCTCTGGATTTTAGAAAGGATGTACCTCTTCCGATATTTCGCTCTGATAATCTTGGAAATCTAAAAAGAATACCTTTAAGCGAATTATCTGCAGCAGTTCAGCAAAGAGATTTTGGTTATACTCCGCCGCAAGAAAATAAGGAGCAGCCAAATGGAAGCCATATTAAGGCAAGCTTGGTATTAATTTTAGGCCTAATAGGATTCGGAATCGCTCTTGTCCTTCTGTGGTTTGTTCTTAGCGAGGTCTCCAAATGAAAAAAGGCGATATCTCAATAGAATTCACTTTTCTGATTTTTCTTGCCGTAATTGTAGTGATGGTTATTATTACGCTAATCATCAAATTTGCCTTCAGTGGCAGCACTATTTTTTGCAAGATCGTAGGCACATGCGACAAGGAAAAGCCCCCTGTTCCCGATAACCAGCTAATCAATCTTTCAACCTCAAATTGCGACAGAGTTCGAACAGAACTAGTCAAGCATGCAAAGCTTTGCTATGCAAGGGCGTTGGATTTGGTTTCGCGCGAGGTAACGATTTGCTATACTCTCATATCTCCCGGAGGTTGTCCGTTCACACAGCAAGATATAAATGATGATATGTTAAACGAAGACATCAATGGGACGATGTTTGGAGATCCATCAGATACAAAATTTGTTGTAACATTTAATCGGAAAGAAAAAAGCATCAATATAGTCTGAAAATGGAGAGCGTAGAGGTATGGATGTGGGTGATTGCTGGCCTTCTTATTGGCTCGATAATGTTTGTTGCAGGTTCCAGTCTTTTGGCAAGATACCTTCATAGCCAGGACATTGGGTTGGCAAGAAGCAATTTCAATCAGCTTTCTGAAACCACAAAAAAAGTTTGCAGGCTTGGAATTTACAGCGAAGAAACAATGACATTGAGGTTTCCTTCTGCAGCTTCTAAAGTTGCTGTAGTGGACAAGGATTTAATCGAGGGAGAAGGCAGTGAGCTCTGCTTATGGATAAAAAACCAGGAAGGCGCCCAATGTGAAAAGGTAGATACCTGCATAACAAAAATGAATTCTGTCGTCTTTGAAGGCGATCAAAGTCCCCAGAATATTTTGCAGAGGCTTATTGGCTCAAAGCAGACTTCAATATTGACTTTCAAAATAACTAAAACTGGTTTCGACACAATGCAGATAACTTGGAAGCCTAACTGACTGCTATCTGCTTAGTACTTCCACGATATTCAATTAAAATATTGTTGGCAGGATTTATTTGAGCTAAATCCCAAATTACTTTTTCTCCTGCGCCGCAGCCAGAAGATTCCATTGGAAGCTCCTCGCAGAGATTTTCCTTCATCAGCCTTTTTGCTATTTCGGCAGAATCTGCAACAGCAGGCTGGCATTGGGATGAAACCGCTATTTCGCCGCAAATAATATTTTCTGCAGAATCAATACTTCTTTCGTTACAGAGTTTCATTTGGGCAATTGCAGTATTTATTATTCCGCAGCTAAAGTATTCTATTTCCATTCCAGCAAGCGTGACATTATCGCCTGCATTTATTGTCATGGGTATCTGGCATTCTCCTAACAGGCATGGTTTGGCAGAGTTATTCAATTGGCGGTAAATTTCATCTGTTACCTGCTGGCTAATTACCGCGAATCTCTCATTTGCGGGCGGAGCAAGAATAGTAGATTCACTTGTGCCATCATTTCCAACATCCAAGCTCAATGAAGTAAGGTTTTGTTTGGTGAAAAAAGTAAAATTTGAAGACATTATTCTTGCATCTTCGGGCATCGACAATATAATCACTCCGCTTCCGCTTATCCTTGCTGTTGTACTACCATCTGCAAGTGTTGAACGAGTAAAAATCCTTGGATTAGCCTGAAATATTGTTGCTCGATCTTTATCTTTGCTTGTGCAATAATCCTGCGATTGTCTTATCGGCTCTGGGAAAAAATTGCTCGAAGCCAGGTGAAAAAATGTATTGCAGTAAAGATCCTTGCCTACTGCCGGAAACTTGCCTGAAAAGAGAAACAGTAGAAAAAATATCCCAATTATGCTAACCACCATTATGAAGATGGTGTCTATTGCCATGTTCGCTTTAGCCAAGTCCAGTCACCTTACACGTTCCCTTAATGTTTTCTATTTTAAATGCTTGGGGATTCTGCCAGTTTCCATCCTGCTCCATCGGGAATTCCTCATTTATTAAAGTCGGCTGGAATTGTTCATCTGTTAATGTAATCTTTAATATGAAGCATTCCTTCTCCTTCGAAGAATCTATTGCGCATCTTGTGCAAAGTGAATATATTTTTTGCATTACAAGATTGCTATTTCCGCTTATTTCCTGCTCATATGACAATGTGGGCTCTCCCTGCCTAAGCGCATTGAAGGCGAAGAAGGCCATTGTGAGGGCCAGAATTACCGCGACCATCAGCAGCCCATATTTTAAAAGGTAATCTTCCATCAGCTCACCATGACCTGTCTTGATTTTGAATCATATTCCACAAGAATATTTGTCGGTTCGTTAAATGTATGTGCAAACCTCAGCTGGTCGTCATTCCCGCAGCCATAATCAAAGTTCTGGAAAATTCCGCACCATTTTCTGGATTTTATCAGCCATGTAAGGCTTGACTCATTTATTTCCCTGTAAAATATATAACTCGGAGGCACGGGGATTTCTGTACATCTAAGATCATGCCCAAAATTATCTGCTTTTGCCTTTTCATAACATTCAAGGACCGCAAGCAACAAATCCTCCTCTACGAAAATTTTTGAATATCTTATCGAAAGGTTGCTCAATAAAATTTGCTCAGGCTGCATTGCAGAGATTGTGAAATTAAATATGCACTCAGGCTCAGCGCATAAATCAATTTCTGACCGCGCTTGGTTAGTGAAGTCTATATTTTCTGTTCCAGCTAATTTATTCTGGTAAAAAATGCTGTTGCCATTTAATTTTACTTCGACATCTTTTGCATATTGCTGGAAAATAATTTCTAATTCTGATAAGACAACTGCTCCCTCCCCAGCCGAACTGACTTCTATTGGAATTTGACACGTTGATTTATTGCATTCTTGGGATGCCTGTTCCAAGGCTGCAATAAATAAGGTTTCATTCACCCACAGAGGTGAATTGATGTTGTCTAGCGGGCCTGGAATGCTGAAGATTGTTGTGCCATTGACTTTTATCGTTACATCTCTCGGATAATTAGTCGCTAGAATAAACTGGGCAAATTTTTTGAGGTCGTCTTTGTTGCGGTATGCCGAAAGTCTCGATCTCAGTGATCCGCTGGCATCAAGAGTGAGAAATCTCATCCAGTCGATAATCGGCTGGCAAACATTATCGTAAGGCGGTTGGCTATATTTTATATCACACCCGCATTGCAAATCTATGTTCGGGTCGCAGGTCGTTGAGCCTGTTCCGACATGATACCCTTCGATTTTTGCAAGATCAGTTTCATTTGAGGCTTCATCTCCATAAATTGGAAACAGATAAATTCCTTTGGCATCTGAAGCTTGCTTTGCAGCATCTACAGAATCTGCCTCGTTTCCGCTGAATTTTGCGTCTGCGAGAATCTGGATGATTGTTTGTTTTCCATGGATTTTTTGAGTTTTAAGTCTTCCCGGTCCTCCGCCGGTTGGATCCGAATCGCTTACAGGAAATGCTATTTTTTTTGTGCTGTTTCTCCAAGAATGCCCTGTTGCAGTCCAATAAATGCCCAAGGCCCAGGCTTCATCATATCTGTTGTAAGGCGGATAGTCATAAGTGTCTGATGATCCAGGAACAAGTACAGGCGATTCTTTTGGAAATTGTATTCCTATCGCCGAAATGGCTTGGTCCAAGGCGGCATTCTTAATAACGCTGTCGCGGCAACCTCTAAAAGTCCCGCCATTTTCACTTAGCCCATAAATAGTGCTTACAACATCAACACCCAATCCAGTTTTTGATAAATTATCTTTTAAATCATCGATAACGCCACAAATCGCATCCCACTCATTATACATGCTTTTTGATTGGTCTATTACAAATACAAGGTCTAGCCTGCCAGGCACATTATAGCCCTCGACTTTAAGCCTGGCCCTGCTTACAATTACATCCGGAGTCACATTCACATAAACAAAATTCGACCCTCCTGTAAAATCAAAAGTCAATACAGTTACAAAATCCTGGTCATTGAATCTCGTTATGTACGTTAAGGGATTGGCGTTAGAAATCTTGACTTCAGCACTTTGAATTCTTGAATCTTTGCTAAGGTTTAATGAAAACGACTCTGTTCTTGTTGCATTTACATTGAACAATTCTTTGTCGTTGTTGTTTGGAAACAGGCTTATGTTTCTAACTTTAGGTGTTCCCGGTACTGTTTCAAGTTTTTTTAAAGAAGAACAGACATCTTCACGGCTAATTCCTATTTTTTCGGTATATTTCTCGATGTTGTTGCAGTAAAAGGCTTTTCCATTAGTTGTTTGGGTGAGAAAGAGCATCACGAGAAAAAATCCCAGTATGGCAAGAGTTATGGAAGCTACAAAAGCTATAGATAATTCTGCTTTTTTGTTCATAACGAAAATTTGAAACCTCTGCCTTTAGGCTGAGGAGACTTTGGTCTCCACAAATTTTCGGAATAAACAACCTCGGTTACATCTCGTTTTCTCATGTTTTTTGTTCTCA
>Ga0209542_10013333_pt1 | contig 14199 bp, 15 predicted proteins | sample RifCSPhighO2_01_FD_184028 | JGI IMG/M metagenome (GOLD analysis project Ga0209542, IMG submission 184028) | Soil microbial communities from Rifle, Colorado - Rifle CSP2_plank highO2_0.1 (SPAdes) (version 2) | ecosystem: Environmental > Terrestrial > Deep subsurface > Rock core/Sediment ...
TATGCATTAACAAATCCTTTGACGCCAGTATACTTACAATGAATTTTTTGGTAAAACGCCACGAGATTTTGGCCTCAAGGAGTCCAGGATGTATGTGGCTTTATGCAGCCTTAATAATCCTACAGTGCTAAACCAGAGCTCATTAGGCTTTTAGCCATTTTTTCCTTAATACCTTTATTCGCCTCGTTAGCTGCTTCCACAACTGCCTTAGCCTGATCTTCAATATTTAACTCCGGGTTTAATTTGATTTCTTTTACGTCAAAATTACCATTAACGGTAACTGAAACTCCCCTGCTTTCAGCGGTGGCTTCTTCATTTTTTAGATTTTCCTGGATTTTTTTTAACTCTGCTAACTTTTTAAAATTATCAAACATAGTATTATTTTTATTTATCTACTCCTAATGAGCTTGGTGAATATCGAAAGAGTATTATTCGCCAAGCTCTAACTTAAATGCCTTGTGTCATTTAAGAATTTCACGTGAAAAGAATTGTCGTCTGAAAACTCCAAAACGGTGAAAGCTGTGTTTTCAGGTCTATGAAGATCATAGTTCTCTTTTGTAATAGGCTTCCTTAAAACATCCAATATCATCATTCCTATTGTTCCAGCATGACTAACAATTAAAACTGTATCATTTTTATGGTTTGCTACAACTCCACCAAAGAAGTCCTTAGCTCTTTTCTGAACTTCATGATAAGATTCTCCGCCCTCTGGTTTTATTAAATGAAAAGGATCTTTAGATTCTTTTTTAATATTTTTCCATTCTTCCTTTTTACCTTCAAGTACTCCTAAATGCTGCTCTTTTAAATAATGAGAACTTACTACTTTGGCTTCTGGATGATGTTTTAATATGTGTTCTGCTGTTTGAACGGCTCTAGACTGAGGACTAACATAAGCAAAAGTTATATTTTCTTTTTTAAGAAAACTGGCTAATTTTTTAGCTTGATCCCTTCCTTCTTCGTTAAGTAAAACTTCTGACTCCTGCCCCGAGTTTACACCTTCTAAATTTTCATTTGTTTGGCCGTGCCTGGCGATAATAATTTTCATTTTAAACGTTAGTTAAAGAATATTATTTATCTTATCCCTGTATCTATTGAAAAATTTACTTCTATTGTTTCGCCTGATTTTAAAGTTATAGTTTTAGGCAATTCACTAGAATGATCAATTCCCTGTTTTGAAATGTTTAAAACATATGTTCCTGGCTGTACTTGAAAAGAATAAGTTCCATCAGGTAAGAAATTCATTCTTTTCATAATAGTAATTCCGTCAGTCGCATATAGAATAACTTCTCTTGAAGTATAAGCTTCTGGTGGTACCAGACAAGGCATACCTTCTCGTTCTACTGGACAAATTGGCCCTATGCTAACTTTCCCACTAACTATACCTATTTCAACTGCATTGGGGCATTCTGCAAATTCACAATTAGGACCCTGCCTTCCAACGTATGATCCATCAGGACATAATTTTGCCTCTTGAGTGCAAGCAACTTGGCCCATAGGTTTATTACCAAAGTAAATGACTCCGCTAACTATTCCAACTAGTCCAACAGCGCTTAAAATACTAATAATAATATATTTTGTATAAAACATTTATGTATCTATATTTTTAGCGGATTTAGCGTGAGTTTGAATGAATTTCTTTCTTGGCTCTACTTCTTCTCCCATTAAAATATCAAATGTCTTATCTGCTTCATGTCCATCTTCAATTTGAACCTGCAATAATAATCTATTTTCAGGATTCATCGTTGTATCCCAAAGCTGTTCAGAATTCATTTCTCCCAAACCCTTATATCTTTGAATACTTACATTAGTCTTACCAATTTCTTTTAATACCTTTTCTTTTTGTTCATCGTTATAAGCATAATGAGCTGTCTTACCTGATTGAATTTTATACAAAGGTGGTTGAGCAATATAAATATAACCTGCATTCATAATAGGCTTGAAATATCTGTAGAACAAAGTCAAAAGCAATGTTCTAATGTGAGATCCATCAACGTCAGCGTCAGTCATAATAATAATTCTATGATATCTTAAGTTTTCTATATTAAAGTCTTCGGCTATAGCAGTACCCAAAGCAATAATAAGAGATTTTACTTCTTTATTAGCTAGCATCTTATCTAATCTTGCTCTTTCAACATTTAAAATCTTACCCTTTAAAGGCAAAATAGCTTGAAACCTCCTATCTCTACCCATCTTGGCCGAGCCTCCGGCACTGTCTCCCTCAACAATATATAATTCAGATTCTTCGGGATCCTTTGAAAGACAATCAGCTAATTTTCCAGGTAATGTTAAACCTTCTAAGATTCCTTTTCTTAAGACAGTCTGCCTTGCTGCTTTAGCGGCCAACCTTGCCTTAGTTGCTAACATGCAATTTTCTATAATAGCTTTGGCATCGGTTGGGTTTCTTTCTAAATAATCAGTTAAAGATTCTGAAACTGCATCTTCAACGGCTCCTTTAGCTTCGACGCTTCCTAATTTAGCTTTGGTCTGTCCCTCAAATTGAGGTTCTCGTATTTTAACTGAAACCACAGCTGTTAGACCTTCTCTTACATCTTCTCCTGAAAAGTTTTCATCTTTCTCTTTTAAGAACCCTTCTCGTCTGGCGTAGTTATTCAAACATCTGGTTAAAGCTGTCCTAAATCCAGAAACATGAGTTCCACCTTCTGGCGTATAAATATTGTTGGCAAAACTTTCTTCGGTGCATTCCATTTCTTGAGTATACTGAAAAGCTGCTTCAACAAAAACATCTTGCTTAGTTTCAGCTATTGAAAAAATATTTTGATGTCTTGGAGTGTTGCCTAAAACTAAATATTTAACATAAGAACCAATTCCTCCTTCAAAATAAAAAGTATAATTTGTTTCTTCGCCTTTCTTTCTGGTGTCATTAAAAGTTATTTTAACTCCTCTAGTTAAATAAGACTGCTGACGTAAATGATTTAAAATTTTCTTGGCATCGTATTCTATTTTTGAAAATATTTCTGGATCAGCATCAAAAGTTATCGTTGTTCCGGTTCTTTTTGAGTCTGCAATTTTCTTAACATTACTCTTTGGATTTCCCCTGAAATATTCTTGAGAATATTTTCCACCGTCTCTTTCAACTTCAGCTTGCATGAAGGTAGACAAAGCACAAACTACAGATACTCCCACTCCGTGTAATCCTCCAGAAACCTTATAAGCATCGCCTCCGAATTTTCCTCCGGCATGTAACGTGGTTAAAACGGTTTCTAAAGCAGACTTTCCAGTGTCTTTATGTTTTTCCACTGGAATACCTCTTCCGTCATCAGAAATACTTACTCTACTATTAGGCAACAAATTAACTTCGATGTTCTTGGCGTATCCGGCCATGGCTTCGTCTAAACAGTTATCTACCACTTCCCAAACCAAATGGTGAAGCCCATCTGGCCCCGTTGAACCAATATACATTCCAGGCCTCTTTCTAACCGGTTCCAACCCCTTTAAAACATAAATATCCTTAGCTGTATACTCTTCTTTTTTACTCGATTTTTTAGTAAAATCCTCACTGGTCATTTCAGGTTCCTTTTTCTTTGGAGCTTCTTGTACAACCTCAGTTTTTCTATCGTCAACTTTCTCAACAACTTTTGTTTCCCAAGGCTTAGCTTTTTTCTTTGCCTCGCTCGCCTCGCTGGAGCTTTGGCGAAGCGGGCCAGAGCTTTTAGCGACAGCGGGAGATTTTTCCTCAAACTTTAAGCCACCTTCGTTAGCACTTCGGCGAGCCAAAGCTGGAGCTGTTTTATTTGGCTTCTTGTCCTGAGCTTTTTTGTCGAAGGATTCTTCTTTATCCTTAATTTGTATTTTCATAATTATGAATGAGGAAGATATAGATGAATTTATTCATACATATCGACCGACTGATTAATTTATATAAATTTCTTATAAATTTATATAATTAGTTATCAAAATAATTTCTCCCTGTTTTATAAGCTTCAATATATTTAGGCAAACTTCCAAAAAGTTCTGGTAAATTATCTAAGTCAAACCATTCCCAACCCTCTCTTTTTTCCGGTTCTATGTTTTTAGGCTCACCAGATTTCCAGTCAGCTACAAAACCAAGGTCAACATAATGTTTTGGAGCATAATCTTTCAGATTAATCACACATAAGAATCGTATATTATCTAATTCAATTCCAGCTTCTTCTCGTGTTTCTCGCCTCAAGCAATCTTCAAAAGATTCCATATGTTCTAAATGCCCTCCTGTTCCAGCATACTGTCCATCGCCAAGGCCATCTTTGTGCTTCCTTTTGCCTAGTAAAATCTTCCCCTCCTTCATAATCATTACCCCAATTCCAACTTTTGGTCTTAATTCATCCATATTACCTTACTTGAATTTTTATATTAATTTGTAATTTTAACAAAAATATAGAACTATCTCAAATATTGACATTATTAAATTAATATTATAGTATCTATACAGGTCTTTGGCTAAATCAATCACCCCTTTTGGAGACAAATCGTGGAAAAAATCGAAATGAAGCCACTCCTGATTCAAAGTAATGTTGTCATGAATGGATTCTGCTGGGCCCATAGCAATGCCCTTTTGCAGAAGCTGAAAAGCTTGAACAATAAACGTCAAATCACCAATGAACATGGGTCTCGAACTGATATTACAGCAGCAATAATGAACGAACTTAGCAATCAGATTGGTCATTGTCCCTCAGTTAGCTACCAATTGAAAGAAGGGGAAATTACTTCATTCATCAATCACGTCGAAGAATTTCTTGCAATCTTCGAAAAGAAGGAATAATTGAACACTGACACTGTTCTGCACATCAGAGCCACTAACAATAGTTAGTGGTTTTTTATTTAACGTACCATTACGTTTAAATTGCTTTTTGTTTTCTCCCTGCCTACCGGCAGGCAGGCACTATCTAACTTCTACATGTAATTCTGATATTGTTTTTTTTACTATCCTATCATGTATTTCATTGACTTCGCTGTTGATCAATGTCCTCTCTAAAGACCTGTAAACAATTCTAAAGGTATAGCTTTTCTTGTTAGCTCCAAATTTTTCATCGTTTTCATATTCATCGGTTAACTCAACCTGCTCAATCAAATCTCCCGTTTCATCTCTAACTAACTCATAATAGTTATTCAAGTTGATACTTTTATCAATAATAAAAGAGATATCTCTGACAACGGCCGGATATTTGCTAACCTCTTTGTATTTTGAATTTATATCTTTAAACTGGCTAGTTATCCTTTCATCGGTTGACCATAAAATTCTAATATCCGGAATGCCCATTTTAACCATAGCTAACCTATCTATTCCGAACGTGCCAGCCCAGCCATTATAGACTTCTGGGTCTAATCCAAAATTTTTCAGACATTCTTTATGCACTAATCCTGCGCCAGTAACTTCTATCCAATTTTCTTCAAATTTAATTTCTACTTGAGTAGATGGATCGGTGAATGGGAATGTATCTTCTAAAAATCTAAACTCTATATCATCTCCAAAAATGATTTTAACCCCATCGGCCTGAACATCCTGTAATTCTTTTAAGGTAATAATTCTTTCTTCTTTTTTACAAATATACAAAAAATCTATTTGGTGGAAAGCAGGAAAATGCTTTCTATCGATTTCATCTTTTCTAAAAACAATTCCTGCTGAAAGAGCAGCAACGTGTCCATCTTTTTTTAACCTTTCCAAAACATCCTTATCTCTTAAGTAATAAGGCCACATTACCGTCATCTGTGTTCTTAAAATATCTCTTTTTGTTACATAGTAGGTATCTGACTCTCTCCTTGAGGGATGATCCTTTGGAGTATTTAACAAATCAAAATCATCTTCAACAGTTACGATTTTTGGTATATCAACCAAATCAAAATCTTCAAATCTTGGTAATTTGATTATCGCATCAGTTAAAATTTTAACAGGAGAATTCTCTTTTTTCGTCAAATCAGGCAAGGCTAGCATCTTTTTAATCCTTTCAGCTTTAATATCGGACCTAGTTTGCAGGTCTTTTATAAGGAATTTTTCCTCTGAGCTTTCTATAATAATTTCTCTATGCATTTTAATATATATTCCTCTATTTTACCTTAAAACAAAGCCTAAATCAAGTTGATAAAACAACTAAAAACAGGCCTTAAAGCCAGTTTTTAAACAGAAAATAGATCATTCTATAAAGACCATGGCCACCATAATCAACACTCCTAGCGCAACAGAGACAACCTGCAAAATTGAATGTTTAACTTCTTTAGTTTTATGAAGCTCAGGTATTAAGTCAGCAACAGCTATATAAATAAATCCGCCAGCAGCAATCGGCAAGGCCCAAGAGATATAAACTTCTCCACCCTGTCCGAGCAAAAAAGCTATAAATAATCCTAGAAAAGCTGTTAGCGCAGAAAGAAAATTTAAAAATAAGGCCTTACCCCTTTTATAACCAGAATGAATTAAAACTGAAAAATCTCCTATTTCCTGTGGAATTTCATGGAAAATGACTGCTATTGTTGTAGCTAAACCCACCGGTACGCTTACTATAAAACTTACTCCTATAATAATCCCGTCTATCATATTATGAACTCCGTCAGAAAATAGAACCAAGTTACCCACCGGAGCAACATGCGACTCATTTTCATCTTCTCCGTGATGATGCCAATGAAAAAATTTCTCTACTATAAAAAACAATAACACTCCTGCAATTATTAATATGCTTGTATAAATCTCATTAGAAGAATTTCTAAAAGCTTCTGGTATAATGTGTATAAATGCATCGCCAAGCAAAGATCCTACTGCCAAGCTTATAAGCAAATACATGTACTTCATTAAAACTTTTTCTCTTATAGATATAAGTGAAAGGCCAACCAAAGAAACGGCACTAACAATTAAAACGCTTAAGAAAGAATAAATGTATATCTCTAACATATGAAATTAATAATATGGCAATTTCAGCTAAAAATCAATCAAAAAAACAGCCCGTAGGTACACTTTTAATAAAATTCTTTACGAAACTTGAAGATTTGTTAGCGAAAATGATAAAAATTGAGGAGGTTTATTCTCTGAATAAGCCGACGAAGTTTTCATCATTTGCAACTCAAATATTCAAGTTGCAGTAGAATTATTATTAAAGAGTGCACCTACTCGAGAGGCTATTTTTTTGATTTACCACATTCCTTTAGAATGAATAGGCTGATCAGTATTTATTTCGCCTTCTTTTGATCTTATTTCATCATCTTCATATACTTTATCGCTTTCTTTAACCTTAGGAACATTAATCTTAAAATCAATTGACCCTTTAACTGAAATATGGGTTTCCTGAGCTATTCTCATGGCCTTTTGAAACTTCAAGAAAGCTGAATTATAGTTTTCTGCATCCAAATCGTTCTTTCCATCTTCAATAGTGCTTTTAGCAAGATCTAAGTTAGCTTTAGCTGAATCATATGACTCTTCGCCCATTAAATCTTTATTTTTTTCTATAAAATTACTTACTTCATTTACTTTATTTTCTACAGCTTTAAGCTTGCCTTCAGCTGACTCTTTAACATCAGTAGAGCTCTTTGCAAAGACATTATCTTCACTACCCTGCCTATTCTTTTGGACTTTGCTTATATTATCGTTAACATTGGATAACAAGCCTCTTATATTATCTGACACGCTAGAGTCCTTTTCGTTTTCTTTTTCCTTTGATATCTCACTTAAAATTTCTTTATGAGCATTCAACGACGCTTCTAATTCTGAATTTATCTTCAGAGATAGTTCAGGATTATTATTATTTTCGATACTCAAAGAATAATTTTGGACTTTTTTAATAGATTTGTTTAATAATAAGACAAAATCATCTTTTGCCTTTTCGTCTAAATTATCTTTAGATGAAACTTTTTCTATTTCTTCTAACCTTGTTTCTGTAAGTTTAATTTCATATTGAGCTTTAGACTCGTCAGAAACCTGCAATAAACCTAAAACTTTTTCGTTAACGCCAACTTTTACATTGTAAAGAACATCTCCCGGCAAAGCATTATTAGCTGCAGATGAAACCCCAAATATTATAACTAAGGATAAAGCTGCAAACGCAGAAGAATATCTTATAGAAGAATATTTAAATATATATAAAAATGACTGTGGTTTTAATAGAATTACAGGGTGATTTTTCATGAAATCTAAAATCTCAGAACGCATTACTCCTCTCTCTCTTTCTTCTAGAAAAATTTCTCTCCTTGATTCTTTTATTAATTTTTTAAATTTCCTGAATATCATAATTTTTTAATATTTCTTTTATTTTTTCTAATGCTCTATGGATTCTTACGTATACGTTATTTTCTTTTTCTCCTATAATTTGTGCTATCTCTTTAGAAGAAAGACCATCTATGTATTTCATCATTACAACATCTCTGTATTTTTCATCTAAAGAATTTATGATTTTTATTAACTTCTGGCTAGCAAATTTATTTTCAATAAATTTGAGATCTTCTACTTTTGGAGAAAATCCCTTTTCCATAATGCTATCTAAAGATACTGGTTTATTCTTTCTTGATTCGTCTATGATGATGTTGTTAGCTGTCCTATAAACAAAGGCTCTTATATTGTCTACCTGTTTTCCTTCTGATATATACTTCCAGGTTCTAAAAAAAGCCTCTTGCGCAAAATCTTTTGCTTTTTCTCTATCAAAAACTCTATAATAACAATGTCGGAAGATAGCTTCTGAATATTTTTCATAGGACTGGATGAACTCATCCTCTTTGGTCCCACTTACGTGTTTCATAATATTAGACGTTAATACTAAATTAACCTTACAAAAAATCCGCTATCCTGGCAAGGCAGCGGATTTTTCTTTATATATTATTTACTACTTTAACTGTGAGTCTATAGCAGCTTTAAAGCTAGCATAAGGCTGTGCTCCAGATATCAGTTGTTTTCCAACTATTGTTCCTGGAGTACCATTTATTCCAAGAGATGTTCCCTCTGCCTTATCAGCATCAATTAGCTTTTGATATTCAGCAGCTTTTGAAGTCATAAGTTGGTCTATCTTGTTAGAATCTAAATCTAAAGATTTCGCTAAAGCTAAGATATCTGCTTTATTTCCCCATCCTCCATTTTCAGAATCCTGCTTCTGAAACATAGCATCGTACCAACTAAAGAATTTATCTGGATATGCCTCCCATACTGCTCTAGCAGCTAAGGCGGCTGCTGTAGAATCAGATCCTAAGAATGCATAATCCTTGAAAACTATTTTTACCTTACCCGTGTCAACGTAATCTTTTATCAGCTGACTTATTACATCATCATGGATTTTCTTACAGAAAGGGCATTGATAATCAAACCATTCCACAACTAATAGCTTTGCATTTTTATCTCCTATATAAGGACTATTAACTATGTTAACCTTTGAAGCATCAACAGCTACAGGCTGATTATTTCCTGTTCCTGGTTGATTATTATTCTGACCTGTAGTGCCTTTACCATTGTTTATAAATATGATAGTTCCTGAAATTATAATGGATGCTGCTATTATAGCAATCGCTATCCATTGAATTGAATTTGATTGTTTCTCTGCCATAATTTTAGAATTTAGAAATTAGAAATATAGAAAATAGAAATAATGGTTTTTGTATCCTATATTTCTATTTTTCTAACTTCTAGGTTCTAGAGTTAATTTCTTCTTTTATTAATTATATATGATTTAATATCCTATATAAACATTTTTTTTGCAATAGCTCCTTTTCCCCAATGTTATTTCACCGTACTGCCTGGCTTTATTTCTTTGTCTGGACTCATTAAAACGGGCCCATCGTCATCGGCGGCTAAAATCATTCCCTGGCTTTCAACCCCCATTAAACTTTTTGGAGCCAAATTAAAGGCAAATGGACATTCTTTGCCTATCAAAGAATCTGGTTCGTAAAATTGAGCTATCCCTGAAACTATTTGCCTCTTTTCTTCTCCAAAATCAACCTGCAATTTTAAAAGCTTATCCGAACCTTCTATTTTTTCAGCCGATATAATTTTTCCTACTCTTATATCTATTTTTTTAAAATCCTCAAAATTAATGTAGTCCATGGTAGTATTATGGCTTATATTTATAAATAATCAAGAAGCTTGTCATAATGCATGAAATTGAATATTTTAAAGAAGAATGAAACCCATATTGAAAGAGAATCAGTCAACATTAATATTCCTAAGAACACAAGAAATATTCCTCCTAAGAAAGAAATTATATTGAGAACTTTTGAAAGCTTTTTTAAATACTTCACCGACCATCCAATTAAAATAGCAATCATCATAAAAGGAACTGCCATGCCTAAGGAAAAAATAAAGAGCAAAAATGCTCCCTGACCAACCGTAGCTGAAACGGCAGCCAAAGTAAGTATGGCTCCTAAAACAGGTCCGACACATGGCGTCCAGCCAAAAGCAAAAACAGATCCCAATATTAAAGAGTTCAAAGGCTTTCCCCTTTCAAATATAAAAGGAATTTTAAATTTTATTTCTTTACTGAGTACTGGTATCTTTATTATGTTCATCATAAAGATACCGAATATTATTACAAATATCCCACCTACTCTTGCCAGCCACATTTTATGTTGACCCAAAGACATACCAATAAATCCTGCTGCGGTTCCTAAAATAATAAATACCAAACTAAAGCCTATTGTAAAAAATAGGCCATTTAATAATATTTTCAGCCTTATTCCTTTAGATTTTTTACTATCTTCTAAATCAATTAAAGACACCCCACTTATAAATCCAAGATAAGCTGGTATCAAGGGTAATGTGCATGGAGCCAAAAACATCAAGAACCCGGCTATAAGGGCTGGAATTACTAAAGAATAATCCATTTTGCTTCTTTGAAGATTTTATTCAGTTATTAATTTTTTAAATTCTTCAACCATGGGAACTTGCTCTGGTTCTAAACCATAAAATTCAGCTGTATGATAAGCTGCCCAGTCCGCTAATATAAGAGAAGAAAAGATTTTTTTAAATAAATTATCACCTCTGAGCTCAACATCTAAAACTTGAAGTTTCCTATCTTCAAAAAGCTTTTTCATTACCTGCATTCTTTTCTTTATTCTTGGATTATCTAACTCATCACGAAGAAAAATGAAACACATATTTTCAGAAAGCTTTTTAGTTGAATCAACAACATCAAACCCAGTCATTTCGTTATGGTTTAATTCTGGAAAAACATTATAGAAAGCTGGTATTTTTCCAGTTTCATTAAATTTTATTTTCCAGTTATAAGCAATCGGCTGATTTACTTGCGATGAATAAATAGCCGGCACTTTGCCTTGCAATGATTTAGCAATACTTCTACCCTCTTCCTCAAAATCTTCAGGATTTATATCAGATATCATGTTGAGCTCTTCTAATCCCTTATCTTCCTTCATGAGGGCCATGAGAGCCTTCAAACTGAATCCTAGGGCCGATCTTGGCTGAATTCCGGTATCAGGAAGCTGAATATATGGAATACCATCCTCTTTGGCCATTTCTATAAGTTTACCGCCAACAGAAACTGCAGCTAAAGCAATTCCCTGCTCTTTAGCTTTTTTATAAGCATCAATAACTTCTTCTGTATTACCAGAATAAGAACTGGCGATAACTAAAGAGTTCTTAAGCATTTCAGCTGGATAAGGAAGTCCATAATCTTCATGAATAGTCATGTGTACAGAAGGGTTATAGATTTTTAAGATATCAGCTGCCAAATGAGACCCACCCATTCCAACCAAAATACACCACTGATAATTTAAAAGCTTTTCTTTATTTTGTATTTCGGGCTGATAAGAAAACTGTTCTGAAAAATTTTTAATAGCTTCTTGCATACTCATGATAATATTTTTGATTTAAGATTTAAGATGTATGATATATGAATTTTTAATTTATTTATTCTATCACAAAACAAAAACCGCTCAAAGCGGTTCTCGTTTAAACGCATTACTGTTTGCAATCTTGAGGACATTCCGCTAAGCTTTCTTGGCAAACGCAGTTTAATCCTTTTGGGTCGCAGGCTGCATTTGAATTTTGACAAATTCCATCCCCGCACTTATCAACACAAACTATTAATCCGCCTTGAGGACCTGTATTGCCTGAATTGTCAGATCCTTCTACTTTTATTCCATCAGATTGAACTTGAATCTGGTCTTGATTTTCGTTTTGATTTGAATTTGGATTTATTTGCTCCACATTTGCAGAATTACCGTCATTATTTAAATTATCTTTATTAGTATTGCTTACTGAATACTGATAAAAAGCTAATCCGCCAAGAACTAAAACTACTAAAATTATACCTAAAATTATTGATGTTTTTTTATTTATCATATTTATTATTTTATATATTACTTATACAAAACCATTTTATTTTTACTTTGTGGGTCTGGAAGGAATCGCCTGCCGGTAGGCAGGGACCTTCTACCTCTGTCTTATGAACCTGCTATATATATTTTATTTGAGCAAAGTTTCCAGTTTATTTGGTGGGTGTGGAAGGAATCGCCTGCCTGCCGGTAGGCAGGGACCTTCTACCTCTGTCTTATGAACCTGCTATATATATTTTATTTGAGCAAAGTTTCCAGTTTATTTGGTGGGTGTGGAAGGAATCGCCTGCCTGCCGGTAGGCAGGGACCTTCTACCTCTGTCTTAGGAGCCTGATTCTATATATTTTATATCAGAGCAAATCCTCCAATTATTTTGGTGGGCCCAGAAGGAATCGGACCTTCTACCTCTGTCTTATCAGGACAGCGTTCTACCAATGAACTATGGGCCCACCAAAATAATTGTACAGGATAGCGTTCTACCACTGAACTACACACCCCCCAAATAAACTGTACAGGATAGCGTTCCCTGCCTGCCGGTAGACAGGTACCACTGAACTACAGACCCAATTACTTGCAATATTACCACAAAAGTAATGACGTAACAAGTATTAACTATATTATAAAAATTGAAAAATATACCATTTTCTGCTAGTATAGGAGCACAGGATTTAACTCAACTAGAGCTTGTTATTTATCAAGCTCCTATTAATTATGACAAAAAGAAAGCGTTTCATCATCGTACTGGCCTGTATTCTGTTATTCCTAATAATAACTCCTTATATAGTATTCTATTCTCTTGGCTACAGAGTTGATTTAAAGAATATGAAGATATTCGCCACTGGAGGAATATATATAAGAGTATTTCCATCAGGAGCAGACATTACGGTTGACTCAAAAATAAAAAATTCAACCGGAATTTTCTCAAATTCTGTTTTTGTGCAGAATTTATCTCCTGATCAGCACAACGTCTTAATACAAAAAGACGGTTATTATGATTACCAAAAAAATCTTAATGTAGAAGAAAAAGAAGTTACCAAACTTGAGAATGTTACCTTATTTAAAAAGAACTATATTTATAGTGTTTTAGAAAAAAATATAGATTACTTTTCTATAGCACCCGACAACACAACTTTATTAGAAGCTAAAATAACAAAATCAAAAATAGATTTTATTATTACTAATATAGATAATCCAAAAGCTAAACCAATCTCACTGTTAATAGGCACTACTTCTATATCAGACTTAAAATGGTCAGAAGATTCAAAGAAAGCAATTATCAAGGTTAACAGCAATTATTTTCTAATGGATTTATCTGATTCAGAAAACCCTAAAATAAGCCCCTTAAATTATCTAGTGCAGACCAAAGGAGCTAATTTCAACCCGCAAGATTCTATTCAGATATTCTATATAAAAAATAAAAGCCTGTATTCAAGCTCACAACAAAATAAAGCAATATTAACAAACATAGCATCTTACAAAATAGTAGGCCAAAATATTGTTTGGCTCTCTTATGATGGATTATTGTACAAATCTAATATCTCAGGAAACAATACCAACAAAATAACAGCCAAAGCTATATCGGTTAACATAGCAAATTCTTATTTAATAATAGATGTGGCAGACAGAATATTACTTAAAGATAATAATTCCCTATTTTTAGTTAACGAAGATACTAAAGAATTAGAATTACTAAGTCAGCAAGCAAACAATATAGTTGTTTCTCCAAACAACCAAAGACTTCTACACTTCTCTGGCAGCGAGGTTTCCTATTATGGACAAAGTATCAATTTAAACAATGAAAGAGTTAATGAAAAAATAGCTAATTTTAGCAATATAAAAGATTGCCAATGGCTTAATGATGACTATATTACTTGCTCATTAGCTGATAAAATAATAATCTTTGAAATTGATAGCAGAGGTAATGTTAACGTAATAGATTTAGCTACAACT
>Ga0209542_10013334_pt1 | contig 14199 bp, 12 predicted proteins | sample RifCSPhighO2_01_FD_184028 | JGI IMG/M metagenome (GOLD analysis project Ga0209542, IMG submission 184028) | Soil microbial communities from Rifle, Colorado - Rifle CSP2_plank highO2_0.1 (SPAdes) (version 2) | ecosystem: Environmental > Terrestrial > Deep subsurface > Rock core/Sediment ...
TAATTACTCCGAAACAACACGAAACACTTCTTCCAGGGTGGTTATACCCAGGACTGCCTGATAAACTCCGTCCTCCAGCATCGTCATCATCCCCTCTTTTTTCGCCTGTGCTTCTATATCATCCTGAGAGCTCCCTTTTAAAATCATTTCCTTGATAGTATTGGTGACTTTCAGCACTTCATGCATACCGGTACGACTCGAATATCCATCTTCAAGCTCATTGGTCCTTTTGGCTTTATAAAAAGGGATTTTATCCCAATTATCGTTCGCGCCGATTATTTTTTCATCTTTTAAAAAGACGAGCATTCTGTCCAAATCAACGATTTTGGACAAATTTTTTAATTCAACCCCTGATAAAAAGTATTTTTCTTTACTGTCAGTCAGCCTGCGCACCAATCTTTGCGCGATAATGGTCTTGACTGTGGCGGTTATTAAAAAAGGCTCCGCGCCCATATCAATCAACCGGGGTATCGCGCCAGCCGCGGAATTGGTATGGATTGTAGAGAGAACCAGATGTCCGGTTAAGGACGCATTTATTGCTAGCCCCGCTGTCTCCTTGTCCCTAATCTCTCCGACCATCACTATGTCCGGGTCCTGACGCAAAAGTGACCGCAAGCCACTCCCAAAAGTGAGGCCTATTTCCGGCTTGACCTGTGTTTGATTAACCCGGGGCATCTGATATTCAATCGGGTCTTCCACGGTGGAAATATTCACATCCGGTTTATTCAAAATATCAAGCATCGTATAGAGCGTGGTGGTTTTTCCACTTCCGGTCGGGCCGGTAGCGAGCACCATTCCCGTCTTTTGCTTTAGAGAAGCATGAATACGCTCCAGCCCCTCTCCGTGAAAACCGAGAGTTTCCAAAGAAAATCCATGTGTATTTTCTTTTAAAATTCTCATGACTGTTTTTTCTCCAAAGAAAGTAGGCAAAGTGGAAACACGGAATGATATTTTCTCTCCATCCTGCTCTTTTTTAAATCTGCCGTCCTGAGGCAGCCTTTTTTCATCTAATTTCAAATTCGCAAGCACCTTGATGCGGGCAGTTATCCCGGCTCCGGCATTTTTATCCAGCACCATGGCATCATGTAAAATGCCGTCTATCCGATAGCGTACCGTGAGCTCCTTTTCCCCGGGTTCAATATGGATATCGGACGCATTTTGCAAAACAGCATGCACAATCAGAGAATCAACGATTTTTATCACCGGCAAATCTTCCGCCATCGCCTGCAATTCTTTTTCAGATTTTTCGGCGGGCTTCTCCCCTTCCGCGTCCTGGAGTTTTCCAAGAGTGGTTGATTCTTTTTGTATAATATCCTGAAACTCGGCTTCCAGACTCTGCCGGTACTGTGTAAGTATGGACTTGATGGAGCTTGTGTCAGTGAGCCTGGGCAGGATTTTAAGCCCGGAACGTTTTTTGATAAAATCAATGACAGGCAGATCGTCCACATCCAGCATCGCCACTTCTAAACTATTCTCATTTTTCTTATAGGCTACTATATTGTAATTGCGAGCAATCGGCTCCGGAATAAGGGATAGTATGGAAAAATCTATTTTTTGGCCAGCTAAACTAATAAAGGGTATACCCAAAACAAAAGCCTCCATCCGCTTTAAATCAGCCTCCGATATTTTTCCCTCAGTTAATAAAATATTGCCGAATTTCTGTTTTTTGGCCTCGGCCACCTTGAGCGCGTCATCAAGATCGCTCTTTGAGATGAGCCCTGATTCTAAAATAAATTTCTTCAGCTGTTCTTCATCAATTTGCATTCTTTCTATTATAGCAAAAAATCAACCAAAAAGGACGGTCCTTAAGAAAGTTTCCCCAAGAACCGTTCTTTAAAAAAATCGTGATAAGAAAACCTTTATTTTAATTTTTTAGTTCTCTATAAAGAATGGCTTCTTCTTGACTGTAACTGTCCACTGACCTGTCGTCTCTCCTGCTCCGCTACCGCAGGATATCGTATAAGTTGTAGTTGAAATTGGACTGACTACCACAGAACCGGACGGGGCTCCGCCAGTATTAAAGTTTGTGCCGGTGCAAGAAGAAGCGTCTGAAGACCATTCAAGTGTCACCGAGCCGCCGGTGTATATTGTCGTTGAACCTCCTCCACCTCCACCAGCGCCAGCATCCCCGGAAGGACCGAAACTGACGGAACATGCTCCTGTACTACAAGCTTGGCTGGATGGCCCGGAACAAGGAGCTCCTCCTCCGGAAGGAGGCGGATTAGTGCAAGTGCGAGATTGTGTACCAGTGCTACCGCAAGCCGTCACACTACAACTGCTCCAAGTGCTCCATCCGCCGTTGATAACGGGCGCAGCAGGAGTTGGGTACGGATATTGGTAGCCATAGGGGCTTGGATATTGGTACTGATATTCATAGGGGTATGAGGGAGGTGAATTATTATCATCGCTATCTCCTCCGCCAAATCCACAACCACAACCACTGCATGTGCGATATCCATTAGAACCTCCCCTATTTTCACAGCTTGGCTGGCAAGTTCCACAATAACGACCTGTAGAATCAGATAATCCCGAACCAGAGCCTCCACAGTCGGAACTGGAACTGCATTCATCGGCACTTTGATTTGGAGTCGGGTATGGGTAGTCATAGGAAGTCTGTGGACTGGAATAGTAGCTACCCTGGTAACCTCCTTGATAGCCACCTTGGTAGCTTCCTTGGTAACCGCCTTGGTAACCGCCTTGGTAACCGCCTTGGTAACCGCCTTCGCCGTAGTAACCTCCCTCTCCATAATATCCCCCTTCGCCGTAATAGCCGCCTTGACCGTAGTAGCCGCCTTGACCGTAGTAGCCTCCCTCTCCATAATATCCCCCTTCGCCGTAGTAGCCGCCTTGACCGTAGTAGCCGCCTTGACCGTAGTAGCCGCCTTGACCGTAGTAGCCGCCTTCTTCATAATCTTCGCTCCGAGCAAAAAGCGATCCGGAAAAGCTGGAACTGAAAGACGCTAAAACAACCAAAGACAGAGTGAAAATAAAAACGACGGACTTTATTAATTTATTTCTTGAGTTTACTTTTTGTTCCATAAATATTTATTTAATATTTTAAACACCGACTTATTGTAACACATTATAGTATATTACAGTATATTATTCTATTCAACCCTTACCAGCCCCCGACGATTTGGCTTTAAATGGTCATGAAATTGCCATGCCCCAGCTTTGTCAAAGGTAAACACCCAAGCTTGTCCATCTGGAATAGGCTCTAGCGAGTCAAACTCTGGATAAATCCCGTGGGTAGGGTGGAGGTCGGACGCGGGCCAAGCATAAACACCGCTCTCGTTTAGCCAAACAACCTTTTCCCCTTGTTTGATAGTAACTTCAAAAGGAACAAATCCATTTGGGGTTATTGTAACAACTATGCCTCCTTTAGCAACTATATCCTTCGCAATAAATAATGTTTCATCTTTAACACTAGGTGTTTTAGAAGGAAAGTAAAATAAATATAGCCCAAAGAATAATAGAATTGAAACAAGAACCAGCAGGCTAGTTTTGAATTCCTTGACTAACACCATACATATATAATACTATAGAATCATGTCAAACACCAAACTTTTTTTTGTAATTATTCTTGCGCTTGCAGTCATTGTATTTGTGTTTATCTCTTTGGGTTCTTTGAAGCCTCCAGCGCCTGAATCGTTGCAGTCTTCCAACTACGCCGATGAACAAAAGCTAATGCAAGATATCGGGCCAAATGCCACTCCGGAAAAACAGCAGGAATATTTCCTTTTGGCGAAACGTTTAGCGAAAGAGGGAGATAGTATAACGATTAAAGACTGCAAAGGCAGCCCCACGGTTCTCAAGGCCACTCCCGGGAAAATGGTAACGGTCACAAACCAGGATGGAGAGGATCACCAAGTGATACTGGAATCCGGAAAATACAAGTATGCTGTGGCGGCAAACAGCACGGCAGAAGTTAAATTTGATTTGTTTAGAGGAAAAGGATTTTATAGTTACGGCTGCGATCGGGTAGCCGGTCCGGCTGGCATTCTTTTTGTGGAAGAGTAATCCTTTTGTGGCAAGCAACTAATTCATAGAAGATGATACATCATGACCAAAGCCGATCTTGCAACCATTGTTAGATATACGCTGGGGGGTGTAATTGTATTTGCCGTCGGATATAGCGTCTTTTCTACCGAACATAATGTGCCACTGACTCTTCAAGAGAGCGGCGCGGTATCAAAGGTCTCCGATTTTGATGTTCCAAAGATGCGGGAGGAGTGGACAGAGTATATCAACTCTGCCGGGGCGAATGAGGCCTATAAAGAATTTAAGACAGCTTACGGCGATAAAGACTTTCGCATCCGCCATCTTGCTTCCCATCTTTTTGGGGAAATACTTTACCAAAATGAGGGTATGAAAAGCGTGACTTTATGTGATTTTGCATTTAACCCGGGCTGCTTTCATGGTTTTGTAAGCGCTGCGATCGTGGAGGAAGGTCTTGGCGCGCTTTCTGACCTAGACGCTGTTTGCCATCAAGTAGTCGGCTCTGAGGCAATCAGTTGCCAGCACGGCACCGGACACGGAGTCTATGACTATATGGGTCCCAAGCGTTTTATGGAAGCGCTTGAAGCCTGTGACAGGTTAAAACCCATTCATCCTATCGTCAATTGCACACTCGGTGTTTTTATGGAATCAAGCATACCGACCGCATCGGAGGAATTTCTGCAAATCCGGCCTCTAGAAACAGAAAATCCTTACGCGCCCTGTCCGGCAATGCCAAAGAAATATCACCAATCCTGCTATTATCATCTTGGCCCTTGGTGGCAAATTGTGTTTAAGAGCGATTTTACGCGAATGGGAAAGCTTTGCGAAGCTGTCGGTAATATGGATGACAGGCGCGCATGCTTTTTGGGAATTGGAACAAGCTCCGCTGCTTCAAGTAATTATGAGGTAGTTTTAGCGATACAACAATGTGAAAAAATGCCAAATAAAGAAGGAAAACTATTTTGCCGGATGTCCGCCGCCGAGCAATTCTACGGACTTTTGCCTGTGCGAACATTTGCGCCAAGTCTCTGCGAAGAGCTGGATAAGGAAGATAAAAAACGGTGTCTCGAAAGGACCGGGCCTAGCAAGGTTATTGACTTTGCTCAATCTAACTTTAAAGGCAAATCAAATGGCGCCGCTAAAGAATTCAGAGTTGTTTTTAGTGATAATGGATTTGAGCCGGAGAATTTGACCATAAACAAAGGCAGTACGGTCATATTTGAAACCATTGGAGATAGATCGTTTTGGCCGGCTTCTAATCTGCACCCTTCTCATATGATGTATCCAGAATTTGACCCGCAAATTCCGGTGGATAAAAATGACTCTTGGAGCTTTAAATTTGATAAAATAGGAACTTGGAATTATCATAACCACCTTTCCCCGTTATATACGGGCGTAATAACTGTAAAAGAATAAAAACTGCATTAATTTCATGAGGTTTTCAATTTGAATTAATTTTTTGATTTAGCTGTTTGGTCCTGCATGTTTCCTTCCAGGCATCCGGCACAAGTTTTGTTTCGCATATTTCCATTACTTTAGTATATGAGTAATAAAAGGAGAGCCGCGGAATAATCTCCAGAAAACAAGCGTGCCTCTCTTCCGACAGCAAAGTGTCAAGAGCGCAAAAATTAAGCGCGCCTTTATATTCCTCTTCCGGAGTGGCATACCACAAGAAACCAGTGGCCAGCCCCCTGATGCAAGGAAAATATAAATCAGAGGGAGCGGAGCGGCAGATGGCAATATCGGAAGAATAATCTTTAAGGTAAAGCTTGGTATTCATATTATATCCTGCCAGATACCACATCGTCACCTCCGCGTTATGTATATCGGGAATTTTTGAGACAATAGCGGTGACCTTTTTGAAATCTCCACCAGTTACTGTTGATACGACGCTTTTCATATTACCGTAACAAGGCTCTTGATACTCTTTAGACTGCTCACTGCAAATTTTTAATGGATCTTCCATATCAATCATATCCATAGAAAAACCAAATTCTCCCTTCGTATGAAAATCAGAAATCGCATTGTAAACTCCGGAAGCACAGCGATAGAGACGGTCTTTCGTATCCGCAACAAATTTGCATATCTTCAATCCCTGCGTAATTATGGCATCGGCATTTCCCCAGAGGCGCTTGTCGTGCACCCCTGCATTACCGTGCCCTATGCCGTGATAACATTGTTCCGGAGACTCCGGATTTTTTCCAGCTAGCTTCTCGTCAATATACGCGCAGAATTTGCGCGCCTCTTCAATATTCCCGCCAGTCGTCAGTAACGCTTCCATAAAACCGTGGTAGAATCCGTAGTTGCAAAATGAGACAACAGCCGGTACGGAAAAATCTTTATTGTTTTTAAAAAGATTATACGCTTCGGTACCAATCAAGTGCGTAAATGCGTGGCATTCGCCGGCAAAATCCTGGTCGGCATTATAAAGCTCTTTAAATAAAAGAAAAGAGGCTTCAAGTCCACGCTCTTTGAGTTCATCGGTTAACGCTTTCTCCCAACACTTAATTTTTTCATTACGCTCTCTGAAGATTTGGCATTGATCATTGTGTAATAAAGATTGTACTGATGTCTTTTTATGTGTTTTAAAAAAATCCCAGGCAACGTCGGTGGCATTGATAATGTCGTTTGCGGGATTATCGGCGCCCTCTTCCCAAAGTTCAGTGCGGGCTCCGGGATAGACATGCCCCATACCCTCTATCGTATATGTGACAACTTCAGAATTCCCCCGGCAAGGAGCATAGGCTATTGTTCTTACATTTCTGTCTTTTAGGCTAGCTTTGGACGGGCCGGGGCAACCGAGCATTTGCGCCCACAGTGCGACAGGGTTTTGGGAGAAAGAGGAAAATTCTTTAGGTGAAGCTTGGGGACGTTTGTCTTCTAAAATGCTGGTATTAAAAGGATTTTTTGAGGTTGAAATTTCAGGACGCTTGTCTTCCGAGCCACTGATATAAAAGAGCGACACGGGAGAGTTTAGCGCGGAAGGAGGATTGGAAAATACGCCGGCAACAGGCGCAATGGCCGCAATCCTGCCTGAAAGCTCCACCCCGAGGCGGAAAGCCATAGAAGCGCCGTTGGAAAACCCAGTCACAAAAATACGCTCTTTGTCCGCGGGAAATTTTACAAATAAGTCGTCAATCAGCATGTTAATAAATGCAACATCGTCAACTCCATTTTGTTCGGCGTACGAACGCCCTGATCCATCACTCCATTCTTGGATGTTGCCTTTTAGTTCAACCGGCTTCCCGGGGTCACGAAGGGTGCCGTTGGGGAAAACTGCCAGAAACTTTTCTCTCTCCGATTTTTGCGCCCAGCCACTTGTCTCCATCATCATCTCTGCGTTTCCCATAGGGCCGCCGCCGCCATGCAACACTATTACCACAGGAAATGCACTTTGTGCGTCGGCAAAATTCTTGGGTACGTACGCAAGATAATTGCGTTCTCTGCCATCTATAGTAAATGAAAAAGACTGCACACTCTCTGGCCTAATTTTTTGAAACGATGCCGCCACCGACAAATAAGCTATTGTTAAAGCAACCAACATTAAACTTAAAAGATTAAAATTTTTATTTTTATTAAACATATTTAATTTTAAAAATTCTTAAAATAAAACCGACAATCGGCAAGTCATACAATATCTCCCGCCACGAGACTACTCTTGGCGCCAAAGGCGAAGCCAAGAAAAGAAGTGAAAGAAGAAAAATATGGGCGCTAAAACCTATGTTGATGAAGAGATAATTGCCGATATGAAAAAGAATAAGCCCAAAACCCCATATTCTGTGAGTACTCGGACGAAAAACAGCAATAAACGAGAAAAGGAGCAAATAAATCGTGCCAATAAAAAATGGCCAAAGAATCATATAATGTTCCATCGTCCAAGGACCTAAAAGGCTTGTGCTGTTGGTCGTAAGGAGGCGATCAGCCACTTGTAAAGCCGCCGCTTTTGGCTCAAGGATAAAAGACTCTCCCGCAAGGAATTGATTTACTCCCCCCACCAACTTGCCAAGGCCGGCCATAGAATAAGTAAGAGCGACAATAGCCTGGCACCCCCAAAATACCAAAAGAAATTTCTGGCGGGCAATTATCGGAAACAAATCAATTTTATCCCATTTGTTAGGCAGAAAAATCAGCATAAATGATGTAAGTAACATAGTATACCAATCAACATCAAGCTGAAGGACGGAAAAATAAAGCGAGACAAATTCAAGAAGCGCGATAAAGGAAAGTATCCTAACTAGGCGAAATTGAGGCGCGATAGAAGCCAAAAGGCTGGTAAAAATAAAAAATAGACGAATAAAAATCATTCCCAATGGGAAACTCACATAATTCAGCCATCCTATAGGTGCAATAAAAGCAATTCCTGTTTGCGGACCAAGCGAGAAATCCCACGATGCAATTAAAGCCATAGAAGCATACAAAAGAAAAAAATAATACACCCGCACTAAAAGCTGTGCCGAGAAAAACAGCTCAGGCTTTTGGGCATAGCCCTCTATCCTTGCCATCAAAGAATCGTAATGAAAATATTTTTTTGTAAAATTTAATAAATTCATTGGCTATTCTTAGTGAACTCTCCAAGTTTTTTTATGCTTATAAATTCTCCTGTTTTAAAACGCTGTATTGGGTCATAAGTAATAAATAAAAGTTCATAACGAATAGGAGCCGGCAAATATACTTGCTCAAAAAGCTTCCTAAGCTGCTCACTTTCTCTACCGGTGCCCATCATCGTGACAGGGCCAAGCTTCCTGATAAGAGCGCGTGCTTTTGGAGAGCCTGGATTATCTACAATACCATAAGCTTCATTAAATAAAATCGGGGGGTTCAGCGTCTTGTCGTTAAATTCAAGAATTCTTACGGCATATTGCGAAGACGATTTTTCGTCAGGCGTATGGCTAAATAAAAACCACGAAAAAAACATCGGTATATCTTTTTCCCTACCGGGAAGAAATACTTCGGTTGACAAACCGGCAATAAAATAAAATATCAGAAAGCCAATGATAAATTTTTGAAGCTGTTTATATTCTTTCATCCCGTTAGAGATAGGAAATCTTTAGATTTCCGTCCCATTTATCACTATTAATAATTTATTTAAGCTTATCATTATATTTTTACTTATTCTATATTCCTAACTGATTAATCTCTAACGGGATTCATTATTGTTTTTATCTCCTAAGCATTTGGTTTTCCAATTCTCTGGTAAACTTGCGCAAAGCTTATAGAATCCCTCTGACTTAGGATGGTAATTATAAGTGGAAAAGGTGAGCAACTCCCCAAAACATCCATCGCGATAGGCTTCGGTTGCTGCATTGCAAATTGACACAGCTCTCTCGGCTAGACTATAATCAGTTTCAATCATCCGGCTTGCGGCGCTGGCAAAGCATCGGCCCTGCCAAACCGAAGGCATTTGAGAACAATAATCTATAACCCGGAGAGTGTCTAGGTGAAACTGCGCCGTAAGAACATAAAGAAGGGAACTTACACAGCGTTCCGGTTCCGGAGTATTTTCTAGGGAACAGTATTGCGCCAATCCTTCCGGTTTCAAAATTTCCACCCGATAAAGGGGCCAGCCCTCGCTCCAACAGGAACTTTTTTGTTTTCCTTGGTAATTTGAGCAGAAATCCTTTAATTTTTCTTTTCGCACTTCTTTGCCGACAATTAAAGCAAAATCTTCCGGCTCAAGTGGCTGGAAAATCTGCATAAAAGCCCCATCATAACAAAGCTGTAAAAACCGTGTTGATACTCTTCCACAAATCCGGAGCGCTGCGTTGATGTCGGCAGAAGTCAAATACATGGTTAAATGCCCTAAAGCATGATAACAAGACCCTTGCTCAAGCCCGGTCGGCTTCCACTTTTCTCTTGGTTCGCATAACGTCTTTAAGTCCGAAATCAAGGTCTCAATCTGCTCTTCCGTGAACGATTCAGCCCGAAAACGTTCCTGAAATCCGCCATGAATACAGCCATTAGAGCACATGCCCGAGGGACACCTGGAGACAACCTCCTTCCAGTCGTCGGGATTTTTGGCAACTTCCCGGGCACTTAAATTATGGGCTAAAACATGGCAGTATAAATATTCCGCATCCTGTTTCTGCACCAATTTGGTAACTTTAAATGCATCCTCCATGGAAATATAATCCATTAATTTTGGAATTTCTTTATCATAACAAGCAGGCCGATAATTTTCATTCCTGCAAGATGCGAAAATCTGGTCGACGTATTTAATAAAAGAAGAGTCCTGTTCTTGTTTATTCGTTAAATAAATCCCAGCCCAAATCGCGGTCATAATAGCGATGATTAATAATAAATTTTTTTCTTTTTGCTTTAATTTTAAAATCATAAAAACATATACTTAATTATTTTTCCTAAAACATTGTCTCTGCCAATCACTAGGGAAACTTTCGCACAATTGTTTGAAAACTTTTGTGCCAACAGGTAAATTATATGGGGCAAATTCCAAGATTGTTTCCAGGCAAATATCTTTTTTCCCATCAGAAGCCAAAGAACAATAAGCTACAGCCTGGCTGATTAAGTGCGACCCCCCGTGGATTATAGCATTCGCAATCTGACCGAAACATCTGCCCTTGATTTTATCCGGCATGCCGTTGCAGAGATCGGCAAGTTTTTGAACATTGTAATTGGTTCTCTGCGCCTGTACATAAAAAAGCATATTTTGACATTTCTCTGTGGCTAATCCGGGAGACGACTGCGCGCAATACTCAATGAGACCATCTGATGTTTCAATTTCTTGAAAATACAAAGGGTAAGCTTGCCGTATGCAGGCATTTACTTTATTAAGATCTGGAAATTGCCGGCAAAATTTCTGCGTTTCTTCTTTGGTTTTAGGTTTTATTTTCTCTACCAACGATATGTCGTCCGGATCTTGCGGCTGAAAAATCTGCATAAAAGCGCCATCGTAACATAAGTCCAACTCTTCCCTTCTCAGATTGATATCATTGCAGACGCGCAAAGATTTATCAACATCAGCTCCGGTAAGATAAACAGAGAGATGCCCTAACCCATGTATACATTCTGATTTTTCCAATCCGGTCCAGTCTTTCTTTAAATTACAAACATCAACCAACTCTATTTTAGCAGCAATTAATTGATCCTGAGTCAAAACTTCATTCCGGAAGCGTTCCTGGGCCGCGCCATGCTGGCAACCGTTTGAACAAATCCCCCGCGGGCATCTTGATATTACTTCTTTCCATTCCCTTGGATTTTTAGACACTTCACTTGCGCTAAGTTTATGACCTAAATCATGGCAATAACTATACGATACATCGGACACTTGGACAATTCCAGCTATCTTAAAAACTCTCTCCATTGATATTTCACTCAACAGCTTGGGAATTTCTTCATCATAACAGGTAGGCTTATAAGAATGACCGGCACATACGCTATATATTTTTTGTACTATTTCTTCGTTACTTAAATTGGCAATCGAATCTGTATAACTTGTATTGAACTTGAAAACAATTAAATATAAACTTAGTATGATGATAAATAGTGTTGTAAATTTTTTCTTCATTTAATTAAAAATAATTGCATGCCGCAAACGGTCAGCTTGCTCAAAGCACATGTTGCTTTTATTCTGCGGCAAATCTTCACACACCCTATTGGTGGCTATTTGATAACCATCATTGTCAGAAAAGGTCCAAGATGCGCCGGAACGACACATTATTTCATATTCTAAACTGGGCATGCTCCTACAAGCTTTAATTACAGAAGATAGGTCAAAGTTGGTGGTGCTAACAGCACCGGTTCCAACCCCCCTAAAACACAATTCTCGCCTTACTTTCTCTTCAATCCTAAGACATAATTGTCCAAGCTGCGCATAACTTAAATCGGTCGCCTGATCCCACCATTCCGGTTGAAGATAAAAACAAGAGTATTGAAATCTCTTTTCAACGTCAAAACAAGGTTCGTATGGTGCTTGCTGATTAAATTGCCGCATAGGTTTACTCTCACCATTTTCATTCAAAACTATGGGAAAGTTATTTTCCATAAAAACACCGCTTTGGCAGCCAAATAAAGGCTTTTGCCATTGCATAGTGGCGCACATCGCCAACGCTTTATCTAAAGAATAGCCATAATAATCTAAAAGACCATGCCCAATCCCATGCTGACAACCTAACCCCCTTTCCCCAAATTTTTTAATACAAGCTTGATCGAGTTCATGAACTACTGATAACCCCTGTTCGGCAATTGCTGTGAGCAATAATTGGTGGTAACATCCGTATCCGAAACTACTGTCACAAACTGCGACCCCCTTCATACCTACTTTTTCATAAAGTGCTATACCAAATTCATGAGCATTAAGATGCTGGCTTTCTTGGTCCTGACCAGAATTTTCCTGCTTAAATTTTTGATAAGCTGCTTCTGCTCCAATTTTATCAATCATGGAAACCCACTTATTTGTAATTGATTTATCCTTCGCTGTTAATCCTAGTCTTAAATTGCATTGTTGACGGTAGCTCTCCGGAATTTCCAAACAGAATTCCGCGCGATAGTTGGAATCGTCAATGTAATATGATACTGCCTTTATCAAACTCTGAAAACAAAAAGATTCTTTTTGCTTATCAGTCATAATGGTGCAAAAATGGATTGCCACATCTCTCTTGTTTTCCCCGCCCCAAAACAAAGACTGCAGAGCCGAGTAAAGACACGACTCCACACCCTCATTTATAGCCAAATTGCACCATTCGTAGATTTTAGTCAATTTCCCGCTATCCATATCTTCCACGCTCTGCACATTCCTTTCATTCGCCAAGACCACGAACTCCTTGCCAAAACCGCCGAAGCAAGATTCTCTATTACGATTTTCACCCACAAGAATTTTTTCACAAAAAGTGAAAGCCTTTTTAAGGTGCATAGGAAGGGGGCGCTCTCTTGGATCTACCCCGGCGCTCTCAAATAAATGAGGAGTTAAGAAAGTGTAGCAGATATAAACCGCTTTTTCCGGGATAAATCCTAAATTACAAGGAGCGAGCGGGTCATAAACTTTGAAATAATTAACTTTCTCCCTTTCCCAAGCCTGCTTATCGTTCACTCCGGCCATCATCTCCATAGTGATGCCGCCGATGCACTCCACAAATTCCATATTTGAATAATCCGGAAGAGTGGCGACTGGCTTGCAAAGCTCAACCGCCTTGCGCATATCATAATCGGTAAAAGCTAAAACACCATGGCCAAGCCCGTGCACGCACATACGATAAGCCCCTTTGCCGCCGGGCGCTGTCTTGCAAACCTTCACCATTTTATTTATCGCACTTACTCCTTCGGACAGTAGTCCACCCACCACGATAGAATGAGAGCAGGCATTGCGCAGGTCATCAGTGCAAAATTGCATACCGGAAAGACCTTTTTGTTTGAATAATTCATCCCCCACCACATGACCCAGTAAGTGAGTATCAATATTCGGCGGGAAAATAGACTGTGTTGTCGTGTAAGCGAGCGCTCTGTAAGCATAGTCTCCGCCTTTGTCTTTAGCCAACTTCGCAAAAAACTTGGACAGCTCGGCAAAATTAAAATTTTTATTTTGCAAAAATGCAATTTCTGCATAGGTGTTGCGTGAAACAGATTTATTTATTGGACTGTCTTTAAGCAAAAAAGTTCCTAAAATTAGAATTATCCCGAAAAACAAAAATAAGTCCTTTTGATTAGAAATGATATTTTTAAGTTTATTACTCACAAATTGATAGTACAATAATTTACGGAAATTAAAAAGCCGCCAGTGCTCCCTAAGGGTCTTAACGACGTTTTGATATTATCTTTTATACTCACAATGCCTCCTTGGGCCGGGGACGACACTGTCGCCCCCGACCCTTGTTCCTCTACCGCTTGAAGTCAAGCAGAAAGTTGATATCGTCGCGGACGGTACCAGCCGGAAGCCGGAACCGATAGGTTCCCCCCTGGTACACCCCTCGGTCGTCCCGGACGATTACCCCGTAATCTCCGTCCGGTGTCAATCGGATCGTCACGGGGCCGTATCGCCCGTTGACGTCCGTTACTCGCAGATTGCCGTCGGGGATGACGACAATCCCCTCGATGGGAAGCGGTGGTCCACTCGCCTGTCTCCCGTACACGATTCCGCTGATCCGCGCTGTCGGGGACACCGACTCAATTGTCACCGAGACGGTAGCGGAATTGCTGTCCCCTGCCGACGACTTGATCACATACCGGAACCGGAGCACGCCCGTCGCGCCT
>Ga0209542_10013335_pt1 | contig 14199 bp, 15 predicted proteins | sample RifCSPhighO2_01_FD_184028 | JGI IMG/M metagenome (GOLD analysis project Ga0209542, IMG submission 184028) | Soil microbial communities from Rifle, Colorado - Rifle CSP2_plank highO2_0.1 (SPAdes) (version 2) | ecosystem: Environmental > Terrestrial > Deep subsurface > Rock core/Sediment ...
TACCTCCGGTGAGGAAATCGCGCGCGTCGACCCTGAAACATCATACCCGCTTGTTGATGAGCAGTCAGGTTGGTATCAGATCGAGTATGAGACAGGAAAAGAAGGCTGGATATCCGCGCAGTACGCGTCAATAGATACGGAGAAATAACAGTCCCCCGCCCAAGACAAGTACCGCAATGAGGAACGCAAATACTTTTCCTTGACTGTCTACATTAAGGGCAATAATTCCCATTGCTGCTGAAAATGCCCAATAAAATAATGCCACGCGCCTCTTGCCCCACCCGCGACTGAGCAATATGTGGTGCAAATGTCCCCTGTCCGCCTGAAACGGCGATTTCTTCATCACGATCCTTCGAATAAGTGTAAACACGCCATCGACAAACGGCACGCTCAATACCAGAAGCGCTGTCCCGACTTTTGCGCTTGAAAGTACGGCAAGTACGGCAAGTAAAAAACCGGCGAGACTTTTTCCGCCATATCCGGGCATAATACGCTGGGGATAAAAATTCCATGGCAAAAACCCTGCGAAAGCTCCGGCGGTAATAAGCGCAAGCGTAATGGTCGATATCTGAGACGGATCCTGAGCAACGAACCTTCCGGCAACAAGCGCAATTACAATCGATGAGATGACGACAAAACCCGGAAGCTGCCCATCAACGCCTGCCGACCACCCGATCGCATTCATCATCCACACAATCCAAACCAGTTGGGCAACCGCCGCAATGACAGGGATTGCATATGTTCCGACCGTGATTATATATGAGTCTAATTGCAATATGCCACCCAATGGGTTGGTAATATAGAGAATACTGACTCCTGAAACCGTCACGATGAGCGCTGAAACGAGATTGAAAAACAGCCGGATATACGGGGAAACATCATGATAGTCATCCCAGACGCCCACGGCAACAGCAATCGCAGAGGCCAGAAGGATCGCGAAAAGTTGGTATGACCATGGAGCATATATAAGAGACGCGATACAGATTGAAAGGTACAGCGCGATCCCACCCGCCCGCGGGACAATTCCCACATGTGTCTGTGCCGGATGGTACCGTTTTTTCGGATCGTCAACAAGCCCGAACCGCTGCGCGAACCGTATCGTCAGCGGGGTAAGGACAAAACACAAAACAAGCGCGATAAAAAAACCATTCATACAACAACAAGTATTACCCTGACTATCGTATAGACCGTCAGCATCGTAACAACAAGAGACCCGAGCGCAAGCAACCTGCTTAACAACATTTCATGCTCATACAACACCACTTCAAGAATCCCGTTTATAAGCACTGTCGCAAATGCTCCTGCCTGGACAAAAATCAGCATATCTGTGGAGACAAGCCGTTCTTCTCCCCACGGAAGTGAATACATGAGCGGCACTTCTTCCGGCAATCCGTCCTGATGAAATATGACAAACACTATACAGCCGACAATGCCTGAAATTGCGACAACAGCTGACCACATGACATAAGGGTCCTTTCTCATCTGCCTTAGTAATGATCTGCGTATAATGCTCATAAATACATCGTGTATGTACCGTTTTCGTGAATAAGGAAAACAGTCTTGTCTGTCGGGATAGACCTGAGGAACCGGTCACCCGGTATAAGCACTGCCCCGACGTATGAAGGAAGTCTGGTTCCCGACGGATGGTACAAATACACCTGTTCGCTCTCTTTTGCATAATACACTGACTCAAAAAATGCCAGCGCAGTTTCCGAAATAATAATGTCTCCCGGATCATACAATGCATTGACCACTTCAAATGTTGTCCTGAAATCCGCTTTCGCATGATACGGCGCATACCACCAGTTGAACCACAGTGTCGACATACCGATGCTGGCAATGAGCGCATATTGCACATATCTGAAACGCACATGAAGAATGCTTATCACCATAAGAAATATTTCTGCAATAGTAACATACAGCACATACCTTGCCACAAATACCGGCCGGTAAAAAGAAATACCAACAACGATAACAAGCGGCACAAGCATCCACAGAAAAAATAACGTCAGCGTTGGCCTTCGGACTAAACGCCAAGGAAATCCGAGAATAATCACGCCAGCGATAGCAGCAGAGATATAGTTACTAGCTGCCCAGAAATGAGGGGGTGTTCCTTCAAATCCCGTGTACATATTTGAAAGAATGGCCATGACCAGCTTAAGATCAACAGGATAAAACCACATGTCTTCTTTCCGTGCAATCTGGAAATATACCGCGACCATCCAGGGTATGTACAATGCGAGAATGACTACCGCGTGCTTCAGGAGACGGACGATCTGTTTTTTGTCTTTCGTCATAAGCGTCGACATGCCCATAGCAAGCAGCAGGAATATTGTGTACGGGTGCGTGTAGAGCATAAGCACAGACGCGGTGATAAAAAGCGTCCATGTTTTCCTGACATACCATAGAACTGCCCAAATGCCCAAACATATCGCAAGCATATATGCGCGCGCCTCAAACGCGTAGTACACGATCATCGGGTTTATGGCGATAAAGAACGTTACGATTGCGGGAAAACAAGCCGGAAGTTTATGCCGTATTTCACGTGCGAGAAGATAACATCCGCGAAGAAGGACAATATAGGTAACGAACGACAACATCCTGACAGCTACTTCGCCCGATCCAAACATATACATCCAGAGAGAAAGCAGTACGTAATACAATGGCGGTGTGAAATCCTGAGTCGTGAGCATCACAATTTCGTGAGGCGCATGCCGGGCAAGAAGCACGGAAAACGCTTCATCCCGCCAGAGCGGCTGTGTCAGGTACAAAACTGGCGTATGGGACCAGAGATTATTCCACCACATATAGTCAGACTTTTTCCGTCACCCGATATTCAAGGCGTTTCCCCAACATCAGGCGGGTATGCGCGTCAAGCCCGGGAAGCGTTGACAGGAAAAATGATACCACCGGCAAGGTAAGCCATTGTATATAGAGCATGGGGATTTTCCATTTTGAAAATTCGCTTGGACGGGGAGGTTTGGTGCGCGCGTCAAGGACAATAATGACCAATAAAAATACAATGCACAATGTCAGAATCAGGGACGATATCTGCGAAAGATTATGCCCCAGCACAGTCCGGGAAAAATTGCGGTTCACCAGCGGCGGTATTGTGGACCCGAGTGTCAGGATAAACCAGTTCGTCGGCCACACGATATGCGACTCAAGAAGATTTAACAACCGTATGGTCTTATCCCAGAATGGCACGGTTGAAAGAGTGAAATATTTTCTGATGACTTCAGGTACGTCAGACACGCCCCATGCCCACCGTTTTTGCTGTTCATACTGATTGACCAGCGTCTTCCAGAACGATGTTGACTGGGCTGCCTGGACAAGCACGGGTAAAAATATCGGGATCGCGCGCACATCTTTCCCTTTCGTAAAGTATGTCTTGAAAAACATATGGTAATCCTCAGGTATCACGTCAGGGCTCCAGTACCCGACATCTTTTGCTGTCTGAAGGCACATGGTGTATGTTGAAAAATTGATAAGCCGTGTGTCCTGAGAAAGAAGTGACAGATTGTAAATACTGCTGATCGTATTCAATACCCTTCCGGGAAGGGGAAGTTGCCAGATATTCGAATAAAACATGATACTCGCCTGATAAAAATGGAATTCCCTGAGCGGGTCGTGAAGGAATTGATAACTTAAGTATGAAAAATATTTCGGATGAAGGAGCGCGTCTGCATCACATGAAGTAACCGTTGTCCTGGCAAGATCATATCCTTTTTCAGTACACTTTTCTGTAACATATTGAGCAGCAAACGCCATGTTTGACGATTTACCTGCTATTTCACCCGACACAATGGTATGGTTGCTTACCCAGAAATTGGCGAATTTTCCCTTAAACTCTTTCTTCAAAAGAGCAATCGTTTCAGGCGCCTGTGGGTCGCGCGTCTCGGTGCCAAGGCATACGCTTATTTTGTTTTTGGTAAAGTCCTGGTTTGCGATATTGTTGAGTGTCTGCCGGAGTATGTGGACAGGCTCTTTGTATTCAGGAATAATGACGACGTGATGAATGTCAGGATATCCTGAGCTTCTGACAGCCAGTGAATTCCAGTCGACCCGTACATGGGCAAGAAGCGTCAGGTACGAGCGCATCGCGCTCATAGCAACTACGGCAGATTTGTAGAACCAATAGATGTTGAAAAATACAACGAAATATGCAACGACTGCCGGATGCCAGAATGACAGCCACACCGGAAGCGTAATGATTGTCCACGAAATAAGGGGAATAAGGATCTCAAATAACCGCTGAATTTTATTCGGATACCTGAGAAAAAGTGACTTGACCATATTGTACCTTATGAACGAGTAATACGGGGAAACAATGGCGTGGCTGCATGAACAGCACCGCTATACTGTTTCATGACGCATTCTGATGTTTCGGGAAGGAACGGTGACAACAGATATGCTAGATCATGGACACGCTGTGCTACCGGGACCATGACAGAGAGAAGTTTTTCCTGTTCCAGTTCCCATGGCTGTGTGTCGTTGATATGCTTGTCAAGACGGGCTATTTCCTTCCATATGTACGCAAGCGCGTCATTGAACCGGAACTCGTTCATACAGGCATGATACGTATCAAGAGGCGGGTAATTCGTAATTGTTATTCCAGCTTTTTCAGACAGTTTCGCCACACGGGCAACAAGATTGCCCCATCCGTTCGCAAGGTCCGCATTGTACACGTCAACGAACCTGCTGTGCGAGAAATCTCCGTCGCCATAGCTGGGTATCTCACGCAAAAAATAATACCTCACAGCATCCACGCCAAATTCCGTCAGCAGTGAAAACGGGTCAACGACATTTCCCACGGTCTTGCTCATCTTTTTTCCGTCGACCGTCACATACCCGTGAACAAACAGGGATTTGGGGAGTGGTAATTGTGCTGATAACAGGAACGCCGGCCAATACACCGCGTGGAAACGGATAATGCCCTTTCCTATCACGTGAACGTCCGCCGGCCACCACGCCTGATATGTTTTTTCGTCCCACCCGAAACCAATACCTGACTGGTAAATATTGAGTGCATCGAACCACACATACATCCGCTGAGATGGATCACCGGGAACAGGGACGCCCCAGTTTTTTGCTCGTTCATTTGAACGGGATATGCTGATATCCTGCAGTTGTTGCCGTAAAAATCCCAACACTTCCCGTTTTCTGGTCTCAGGAACGATGGTCAATGTCCCTGATTCGATAAGGTCAGTGATTTGTTTGTGATAACGGGACAGTCTGAAGAAATAGTTTTCTTCAGACACGGTCTCAATCTTTTTCCCCGGATGCTCAAAACACTCGCCATGTTCGTCAAGTTCTGAGGCATCGTAAAATGTTTCACAACCCACACAGTACAGCCCGGTGTATGTTTTTTTATAAATATCCCCGCTTTTTTCACACCGTTTCCATAGCTCCTGGCTTGAAGGGAAATGGTGTTTTGTGTCGCTTCCTTTCTGGAACACATCAAATGTCACATGCAACTTTTCGGCAAGTGATTCGAACGAACGGGCGTTTTCATCGACAAATTCCTGAACATCTTTTCCCTGCGCCTGTGCTGCCTGAACATTCTTCAACGCGTTCTCATCACTTCCGGAAAGAAATAATACGGTGTTGCCAATCATTCTCTGGTAACGGGTAATGACGTCTCCGTACAGGAATTCCAACGCATGGCCGATATGCGGTTTTGCGTTTACATACGGGATGGCGGTCGTCACGTAGTAAGCCTTCTTGTCCTTCGTCATATAGATGTAATTGTAACATGGGGCAATGCTCTCATTCCTTATTGAACTTACATTCGCTATTTGATACCATAAGAATTCATTGCAAGCGTATGTTTATTTCTTTAATTACCGACTGTCGTGATGACAACGCGCTGAACCGTCAGGCAACCCGGTATGCCAGCCTTTTTGGGGCGCCCGTCTCAACCGTGGGCGTTAATTTTTATGCATCACAAGGGAACGGTGAGCTTGAAGCAGCAGGAAATCTCATTGATGCACTCGACGCCGGTGGAGAACAAGATGGTGTTGTTGTCGTCAATGTTGCCCACCGTGACGGAAAAGGGAAACGATGGCCGAATGGTACACCATTCGGATTTTTCAGATATAAAAATACCCTTGTCGTTTCAACGGTAGACGGGTACTGCCTTTCACTTGCAAAGAAATTTAACCTTATCAGCGAATTTCGCATCGTCGATGTGGCAACCGTCATTGATGCGATGATTGCCCGGGGGAACCATCCGAAAGAATACCGGAAGCTTGTCGTTGACAGCCAGTTCAGAAGTTATGAATTTGAGCCGCGACTTGCGAAATGGGTCAATGATGGACTTGATCTACCGTCTGAGGTATATCCGCTCAACCAGATACCCGACGCGCCAAGCGGGTTCTGGTGGGTAGACAATTTTGGCAACACCGTCACAACACTTCTTCCCGAAGAAATCGGGCATGCGGCCGGAAAAAAAGTACTGACAAGGTTCGGGGAAATTACTTGTTACGACCGTTTAAAGGACGTGCCGAACAATGAGCCGGGACTTATCATCGGAAGCTGGGGAATAGACACTCGCCGGTTCATATGTCTTGAGATCCAGGGAGAGAATGCGGCGAAACGGTTTGGCATTACAACAGGAAGCCCCTTGTTTAATACGAAATAACCTCAGCCCCGGAAATATATCTCTGCAACACAAACGATGCCGGCAAGCAACACGACATTTACCACCGTGTCCAATTCGTAGTACCGTAACAGGACAATTCCACTTGCACAGATTCCGGCAAGCATACTGCGTCTGGTATGCTTGAGCACAATAAGCACCAGAGAAAAGACACTGAAAAAAATTCCTGCTGCAAGCACCATAGGCGCCCACCACACAACCGGAGCAACAAACGTGACAACGTACATGGTTATGCCAATGCCGGCACACAACAAGATGATGTTCAACACACGGCGTTTTGAAATACCATTTCTGGCCATATTCATTATTGTATACTACCTCCATGTCACTTGAATTCGTTGTTATAGGCATCATTCTTTTGGTCGGATTTGGGTTTGTTTTGTACAGACAGCAAAAACAACAAACAAATCCCGAGATCATGGAAATAGTCCGTTTATTGCAACAATCTTCCACACAAGATAGATCAACACTCCTCTCGAGTCTTCAGAAAAATACGTCGGATGTCAATCTTCGACTTGACCGTGCTGCACAAGTTATCGGCAAGCTCCAGCAACACATTGGTGAACTGAGTGAAATCGGCCGCGGCATGAAGGAGATGCATGAGCTATTGCGTTCACCAAAACTGCGAGGCTCACTCGGTGAACATGTGTTGAAGGAACTATTGATACAACTTCTTCCGAAACAATCAATCCATTTGCAATACGAGTATAAGAACGGGACGATTGTCGATGCGGCAATCAAGACATCAAACGGCATCATACCAATAGACGCAAAATTCCCTCTTGAGAATTTCAGAAAATTGTCTGAGGCAAAAACTGCTGATGAGCAGGCACAGGTACGGCGCCAGTTTATCGCTGATGTTAAAAAACATATACGCGCCATCTCAACAAAATACATCGCTCCCCAGGAGGAGACGCTTGATTATGCGCTTATGTATATTCCATCGGAGGCAATTTATTATGAGATTGCAAATGACGCTGAATTATTTGACTTTGCATCAAGCCAGCGCGTGCTGCCGGTATCTCCGACTACGCTCTACGCATATTTACGCGCGATACTCATGAGCTTTGAGGGACAGAAGATAGAAAAACGGGCACAGCAGATTTTGAGGACACTCCAGTCGATCCGTCATGATTATGAAGTGACCGGCCAATCGCTTGAAACGCTCAACCGTCACATCTCGCACGCATATGGCGCAGCAAATACCGCGTTACATCAATTCAGCAAATTGGGAACGAGAATAGGAACAGCCGAGCAGCTCAACCCGCCGGCTCCATCACTCCCCTCCGACCTCACGTGACGGCTCAAATAAAATATCCTTAACTTTCGTGAGTTTTCGGGCAAACACCATAAACAGAAGTACTTCTTTAATGTTGAAAAACCATGCAAAAAAGATGTACGTTGCCAGCCCGATACAGGAAGCAATGCCGGTGAGCACCAGAAGGCTGAATGTCCGTGTCGTGTCAAATACTAATGTATCAAGGAGTTTAACGGGAATACGAATAAATATTGCCATAATTGCTGTCGCCGTCATGATTTTGATAAAGGGAAGAAAAAGTCGTGTCCGGTCAAACGCATGAACTTTTTTATCGAGAACATAGAGAAGGGCAAACGCATGAATAATTGAAGATATTGATGTCGAAAGGCCGAGTGACCATACATCGAGCCGAAGCCACATCACAAAGAGTAAACTTAACAAACTATTAAGCACAATTGACCCTACGGCAACAATTACGGGCGTTCTGGAGTCCTGCAGGGCAAAAAATGCACGCGAAAAAAGGAGTATCATACTTTGGGCAAAGAGTGAAAATGAAAAATACATAATAGTTCTACCCGTCATAACAGTCACCGGCCAATCGAACTGGTCAGCACCATAAAATAATCTAACAATGGGAATTTGTAAGACAATTAGCATTGCAGACGCAGGAAACACAAAAAAGAGAATTTGATGAAGTGACGTAAGTATTGAGTCTTTAAATGCCTGGATTTTCCCTTCTGCCGCATATTCCGAGAGTGTGGGAAGCGCAGCCTGCGCAATAGGAAGTCCGAACAATCCAATGGGTAGCAATTGGAGTTGTTGGGCAAATGCAAATACCGTAATACTTCCCGGGCCAATGAGGGACGCAAGCATAAAATCAATCGTCGCATCAACCTGTGAAGCGCCAACCACAAATGTACGCGGAAGCATGAGACGAACCAAACGCCATAACCCTTTATGCCGCAAACTGACGATAAATCGGTGATGATATGCTACCGTGGCCAGTAGCGGCAACTGAATAATCAGAAATAACACTGCGCCAAGACCAATACCATATATTGCACCACTTAACCCCCACGCGGGCGTTAACACCACAATGCCAAATATACTTCCAATGTTGTATACAACGGGTGCCATTGCAGGAATAAGAAACCGCTTAAATGACTGCAAAATACCCGTAATAATATTTCCGATGACCAAAGGAAGCACTTGCAGTACTAAAACAATCCGTGTGTAATACACCGTTTCTGCAATCTGCGCATCGGTAAAACCCGGAACGATCACGCGCAATACCAGTGGCGTAAGGGGAATTAATATCGCAACTGCAATACTGACAATTATTCCGGCAATATTGAGAATAATGGCTGCAATCGTAAATGCTTCTTCTTGTTTTTTTTGAGAAAGATATGAGGTAAAAACAGGTATGAACGCAACTGTTATGGCTCCCGCTATGAGAATTTCATATAAAAAGTTGGGGATACGAAGTGCAGCAAAATAAAGATCGATTTCATCAGGGGTAAAATGACTGGTGAGCAACCGGTTTCGTACCAGCCCAAGGACGCGTGAGGTAAATACCATTGCAGCAATGGCAAATGCAGCAGACAAAATAGACGTCTGTTTCCGGGTAAAAAACCGCTTAAACATATCAGAGATTATACCAATTATCGGGATTGACCACATCTTGCCGATTGTTTATACTACATGTACTGTCTGGAAAGGAGGAGATATGCCTATTATACGGTCAGCTAAAAAACAATTACGACAATCGATTAAGCACCGGATGAAGAACGTGAAGGTCCGGAAAGAGTATACGGAAAGCATAAAAGCATCAGACGCAAAACCATCGAAAAAAAGTGTGGCCAAAGCGTATTCGCGTATTGATACAGCAGTGAAAAAACATGTCATCCATAAAAATAAGGCTCGCCGATTGAAACAACACGTTGCCCGAAATGTCAAAGATTAATTTACTGCCCAAAGAGGAATTTGACAGAAAATCGTACGGTAAATTCTTAAAATGGGTCCTTACATACGGACGGTACATAATCATCAGCGTTGAGCTGGTAGTTTTTCTAGTGTTCTTTTCACGGTTCGTATATGACCAACAGCTTGCTGAATTGCAGGAAGAGATCGAGCAGAAGCAGTCCATCGTTGCATCGGCTGCGAAGTTTGAGCAGGAAATATCTTCCATCCAGACGCGGCTTGCACAGGTAAAAGCATACGAATCCCGGCGGTCCACATACTACACGATCCTGCTTAAATTGAAGGAGATAACTCCCGTCGATATCGCTTTTACCAAAATTTCGTTCGAGGGAAATGAGATTATTTTCAGCGGAGAAGCCCTCACCAATGAAAGCTTTGCGAAGTTTATTACGACACTAACGGGCGAACCGCTGTTTACGGAAATCACCATCAACACGCTTGAGAAGGACGACAGTACCAAGTCGCTTATTTTTACGACAACGGTACAGCTGGCGACAAAACCCGGCAAATCTCTATTGCATGAACAAACAACAATCCTCCCCGGCAAAACATGATACTGAGTACGATATAAATAAAGACACCGCTGCTAAAGGCCATGAAGCAGTGCTGGCGCTATTGTCCAGAAACGACGTGCAGGCATATAGTATGGTCATTTTTTCACTTCTTGCGCTTGCATTCTTTTCGATATTTGCGATAAAGCCCACGCTAACAAGCTTTTTTGATCTTCAACGCCAGATCGCTGATGCTAAAATGCTTGACCAGGAACTAACGACAAAAATCAGGATGCTTCTTCGGGTCCAGGAAGAATATTATCGTATCCGCGAAGACCTGGTCATGATAGACCAGGCGCTTCCGGCAGACCCTGCATTTTCTTCTCTTCTGAAGAAAATTGAACAGGTGACTGCTGATGAACAAACGACCGTGTCGACATTTACGACCGAAGATTTCTCGCTCCTTGAGGAAGGCGGGACACATATGACAAAAGACGACGAGATCGGAAATGTGTCGTTTTCGCTTGAGACAGATGCGCCCTACCCAAATTCAGAAGCGCTTATCAGACGCCTGTTGAACTTGCGCCGGATGATATTTATCAACAGGCTTGAGCTCATTTCAAACGAACGGTCAACAACACCGGTCGTACAGATGGAAATTTCGGCACAAACATTTCACCTGAACAAATGAACAGCAAAGATTTGCTTTTTATCTCTATCGTTACCTTTTTGACAACCATCGCCTGGACGGTGTATGACATCTATCACACTGCGGTGACATCGACCATCACTCCTGTCCAACAGGAACTCATCAAGCCGATCAATTCAGAATTTGATCAGGAGACACTTGAGCTTCTTCGAACAAAAGAAGTCTAACCATGAAACGTTCCGAATTTCGCATTCCGACATTTATCGGCCTTCTGTTGGCGGGAAGTATTATTGGCACACTCGCGCTTGTCCTTCAACCTGGCCGGATTTCCCGGATTGTCGGCACGGCACGCACTCCGGCAGCCACCGCCCCGGAGCAGATAACTATAAGCAATATTACCGATACAACGGCAGGTATCATCTGGCAAACTTCACAGCTGTCGCAGGGATATGTGGAATATAAGGCGGGTAACGAACCGTCCCTTACCTCCTACGATGTACGGGACAAAGAAGACGGGATCCCGAAAGTGTACAGGACACATTATGTTGAACTCTCACATCTCCCCTCCGGATCAACAGTCTCATATTCGATTGTCAGCGGAGGAACATATGCCTATGATGGGTCCATATCATTGGGAGTACCGTTTCCCCAGACTATTTCCGCGTCCCCCATCCATGGCGAGTTACGTACTAAAGACGGGTCTGAAACAACAGGAACAATTGTCATGGCGACATTTGAAGGAAGCGCTCCATGGTCGACATTTATATATGACACGGCAAATTGGGTCATCCCGCTTGCTCACGTCAGGACAGAAACAGGCGACGGCCTGTATTGCTCCGTTCGGTCATGTGAACGGGATACCGCCGTAACGCTTACCTTTATCGGTGAGGAGGGAACACAAACACGTACCGTCCCTGTTGAGGAAGCCCGTCCGCTTCTTCCTGTCGTATACGGTACGTCTCCGGGGACAGAGCCGGACATACTACCATCAAACATACCAACTGCAACAACTGCTGTTACCCGTCCGCCACAGCCAACCGTCACAACAACCTCATGGGACGTATCAATTTTAAACCCAAAACAGGACGCGAAACTGACATTTCCCAAACCGCTTATCCGCGGACAGGGTGTCCCGGGAACGAACGTTACGATTGCGCTTGAATCATCTATAACACAGGTCGGGAAAACAACCGTACTTGAAGATGGTACATGGCACTGGACGCCTGCCTACCCGCTTGATCCGGGGACACACACCGTCCGCATTGACACGGTTAACAGTCAGGGGAAAAATGTCCGTCAGGAACACACATTTTATATTCTGAAAAGCGGGCAGCAGGTACTTGCCGACTCAACGCCATCAGCAAGCCTGACGCCTACGGCAACACCGACTGTCCCGGTAATACCGACACCGTCGACGGTAACGAGCATATCGCTGACGCCTTCGCCTACAAGCTCGCTGTCAGCGACCCCGATCATCACCCTGACGGTATCGCCAACTACGTCTCCTACCATTACGCCGTCGCCGACATTGCATGTGGCTGGCGGATTTACGCCAAGTTTATTTATCGTCACCGGTGGAGCGCTACTGATTGTTATCGCATTTGCGCTCCTCTAACTACATAACTACATGGACATTTCATCTATTCCTTCATACGTACCGAAAGCTGCAATTGTCGGGTTTGTTATTGTGTTGGGTATTATCATTGCCGAAATATATGTTTCTATTTCACGCAAGAGGAAAAAAGATGCCGGCAAACGGGAAGACAATACAAACCGGAAAAAACGGCCTGAGCCGGAACTCAAGCCTCTCAAATTTCCTGAGGTTCCGAAGCAGCCGTCACCGTTGATAACAAAAAAGACCGCGCTTATTGCCGGATCTGCCGTATTCCTTATTGCAGGAGGAGGGGTCGGTGTATATCTCGCATCAACATCAGGAAATGCTTCAACAATCGCATCTTCAAACGCAACACAGCTTCGGTCGATTTCGATTGTCACTCCATCAGAAACTCCTCCGGAAGTTGACGTCCTTCCCGCAGAAGAACCAACAGCCACACCACTGCCAACAGAAACGCCTGTTCCTGAGGCTTCTCAACTTTTGTACTTCACCGTCACTGATACTGACGAATGGAATCCCTTAGCGCAGGAGGAAGTTCTGGCACAGCCTCCTGAGTCGCTCGTACATATTGCTGTCCATTATGAAGAATCCCACAGCGGGATCCGCATGACCGTCGACGGGACAGATTATTTGTCCGCACCTGAAGATATAACGCCTGACGGTGATTTTTTTATCATCCTCCCCCGGTCGGCAATACCTGACAATTTGCTTATAACCGCCACCCCTCTCCCGTAATATCTTTTCCGTGGGGTATACTACAGACCATGGGCCATATGCACCAACATATTTTACAGTCTCCCGCCTGGGAACAATTCAGGAAAAAAACGGGCGTACAAGTACTTTCATTCACTGACGGATTCAGGATGACCGTCCATCAGATTCCCTACTCACTATATACGGTCGGCTATCTTCCCAAGTCGCCACTCCCCACACGTGCAGTCCTGGAAAAAATCTCTGAAGCAGGAAAAAAGCATCGGTGCATTTTTGTCAAATTTGAGCCTGATGTTGTGGCTGGCGAAACAGAACTGTGGCACGAAGGATTTGACGTCAGACCGTCACCCCATCCCCTCTTTACGAAGTATACGTTCCACATAGATCTTTCCCTTTCTGAACAAAACCTTCTTTCCCGCATGAAGGCAAAAACACGGTACAACATCAGAATTGCTGAAAAATACGGCGTAACGATTGTCGATGAGACAGACAACCCTGCTGCGTTTGAGCATTACATACATCTTTCTAAACAAACATGGCGCAGGCAACATTTCCGTGGACACACAGAGCAGTATCACCGGCTCATGTGGGAAACGCTCCAGCCGGAAGGCATAGCCCATCTTCTCGTGGCGTACTATCCAACAGCCAACAGCCAACAATCAACAGCCAACAGCCAACAATCAACAGCCAACAATCATATTCCTCTTACTGCATGGATCCTTTTTTTGCATGATGGCACACTGTACTATCCGTACGGCGCATCGTCTGACGAATACAAACATGTCATGGCGTCAAACCTTATGATGTGGGAGGCGGTCAAATGGGGGAAACAGC
>Ga0209542_10013336_pt1 | contig 14198 bp, 14 predicted proteins | sample RifCSPhighO2_01_FD_184028 | JGI IMG/M metagenome (GOLD analysis project Ga0209542, IMG submission 184028) | Soil microbial communities from Rifle, Colorado - Rifle CSP2_plank highO2_0.1 (SPAdes) (version 2) | ecosystem: Environmental > Terrestrial > Deep subsurface > Rock core/Sediment ...
CGAGCAAACGCAAAATGTGGTTCTTTTTATGACCGTAGGGGTACGCCGGGAAACCCACCATCATATGCGCCTGTTCGGTTTTCTTGTTTTCAATGGAGAGGCGCGGCGTTTTTTGGGTGTCTGTGGACTTTTCGTACCCCGCGACTTTCTTATCCGGAACCTTGGACCAGTGCTTGGCAATCATGGCGTCCAGCTGTTTTGCATCAAAGTTGCCCGCGACCGCGATAATCGTGTTACCCGGCCGGTAAAATTTGTTGCGGTAATCCAGAATGTCCTTGCGCCTGGAGTCGCGGATAATTTCAGCCGTACCCGCGATATCCCGGCCCAGGGCCTGCTTCGGCCAGAGGGTTTCTTCAAATAAGGCCTCAATGTGAATCTGCGGATTATCCTTGTACATGTTGATTTCTTCGATAATCACGCCCTTCTCGCGTTCCATTTCTTTTTGGTCAAACAAAGGGTTCTGAATCATGTCCGTCAGCACCTCAAACACCAAGGGCAGATGCTGGCTTGCTGCGCGGATAAAATACTGGGTGTGCTCCTTGCCTGTGTTGGCATTGAATTCGCCGCCAATGGAGTCCACCACCTCGGAAAGTTTTTTGGCCGTCGGGTACTTTTTGGTGCCCTTAAAATGCAAGTGCTCCAGGAAATGGGACAAGCCGTTGATGCGCGCCGCCTCGTAGCGGCTGCCGGCCTTGACGAAAATCGACATAGTTACGGATTCGACATGCGGCACCGGCACAGTGAGGATAGTCAGGCCGTTCTTGAGCACCTTTCTGTTGTAAGCTAGTTGAGACATAAATTCTAAATCCTAATATCTAAATCCGAAGCAAATACAAATGTATTAATAATCAAAATTCTAAACTGTTTTTGAACCTTTGGACATTTAAATCTTGATATTGTTTAGGATTTCGTGCTTAGTGCTTCGGATTTAATCCATTAATTTTTCCTTAAAATAATTTTCAATATCATCAATCTTGACCCGCTCCTGGGCCATGGTATCCCTATCGCGCACCGTGACCGCCTGGTCAGTTGCGGTTTCAAAGTCCACCGTAATGCAGTAAGGCGTGCCGATTTCATCCTGCCTTCTATACCTCTTGCCAATGGAACCGGTTTCATCGTACTGGCACATCCAATGCTGCTGGAGCTTTTTCACAATCTCGGTTCCCTGCGCTGTCAGCGGCTCTTTTTTGGACAGCGGCAATACCGCAACCTTGATGGGAGCCAGTTCTTTGGGAAGTTTCAGCGTAACTTCCATTTCATGGACCGCATCTTCTTTACCGGAACGGGCTTCGGTTTCCGTATAAGCATCAAGCAGCACGGCCAGCATAATCCGGTCCAGGCCAAAGGTCGGCTCAACCACATAAGGGATAAACTCTTCTCCGGCCGCTTCGTCTTTGTATTTAAGGTCAGCACCCGAAAGTTCCATGTGGTTTTTGAGGTCATAGTCCGTGCGGTTGGCATGCCCGGCAATCTCATCCCAGCCAAATGGAAATTTGTAGTAAGTATCCACCGTGCGTTTGGAATAATGGGCCAGCTCGTCCTTTGGCAGTTCCACTGTCTTGATATTTTCTTTTTTCAGTTTCAGATCGTCGATAAAAAATTCCTGCTGATAGCTCAGCCAGTCTTCAAACGCGGCATCGTCTTCACCAGGTTTGACGAAATATTCCAGTTCCGCGATTGTGAATTCCTTCATGCGGAAAATGGCATTGCCAGTAGTAATCTCATTTCGAAATGACCGGCCGACCTGGGCGATGCCAAACGGCAGCTTGCGGCGCATGGATTCCTGCACCAGCTTAAAATCCGTAAACATTGTCTGGGCGGTTTCGCCGCGCAGGTAAGCAGTAGACTTGCTGTCTTCAGTGGTCCCGATAAAAGTTTTAAAAAGCAAATTAAAATTCTTGGGATCAGTCCATTCCACAGTCTTGCCCTTATGCATAGCTTCGTGGGCCGTAATCTCCTCTTTCTTGTCGGAGCGCAAACGCATATGGCAAACCTTGCATTCAACCAACGGATCAGTGAAGTTGTTGATATGGCCCGAGGCTTCCCAGACTTTCGGGTTCATAATGATTGGGCCGCGGATGCCGACCATATCCAGGCGCTGCTGGACCATTTTTTTCCACCAAAGGTTGCGGATATTGTTAAAGAGTTCCGCGCCTAATGGGCCGTAATCATAGCTGTTGGCCAAACCGCCGTAAATTTCTGAGCCGGGAAATATAAAACCCCGCCGTTTGCACAGCGAGATTATTTTATCCATTAAATCATTTTTTTCTTTCATATGGTTCCTTTCAAGCGGCGCTGGATTCCAGCCCCAGTTTTGAAGAAACTGGGGCTGGATGGCTGCGACGCTTAAATAAATGTTGCCTAAATTATAGCATCTTTAGTCCGGTCTTTGTAGTTCTTCAATAGTTCGCCAAAGCTTTCAGTTTCGATGCTATCCCGCACTCTTTGCATCAAGTTTAAATAGAATCTCAAGTTATGCATAGTGGCCAGTCGCACGCCGAGCGGCTCTTCGGACATGAACAAATGGCGCAAGTACGATTTAGTATGGTTCTGGCAGCCATAACAGTTGCAGGTGTTATCAAGCGGCGTAAAATCTTCCTTGAATTTTTCATTCATGATATTTACGGTCACATACCCGTCCCCATCCTGGGGTTTGAGGTTCACATACAATTTTCCGTGCCGAGCTTCGCGCGTGGGAATCACGCAGTCAAAACTGTCGCAGCCTAAGGATACGGCCCGGACAATCTGTTCGGGAGTTCCCACGCCCAGCAAATGCTTCGGAGCATTTACCGGCAAGTACGGTTGCGAATCATTGATGGCCTGGTACATGTGTTCCTCTGTTTCTCCGACCGCGATGCCACCAATGCAGAAACTCTTAAAGCCCAAGGCCACAATTTCTTCCGTGGACTGCTGGCGCAAGTCCGCAAAAGTGGAGCCTTGCGTGATACCCCAGAGCAACTGGCCTTGGTTAATCGCATTTGGCAAAAGTTTGACGTATTCATCAATGGCCCGTTTGGCCCACATTGTAGTACGCCTAACTGAAGTCTCAGCCTGCTCGCGTGTAGCCGGAAATCCCGGGAACTCATCCAGTACCACGGCAACGTCTGAACCGAGGTTCGCCTGAATCTGCACTGAACTTTCCGGGGTCAGCATATGCGTGGAACCATCCAGGTCCGCATTAAACCGCACGCCCTGGTCCGTGATTTTGACCATCTTGCCCAAAGAAAAAACCTGGAACCCGCCGGAGTCCGTAAAAATTCCGCCCTTCCAGTTCATGAATTTATGAAGTCCCCCGGCTTTGGCAATCAGCGCGTCCCCTGGCCGCTGCCAGAGGTGGTAAGTGTTGGCCAGAATCATTTCCGCGCCCCAGAACTTGAGTTCCTCAGCCGCAATGGATTTAATCGCGCCCTTGGTGCCAATCGGCAAAAACACGGGGGTCCTAACGTCCCCGTGCGCGGTATGGATGATGCCCATGCGGGCCTTCGTCTTGGAATCGGACTTTAAAATCGTAAACATGACGTTCATATTCTAGCATATTGTGCTGGAACCAGGCCTTGCGACAAAACCAGGGTTTTGTTATATTATTTAATCAATTCAAAGAAGGGCTATTTTACCCTAACCAAGCTGGCTGGAGGGCCGAACGCATGGAAATCCAAACGGGGCAAGTTGGCACGGTATTGGTTTTCGATATCGACGGGGTCATCACAACCGATGATTCCGATGACCTGCGGCGCCTGGTAAAGAAAGCAAACGAGGAGGGCCACCGCAACTTCCTGCTGAATCTCGAGAATGTGACTCGGGTCGAGGAGGCCGCATATGGTGCGCTCACCTGGTGCTACAAGCTTGCCCTCGACCATGGCGGGGCCTGCAAGCTGCTCAATCTGCCCAAGCGCCTGGAGGACAAGTTGGCGGCCTACCACATCCTTACTGTCTTCGACACCTTTACCAACGAAGCTGAGGCTGTCGCGAGCTTCGGCAAATAGGAGCCCTATGTCACTCATGATACTGCAGCACCACGTTGGCGACGTTGTAATCCTCCAACTGCAAGGCATGATGGCCATCGGCGAAGACAGCGACTTCCTCAAAAAACGAATCGCCGAACTTGTTGGTGGCCGGCACACCCAAATCGTGTTCGACCTCGGGAACTGCCTCTACATCAGCGCCGACTGCCGGGAAACGCTTCCGTGGTGCCGCGCGCTGACGCAGGAAAAGGGTGGGGACTGTCGGCTCATGAACCTGGACCTCCAACAGGTATTCATGTTTACCAGCTGGGGCGAGTACTCGACCTTCCAAACCTTCAAGACCCTGGAAAGCGCGGTCCAAAGCTTCGAATGACGGCCGTGTCCGCCACACCACCCACATTGAGCCGGGTTGACCCACATCAACCCGCTCTTTTTTTATGCTTAAAATTAAAAACCCCATCTCCACATAACCTGAAAAAGACGGTCGCTGATTTCAGGTAAACCAAAAAGCCGCAAAGTATCGGCTTTAGAAATAATTTAAGTTAATTCCTCTGGTGTGGGAGGTTCTATTACTTTTGACCATTGCTCAAGCTCTTCCCTGGTTATACCCAAGGTTCCTTTGGAAGATTCCGGCCGCGTAGAGATCCGGGACCAAAGCTCATCCAGACTCGCATCCAAAAACTCAATCTTTACTTTCGCGCCCAGGTTCTCCGCTTCTTTGCGGTATGCTTCGCGCTGATTCTTGGCCCAGAAACCCCAGTCGAGAACCACATTGCACCCAATTTCTAGTGCCCGCTTGGCTGGCTGCCACTGCAGCAATTCCATCGGGTCGCGGACGGCATCCCTAGTAGGCCGGTCAAGATTCTCTCCATACAAAAACACAATCCATTCATCTGGTGTAAAACGCAACGCCGAATACTCGGATTCAATTTCCTTGGCACGCGTGGTCTTCCCAGTTGCCGGAAGCCCGACCAGCATAAATAAGGTTGGCTGATGTTTCCCATTCATATCCAAATCATACCAAAAAGCCACCGGAATGGAAACTCTATAAAAACATCTGTAGTTACCTCAACAAACATAACTATAGTTACTTTTATTGAGGTCTTAGATTTTAAATTTAGCAAGTAGTGTCTCGTCGTTTCGGAAACGGTCGGAAACAAATATATGAACATATTCAAACACTCCCAATGCCAATGTTAGTTCATCCAGTTCTCTTTCACAAGGATACGGAATTATAAACACGCTTTTTTGGAAATGGTAAAACCCCAGAGACTTAAGCCTTTTCCTCAAACTGTGCCGGGCAGCAAGTTTTTCCTGAGGGATATCAAAGGTGACTACTCGCCATTTATTATCCCAAGGAATTTTATTGATTACAATGTTATTTAAATCTTTACGGTACAGGTGTTGATTACCAAGTTTCGTCAAAACAAATCGCTGGTTTTCGTACGCAATAAATTTCTTCCGTTTTAAGTAATGAACTGCGCCATAAAGTTCGTTACGACTGTAAGTTTTATTGAATTTTTTCTTAAGGTACATCCTTAATACGGCATATGGAAAAGTCGGGGCTAAAACCGAAGCAACCACCACTAGTGTTCCTATTCCAACGATTTTTAGAATTTTACTTACCACTTCTGTTTCTCTCTGTTTTTTGATACTCATAATAACTCCTCCTCAATAAAAATGACTATGGTTACATTTATCGAGATTAATTACATACATACAATAAACCCCTCAGAAAACATTGAGGGGTTTAACTTTGTTTTGACGGATTAAATTTTCCGCTTAGCGCCTGGAGCGATGGTCGTCACGGCGCTGTCCGCCGTGGGAGGGCCGTGTCGGGCGGTCGTATGGACGCTCATCCACGGTGCCGCCTTCGGGGCGAGGAATGAGAACCTTGTGGGAGAGGTTGATGCGGCCCATGTGGTCAATTTCAACCACTTTCACTTCCAGCTCATCGCCAATCTTGACGACATCCTCTACCTTGCCCACGCGGTGCCAGGCGAGCTCAGAGATGTGGCAGAGCCCGTCGTGGCCAGGGGTAAGTTCCACAAAAGCGCCGAAATCCATGATGCGGACCACCTTGCCCTTGAACTGTTCACCCACCTGAATTTCGCGGGTGAGGTTGTGAATCCATTCAATCGCCTTTTTGGACCCTTCAGCGTTGTTGGAGGTTACCATGACCAGGCCGGAGTCTTCAATATCAATCTGCACACCGGTTTCAGCAATAATTTTGTTGATGATTTTGCCACCACTACCGATAACATCTCGGATTTTTTCCGGGTTGATTTGCAATGTGGTAATACGCGGTGCCAATGGGGACATTTCCGCGCGAGGAGTTGCAATCACGGATTTCATAACTTCCAGGATATACAATCTTCCGTCACGGGCCTGCTTTAAGGCCTGGTCCAGGATTTCTACAGTCAGACCCTTGGTCTTTACATCCATTTGCATGGCCGTGATGCCTTTATCCGAGCCGGCAACTTTAAAATCCATGTCGCCATTGCCATCTTCCACGCCCTGGATGTCGGTCAAGACCTTGAACTTGCCGCTTTCAACATCAAGGATTAGTCCCATGGCTACGCCGCCAATCATGGTTTCAATTGGGACACCTGCGTCCATTAGGGCGAGGGTGGAACCGCAGGTGGAGGCCATACTAGTGGAACCATTGGAACCCAAGGCTTCGGATACCAATCGGAGCGTGTAAGGGAATTTTTCTTTTTCCGGAATCACCACTTCCACCGCGCGTTCAGCCAAGGCGCCATGGCCGATTTCGCGGCGACCCGGGCCGCGGTTTGGGGCCACTTCGCCCACGGAGTAACCAGGAAAATTGTAGTGGTGGATATATCGCTTAACCGTGCCGTCAACAGTAAAATCTTCCATGCCATCCAGAATCTGCGCATCGCCGGCAGAACCCAAGGTAACCGTAGTCAATACCTGGGTTTCGCCGCGGTTAAACAAAGCGCTGCCGTGGGTGCGGGGCAGGACGCCAACCTGGCAGGAAACCGGCCGGGTCACATCCAATTTCCTGTGGTCCACGCGCAATTCCTTTTCCAATATATTGGTGCGGATGACTTTCTTCATCAACTTTTCAAAGGCCAGGCTGGACTGGGCTTTGAAATCCATCTGAGGCTCATCCGCAAACTTGGTCGCAATGTGGGCGGCAACTTCTTCTTCCACCACGCTCACCTGCTGTTCGCGGACTTCTTTCGGGAAGGTGCCGTAGAGGGCCTGTTCCAATTTGTCCTTGGCAAAGCTCATCACTACAGCCAAAACTTTTTCATCTGCCAACACGCGCTTTACCTCAACTTTCGCAACCCCAACCTGGGCCACCAAATCATTCTGTAATTTTACGAGCGCGGCCAGATGCGGCTGGGCAAACTTAATGGCCGCAATCATATCATCCTCGCTGATTTGCTTGGCTCCCGCTTCCACCATCAGGATGTTGTCAGTGGTTCCGGAAACGACCAAATCTAAATCCCCGGCTTCGCGTTCCTGGTAGGAAGGATTGAGGATGAACGCGCCGGCGGCGCGCCCGACCCGAACAGCGGCGATTGGCCCGTCAAACGGGATGCGGGAAATGGATAATGCGGCCGAAGCGGCGGTAACCGCCAAAACATCCGGGTCATTAACTTCATCCACGGAGAGGATGGTAGCCACGACCTGCACGTCATTGCGCATGCCATCCGGGAACAATGGACGGATGGTGCGGTCAATCAAACGGCCAGACAGGATGGCTTCATCGGTGGCGCGGCCTTCGCGCTTGATAAACCTGGAACCCTTGATTTTACCCGCAGCGTAAAGCCGTTCCTCATAATCCACGAGGAGCGGGAAATACTGCATTCCTTCCCTTAAAGTCTTGCTCATTACTGCGGTGGCCAGGACCACGGTGTCGCCAAGCTTGGCCAAAACTGACCCGTCAGCCTGCAAGGCCAAAACACCAGTTTCCATTGAGAATGGTTTGCCGGCTAAATCGGATGTTACTTTACCTGCTTTCATTTTCTGTACCCTTTGTTTCCACGTTTGTGCTTTTAGCACAGAAGTTGTAAGAGAGTGGAATTTAGAATTTGGAAGTTGGAATTTAGGTTTTTAAACCATATTCCATATTCCATATTCCATATTCTAACCTCATACAGCCTCTTTGCTTTGAGCCCGGCGCGGAATTAATTGTGAGTTCCCCTCCTAGAATAGGAGGGGCTAGGGGAGGTAAAAATAAAGCCTAATTGATTAAGCTAAACTTCTACCCCACCTAACCTCCCCTATTCTAGGGGAGGAACAAATACTATTTATTAAGCTTAAGCTTGTCTGTCAGCTTGTCCCAGCGCTTCTCGTCCTCGGTCTTGAGGTAACGAAGCAGCCGGCGGCGGTTGCCGACCATCTTCAGAAGCCCCCGGCGGGAGTGGTTGTCCTTCTTGTGCTCCTGCAAGTGCTCGGAAACCTTTTCGATTTCGCGGGTCAGGATTGCCACCTGGACTTCCGGGCTTCCGGTATCGTCCTTGTGGACCTGGAACTTCTTGATGATATTTTCTTTCTCTTTTGGCGTAAGCATATCGTATCCTTAGCCTGCGCGCCGTAGCTTCAGCGGAGGCGTGTCACGGTGCGACCAGAGTAAATCGCCCGTCGAGTTAATAATAACAAAATGATTCTAGCATAAACATCCCGCTTTTGCAACATCCGCGCTATCTTGTTATCCTTACATTGTACGACATAACTTATGAAAAATGAGATATCCGCCAAAGGCGGACCCGCCTCCGGCGGGAAAACCAAGCTCCAGCGGTATTACATGCAGTTCCTGGAATACCTGGAAATTGAGCGCAACCGGTCCAAGATGACCCTGCGCAACTATGACCACTACCTCAAACGGTTTGTGGATTTTGCGGCCAAACAAGGAGTCACGAATCCGGAAGACATTGATTTGGAGCTGGTCCGGTCCTATCGCCTCTTCATCAACCGCATGACGCAGAAGGACAATGGCCGCAACTTGAAAGTCATTACCCAAAACTACCACTTGATTGCCCTGCGAAGTTTCCTGAAATACCTGGCCAAGCGTGACATCAAGTCCATGTCGCCGGACAAAATTGAATTGCCGAAGATTCCCTCGCGCCAGGTGGAATTTTTAACTGTTGAAGAAGTCGAACGGTTGATTGATGCCACCAAATCTGAAAAAAACAAGATTGCCTCCTTGCGCGACAAGGCCATCTTTGAAATGCTGTTCTCCACTGGCCTGCGTATATCCGAATTGACAAACCTCAAAAAAGACAATGTCAACATCAAGCGCGGTGAATTCAGCGTCCGGGGTAAGGGCGACAAACTGCGGGTCGTATTTCTCTCCAAATCCGCCGGTGAAACCCTGGGCCAATATTTAAAAATGCGGGATGACAATTCCAAAGCCCTATTCATAAGGCACAAGGCCAAGGAATCTGCGGACAAGGAAATTGAATCTATGGGCGAGGCAAAGACTGGGCTTACTCCGCGGTCCATCCAACGCATCATCAAGAAACACGCGATGGTGGCGGGAATCATGAAAAAAATAACACCGCATACCCTGCGTCACAGTTTTGCCACTGACCTTTTGGCCAATGGCGCGGACATCCGCGCGGTCCAGGAAATGCTCGGCCACGCCTCCATTTCCACCACCCAAATCTACACCCATTTAACAAATAAGCGCCTTAGGGATATCCACGAGTCATTCCATAACAAGGGAAAATAAAAACTACCTGATTAGGTAATTTTTAACTCTCCTTTTTCAAAGCGAGGTCCAGACGCAAAACTAACTTTCGCAGTCCCGCCTCAGCGGGACGAGAACGTAGGCTGCAAATTTAATTAAATTTGACAGCCGGTAGTTTTGCGGGCTGGACCGAGCTTCATTCTTTACTCGCTATCTGCTGCCGCCACAGCGCGGCGTAAAGGCCTTTTTGTTCCAGCAATTCACCATGGGTTCCCTGCTCCACCAGCTTGCCTTTCTCCAAAACGTAAATTTTATCCGCGTGCACAACGGTGGAAAGCCGGTGCGCCACCAGCACATTGATGTGGCTCGCGCGCTGTTTTTCAATTTCCTTGATGGTCTGGGTAATTTGCTCTTCCGTAATCGAATCCAGGCTGGAAGTGGCTTCATCAAAAATCAGTAAATCTGGTTTGCGAAGCAGGGCGCGGGCGATAGCCAGGCGCTGTTTTTCCCCGCCGGAAAGCTTTAATCCGCCTTCACCAATCCGGGTTTCCAGGCCTTCGTTCCCCCGCTCAAACAGGCTGTTAGCCGCCGCATCCCGAAGAGCTTTCAGACAGTCTTCATCCGTGGCATTGGGGCTGGCAAACAAAAGGTTTTCGCGGATAGTACCGGCAAACAGCTGAGTGTCCTGGGCCACCAGACCAATGCGGTTACGGAACTTTTCCGCATCCATGTTACGCAGGTCCACGCCGCTAAATTCCACCGTACCCTTGCTCGGACGATAAAGCCCGACAATCAATTTTACCAAAGTGGTCTTGCCGCTGCCCGAGGGACCCACGAACGCCACGGTCTGGCCCTGTTTGATGCCCACGCTGACGTTTTCCAAAGCCGGCTTGGCCGCAGTTTCGTATTTGAAATCCACGTTTTTGAATTTAATCTCCGTGAGCTGGTCTAAGACAACCGCCTGCTCCGGCTTGGCCTCCGGCTTGATTTTCAAAATCTGGTCCAGCCTATCCAGGCTCGCACGCGCTTCCTGGTACTGCTGCGCCACCTCCCCAAGGGACTGCAGCGGCTGAAAGATGGCGAATGAATAGAACAGCAAACTGAAAAACTCCCCAAAAGTAATGCTCCCCTGGAAGATGAGGTAAATCATCAGGAAGAGGAGGCCGGAACGCAGGGCGTTGATGGTCGTGCCCTGAATAAAACTAAATGTGCGCACAATCCGGATTTTCTTAAGCTCTAATTCAAGGATTTGGGCATTGGTATCGTTGAGCCGCTTAATTTCCTGATTCTCAAGCCCGAGGCTTTTCACCAGCTCCACGTTGCGGAGCGTCTCCGTGGTGGAGCCGGCCAAGGCCGCGGTTTCGCGGATAATCTGGATCTGCGCCGCCTTGATTTTGCGGCTGATAAGATAGGTGGTAAAACCGAGCAGCGGGATGATCAGGAAGTAACCTAGGCCAATCATCCAGTTTACGAAAAATGCGTAACTTAAAACAAAGATTATGCCAATCAATGAAAAAAATAAAACATTTACCGAACTGGCAATCAAAACCTGGGCATCGGTGCGGGCTTTTTGCAGTTTTTGCAAAAATTCCCCGGACCGCTGGTCCTCAAACACGGCGTACGGCAAAGAAAAAGAGTGCTGCACGCTCTGGGCGTACATCTGCGTCCCCACGCGTTGCACGACGACATTCAAATAATAATCCTGAAAATTTTTGGCAATCCGGGAAACCAGGTTCACTCCCACTCCACCCAGGAGGAGGACCAGGACACCACGCAAAAACTGATCATGCGGCACTTCCTTAACCTTGCTCACATAATTATCCACGATAAGACGAAAAATTTGCGGGTCCAACAAAGAAAACCCCTGGTTGATGACAGCCAGGATCAGAGTACCGAACAGGATTGCCTTGTATTGCTTTAAGTAACCCCAAAGGAGTTTCATAGTTCAATCTCCAGTCCCGGCGGTAGCGTGTCTAAGCTGCCCCCCTCGAAAGTTTCCGGTTCAGGCGGAGGCACCTCCGCCTGGGGCGTAAGTTTGACTCCGGCCAGGATTCCAAGCATCAAATCTTGATTCGTGACAATTGCCGGGTCCTCATCCGAGGCGCAGCTGGCAAACGAAAGGGCCACAATCTGCAATCCGTTGGCGACCTGGACCACTTTAGTGGCACAAGTTCCATACTTGGTCTGGTACTGGTACCCGATTTTGCCCCCTACGTTAATCGCGGAAGCGTTGGATATCTTCCCGGAGGAAGGGTCAATGATGTTGCCCGGCTCAAACTGCCGGGCGATGGAGCTGGCGCTCAGAGTGCCGTTGACGCTGGTACCGAGGAATATTCGGGTGACAGTTCCGGCTTTGGCCGCTTTGGTGTCGGGATTGGTAAAAATATTTTTCGGGTACTTGAAGGCTATCCCGACGGATTTGTTTTCAAAATCCGCCCATTCATACTCAATTTCTTCCGGCTCTGCAATTGCAGCAGCCTCGGTCCCCTGGGGCAGCGGGATACTGGTGCGCCGGTGGATGACAAAAAAACTGAACGCCAGCAAGATGGCGGAGGTCGCGAACATGATTATCAGGACTGTGTAGCCTCTTTGGTCGCTCATATTATTTTGCAGTTTTAACGATTGTAGAAAATCTATTCTGCAAGTTTTTGGTCTATGGATTTTTTCAAATCGTCAAACTTTGGGACTCCTACCAAAGGTTGCCCATTCAGGAAAAAAGTGGGCGTGGAATTAACTGACAAAGCGGAACCGTCCGCGTAATCAGCGCTGATGATGTCGGCGTATTTCTTGTCGCGCACTTCCTGCTTGAGCTTCTCCGAGTCAAGACCTAGCTCCTGCGCATACTGCGCGAAAAAGTCCAAAGCCTGGGGCATGGCCCATTCGGATTGTTTTTCATAAAGGACACTGAACATTTCCCAGTACTTCCCTTGGCGCCCGGCGGCTTCAGCGGCTTCAGCGCTGTCCATAGCGTACTTATGAATCCCGCTTAATGGGAAATTGCGGAACACGAAGTTGAACTGCGGGTTACCATTATATACTTCCAGGATTTGTTTGACTACCGGGTGCGCGGCCGCGCAGGCCGGGCACTGGAAATCGCCAAACTCAACCAGAGTCACTTTGGCATCCGCTTTGCCGGTCATGTGGCTGTTGTCGCGCATGAGGTTCTGGCTGTCCAGCGGTACGCCGGGGAGGTCGCGGACGGGGCCCTTTTTAAATGCTAAGAACGCGCCCATGGCGATAATGAGGATTGCGACGAGCCCTAAAATTTTTACTTCTTTATTCATAGTTTTTCCTTTGCTTGAGGTTAATGAGCATGATAACCGTAATTACCGCAAACCCAATCATAGATAACATCGGAATCGTGATGCCAAAACCCAGGAGTTGAGACGCAGGGTCAACACAGGAAGCCCCGACCGTACACGGCGAAAGGGTTTCCGTAATCACGCCATAGTAAAGGAGGTTGTGAAAAATAGAAATAGCTAAACCGATAATACTGAAAGGCAATACATAAACTGGCAGGTCGGGGTTTTTTCTGATTATTCCCACGCCGACCAGGATGACTAACGGGTAAATCGCAATCCGCTGGTACCAGCAGAGGACACAAGGAACCAACCCCAACACTTCGCTAAAATACAGGCTGCCCAGGGTCGCAGCCAGGGCAATGCCCCAAACCATGTAATTGCCGTATTCTGCCAGTAATTTTTTCATAATTACATTATACCAGACTATTGGGATAGCTTATTATTTAATTATTTCCATCATTAACTCCGCAACCCCCTTACCCTCCTTGGCCGAATACGGAATGACTTTGTTGATTCCAAACTTGGCCTGCAACTGGCGGATCTGGTTTTGGTACTGTGATTTTTTAATCTTGTCGCTTTTATTCGCGACAATTATCAAATCTTTTTGCCGTTCGTTAATCCGGCGCGTCATCATCATGTCCTGCTCGGTTGGCCCGACCTCGGCATCAATAATTAACACAATCTTTTTGTGATCAATGTTGGCAAACAGCAGATACCATAAAATCAGCTGGCGCAGCTGGTCGCGCTCCTCCAGCGAGGCTTTCGCGTAGCCGTATCCGGGCAGGTCGGTCAGATAAAATTCCTTGTTGATGAGATAAAAATTTATTTCCCGGGTCTTGCCGGGCACGCTGGAAGACCGGGCCAGTTCGCGGCCAGCCAGGGAATTAATCACGCTGGATTTGCCGACATTGGAGCGGCCGATGAACGCCACCTGGGGAATCTCATCCCGCAAAATTTCATCCTCCCCCGCCACCCCTTTCACAAATTCGGCTGATTTGATTTTCATACTCTCATCATAGCCCAGCCTCGACTCGCCGTCGAGGCGAGGCGGGCCAAAATCGCCCGTTCGAGCGATTGGTGACAAAGGTTACCTTCGCCTAAACTTTTGGCTAACCCATGGGGATAAATTCCAGAAGACCCCCACGGGAAAGGTTACCTTTCCCGTACCAGACTGTAAATGTAGTTTATAAATTCTTTCAGGGTTTTATCGTGCTTTTTGATTACTTGGGCATCGTAACCCGCGCTTTTGATTTCAACCAGTGCCGCCGC
>Ga0209542_10013338_pt1 | contig 14193 bp, 12 predicted proteins | sample RifCSPhighO2_01_FD_184028 | JGI IMG/M metagenome (GOLD analysis project Ga0209542, IMG submission 184028) | Soil microbial communities from Rifle, Colorado - Rifle CSP2_plank highO2_0.1 (SPAdes) (version 2) | ecosystem: Environmental > Terrestrial > Deep subsurface > Rock core/Sediment ...
GGTTAATGGTAGTGTCTGTAGTAAGCATTTAACAAGCAACAAAAACATGATGCCAGAGTTAGTGTTCGGATAAATGTGTGGAATAGCCGGAGTTATAGACCCAAAAATACAGAATAAGGAAAAAGTCATCAGCCAGATGGTCTCTTTATTGACTCATCGCGGTCCGGATGATGACGGTTTTTATGTTGATAAATATGCCGGCTTGGGCATGAGAAGATTATCAATTATTGACTTAGCCACCGGACGTCAACCAATTACTTCTGCTGATGAAAAATTAGTCATCTTTTTAAACGGAGAAATTTACAACTATAAGGAGTTAAGAAATGAATTGGTGTCTAAAGGATATTTTTTTAAGACCCAATCGGACACGGAAGTGATTCTGCATATGTACCAAGCGTATGGCAAAGAGATGTTGATAAAATTGCGGGGGATGTTTGTTTTTTGTATTTATAATACGGAAACAAAAGAAATTTTCATTGCCAGAGATTTTTTCGGAATCAAACCTCTTTATTATCTGGTGGATGATAACGAACAGATAACAGCTTTTTCTTCGGAGATAAAAAGTTTTTTGTCATATCCGAATTTCAAAACGGAAGTAAATGATAAGGCCGTTTATAATTATCTCTCTTTTCAATATAATCCTTTAACTGAAACGTTTTTTAAAAAAGTATACAAACTTCCTCCCGCTCATTATTTGTTGATAAACCTCTCAAACAACCAAGTTAAAATAGAAAAATATTGGTCTTTTCAGTTTCAGCAAAATAAAAATCTCAATCAGAAAGAAATGTCAAAGGGCATCTTTGACATTATAAAAGATTCGGTAGAACATCATATGATTGCCGATGTGCCTGTCGGCGCTTTTTTATCCGGTGGAGTTGATAGTTCCATTATCGCCACTCTTATGCAAGAGATTCGAGGGAATCGAAAAATCAAAACCTTTACGGTCGGTTTTGACACTCTAACAGAAGGTAGAGAAGCAAGCCAGACCTCAAATTTTCTTGGCACCGACCACGCCGAGATAAAAATCGGCGCTAAAGAATATTTCGATATTTTACCTAAAGCTATCTATCATTTTGACGAACCGGTAGCCGACCCGTCGGCTATTGGATTATATTTTGTAGCTCGCCAAGCCAAGAAACAAGTAAAAGTGGTTTTGTCCGGCGAGGGAGCGGATGAACTTTTTGGCGGATATAATATTTATCTTGCCCCTTTGGCTTACGGCAAAATATCCTGGATTCCAAAAAAATTTCTTGGATTTTTATTGAAATTACCGTTTGAATTTCGAGGTAAAAATTATATCGGGAGAGCTTATTATAAATTGAAAGATTGGTATATAGGAAATGCTTCCATTTTTAAACAAAAAGAAATTGATTCGTTGTGGAAAGGAGAAAAAAATAAACAATTATCGCTTAACTCCGTCTTTGAATCGGTTTCCGGTTTGAGCGATTCAACGGCTATGCAATATATTGACATAAACACTTGGTTGGTGGGGGATATACTAGCCAAAGCCGATAAAATGACCATGGCCAATTCTTTGGAATTGAGAGTGCCTTTTCTTGATATTGAGGTGGCTAATTTAGCGAGAATCCTGCCGGATAATTTTAAATGGCGAGGAGGAATAACCAAATATTTACTAAGAGAGGCTTTTAGAGAAAAAATCCCCGAATCCACCAGAAACAGAAAAAAATTGGGCTTTCCCACACCAATCCGAGACTGGTTTGATAAAGACAGAACCGACACCTATGAAATTATATTAAACAACGAATACATAAAAACAAAAATGAATCTTGAGTACATCAAAGATTTAATAGAAAAACACATATCAAAAACTGTTGATAATTCAAGAAAAATATACTTATTATTGGTTCTGGCTATATGGTATGATGTGTATGTCAGTAAAGAGTTGAAAGTAGAAAATCATTAATTATTTATGCTTGATGTAATAAAAATTGTAATTCCATCGGTTTTGACTTTCTTTTTGGCCATTTTGATTACGCCCTTTTTCACCGATTTTTTTTACAGACATAAATTGTGGAAAAAGATTTCAAGAACGGAAAACGACGATATTACCAATGGCGATTTTGTCAAGGTTCACAATACCCAAGCCGAATTATCAACTCCAAGAATAGGCGGGGTAATTATTTGGGTGTCGGTATTGTTGTGTGTTTTGGTTATTTATTTATTGTCGGTTTTAATCCCCACCGAACTGACTCAAGATTTAAACTTTTTCAGTCGTAGCCAAACTTTAATTCCGTTGGCCACTCTTATTCTCGGTTCGTTAATCGGTCTGGGAGACGACCTTTTTCAAATCTTTGGCAAGGGAAATTACGCCAAAGACCCGCTTCTCCACAGGAAAATAAAAATCGTCTTGGTGTTTTTAATCGGTCTGGCCATCGCTTTTTGGTTTTATAATAAATTAGAGCTGACTGCCGTTTATGTTCCTTTTTGGGGAGAACTGGAATTGGGATTAATGTTTATACCCTTCTTTGTTTTGGTAATGCTGGCGGTTTTTTCAACCAGCGTCATTGACGGGATGGATGGTTTGTCGGGAGGAGTAATGGCTACTATTTTTACAGCCTATGCCGTTATCGCCTATGCCAATAACCAAGTTGATATCTCCGCTCTTTGCGGAGTTGTCGCCGGAGGGATATTGGCTTTTTTATGGTTTAATATTCCTCCGGCCAGATTTTATATGGGAGAAACCGGAATGCTCGGGCTGACCGTAACTCTTTCGGTTATCGCTTTCTTGACCAATTCGGTTTTAGTTTTGCCGATTATTGCTATCCCTCTAGTGGCTACTTCATTTTCGGTAATATTACAAATGAGCACCTATAAATACTTTAATAAACGCCGAGTTTTTAAAGTAGCTCCTTTACACCATCACTTTGAGGCTATAGGCTGGTCTAGAGAAAAAATAGTGATGCGATATTGGATAATCAGTGTGGTTTTTGCCATTTCCGGAGTAATAATCGCTTTAATCAGTTAATAAATAAAGATGAGGAAAGTAAAAGTAGATATTCCATTTCTGATTTCGGTTATTGTTTTGGTGGTTTTCGGCTATATCATCTTTACCTCCGCTTCGTTTGGGCTTTTGTCTAAGCAACCGATCAAATACGCCGATGTGGCTTTACGTCAGACCATTTTCGGTTTAATTCTCGGTCTGTTGGCTTGTTTTGTGGCTTACAAAATAGACTATAAAATTTACAGAAAATATTCGCTTTTCATCTTTTTCATTTCTATCATTGTCACTCTTTTGGTTTTTGCTCCGATTATCGGAATGGAACACGGCGGAGCTCACCGATGGATAAATCTCGGGTCTTTTTCTTTTCAACCCTCCGAATTATTAAAAATCGGGTTTATTATTTTTCTTTCCGCTTGGTTAGCCAGAGTTAAAGATAAAAGTCAAACTTTCAAATACGGATTTTTGCCGTTTTTTCTGATGATTATTTTGGTCGGAGCAATTTTGTTGAAACAGCCTGATACCGATACCTTTGTTATTTTGACCATTACCGGCTTTTCAATTTTTTTGGTCGGGGGAGGGAAGTGGAAATATATTTTTATAATGACTATTTTGGGAATAATGGTTTTGGTTTCTTTGGCTATAATGAAACCTTATATTATGAGCAGAATAAGCACCTTTATTAATCCTTCGGCCAATTCTCTCGGCAGTGGTTATCAAATCCAACAATCCTTGATTGCCATAGGTTCCGGCGGGGCTTTTGGGAGGGGGTTTGGACAAAGTATCCAGAAATTTAATGTCTTGCCGGAACCGATAGGAGATTCAATTTTTGCCGTAGCTTCCGAAGAGTTCGGTTTTGTCGGTGGGGTTATTATAATATCCATTTTTGTGTTTTTTGCCCTTAGAGGATTTAAAATCGCATCCAGAGTTCCAGATGTCTTCGGTAGACTTGTGGTGACTGGAATTGTTATAATGATAACATCCCAAGCTTTCGTAAATATCGGGGCCATGGCCGGGATTTTACCGTTATCGGGCATTACTTTACCCTTTATCAGTCATGGAGGAACGGCTTTGTTTATGACCCTTTTTGAGGTTGGAATTGTTTTGAATATATCTAAAAGCATGAAGAGAGTTTAAAATCTTTAATCTTATAATTTTTTATGAGGATACTATTTACAGGAGGAGGAACAGGAGGGCATTTTTACCCAATCATTGCCATAGCGGAGGAAATCAACCAGATAATAAAAGATAATCGTCTACTTAGACCGGAGATTTATTATATGTCTACCGCCCCTTACAACGAAGGGTTGTTGTTTGAAAATAATATTTTTTTTGAAAAAGTTACTGCCGGAAAAATAAGAAGAAAAATTTCTCCTTTGAACCTGGTTTTCAATTTTATCGATCTGTTTAAAATAGCTCTCGGTTCTTTGGGAGCATTGTGGAGAATTTTCATCATCTATCCCGATGTTGTTTTCGGGAAAGGGGGTTACGCCAGTTTTCCGGCTCTTTTGGCAGCCAGAATTTTGAGAATACCGGTGATTATACACGAATCAGACAGTACACCGGGTAAAGTAAATAGTTGGGCTGGCAAATTCGCTCGTCGGATAGCCATTTCCTATCCGGAAGCGGCAAAGTATTTTAAAAAAGAAAAAGTGGCTTATACCGGCAATCCCATTCGTAAAGAAATACAAGAACCGTTAACGGTGGGGGCGTATAAACTACTGGGGTTGACGGAAAGAAGCCCCACCATTTTGGTGTTGGGAGGTTCTCAAGGTTCGGTTTTTATTAATGAGACCATGATGGATGCTTTACCGGAATTAATAAAAAAATATCAAATTATTCATCAAACAGGCAAAAAGAACATAAAAATCATAGAAGAGACCAGAGATGTCATTATCCCTTCCGAATCCCAAAAAGAAAAATATCGATTGTTTGATTATTTGAATGTTTTGAATTTGAGGGCTTCGGCCGGGGTGGCTGATATTATCATTTCCAGAGCGGGGTCCACTATTTTTGAAATTGCCGCTTGGGGCAAGCCGTCAATAATTATTCCTCTGCCGGAACCGACTTCGCATGACCAAAGAACTAATGCTTATTCCTATGCCAGATCCGGAGCGGCCATTGTCATTGAAGAAAAAAACTTAGTTTCCAGTCTTTTGATTTCCGAGATAGACAGAATACTTCAAACGCCCGGAGAAAAAGAAAAAATGTCTGAAAAGGCCAGACAGTTTGCCAGAAAAGATTCGGCCAAACTGATAGCTCAGGAGATAATTACTATAGCCTTAGAACATGAAAAATAAGATAAAACAAATAAAATCACCCCATCTGCGTTGTTACAGTTCAATTTTGTTTGTTCACCGTACATCTAGTACGGCTCACTCACAAAATCTCCTGCGCCTAGCATCTGAGGTAATTTAATTTGTTTTAATGATATGTTGGAAAATAAAGATAAAAAAATAGTGACCAGATTCGCCCCTTCTCCGACCGGACATTTTCATGTTGGGGGAATTCGTTCGGCTTTATATAATTTCTTATTTGCCAGACAAAATAAGGGGGTTTATATTTTAAGAAGTGAGGATACCGACAAAGAAAGATCCAGAAAAGAATATGAAGATGAATTTTTAGAACTTTTTGATTGGTTAAATTTAAAATATGATTTATTTTTTAGACAATCAGACCGTCTGGAGATTCACCAAAAATATTTAAAAATAATGCTGGATAATGGCACGGCTTATGTTTCCAAAGAAACTCCAACCGAGAAAGGTCAAAGAGAAGAAGTTATAAGATTTAAGAATCCGAATAAAAAAGTTACTTTTGAAGATTTGGTTTTGGGCAATATTACGGTTGATACTACCGATTTGGGCGATTTCGTTATTGCCAGAGATATGAATGAGCCCCTTTACCATTTAACCGTGGTTATTGACGATTTTGAAATGGGAGTAACCCATGTCATTCGCGGTCAGGAACATACCCCCAATACCGCTCGTCAAATTTTAATTCAAGAAGCCATAGGCGCTCCAAGGCCCATATACGCCCATTTACCCCTGATTCTAAACAAAAATAGAGCCAAATTATCAAAAAGAGATGAAACGGTTTTACCGGCCGTTGAGTATAAAAAAAGAGGTTATTTACCGGAAGCCTTGCTTAATTTTATGGCTCTAAACGGATGGAATCCGGGAGGGGAACAAGAAATTTTTTCATTGGATGAACTGATAGAAAAGTTTGATTTATCCAAGGTTCAAAAAGGAGGAGGAATATTTAATCCGGAAAAATTAGAATGGATAAACAAAGAACACATGAAGTTGATTCCGGAAAATGACAAAAATACTGAAATTATTAAACGGTTAAAAGACAATTCAATCAAATCAGATGAAAAATTTTTGTTAAAATTATGTCCGGTTATTTTTGAGCACATCTCAAAATGGGGAGACATAGATAACATGGTTAGGGTAGGGGAGTTGGATTATTATTTTAATCCCCCGCAATATTCGGATAATTTATTATATTGGAAAGGAGAAATAAAACCCGAAGAAACAATAAATCACCTTCAGTGGATTAAAAAGAAATTGGATTCTTGTGATGATGAAATATTTTCCAATATTGAAAGTATAAAAAATTCAGTTTTTGATTATGCAACAGAAAATGGGAGAGGGCAAGTGTTATGGCCTCTTAGAGTGGCTTTGTCCGGAAAAGACAAAAGTCCGGATCCTTTTACATTGATATACATACTCGGAAAAGAAGAAACCGTTTCAAGAATAGATTCCGCCATAGTTAAGTTAAAATAAAATGAATAAATTTTTTATTCTATTCCCCACATTACTTTTATTTTTCGTACCTGTTTTTATTGTTGCCCAGAATGTGACCGACCCGAATGAACTAATTAACAAAATAGAAGAGCATAATATTCAGATTAAGCACTTAGAAGAAGAGATAAACTTATATAATCAAGAGATTGAAAGTGCCAATAAGCAAGCCACCACCTTGCAAAAGGTTTTAAAATCTTTGGATCTGACAAAAAAGAAAATCGGGACGGATATAAATCTGACCGAGAAAAAAATAAATAAAACAAATCTGACTATAGAACAATTGGGATTGGAAATTAACAAAACAGAGGAAAGTATTGAGGTCAGTAAAAAAGCCATTATCAATGCCATTCGGGAGATATATGCTTTGGAGGAAATAAATCTGGTTGAAATAATTTTGTTAAATAAAAATATAAGCGAGATTTGGAATGATATAGATAACATAAAAGAAACTCGAGATGTTATCAGGGATAGGTCAAAAGAGCTATCTTCCTTAAAATTGGAAATGGAACAAAAACAATCCGATTTGAGAGGACAAAAAAATAATTTGGTAAGTCTGAAACAAGACTTAGGCGGTAAAAAAGAGGCTGTCATTTATACCGAAAAAGAAAAACAGAACCTGTTGCAAGAGACAAAAAACAAAGAGGAAACCTATAAAGAATTGGTTAAAACAAAGGAAGAATTGAAAGCTCAATTTGAGAAAGAACTATACGAATACGAAACACAATTGAATTTAATTGTTGATAAAGATAAATATCCAGAACCTCGTCATGGGATATTGTCTTGGCCGTTGTATAATGTTTATATTACTCAAAGATTCGGCAGAACGATTGCCGCCAAAACTCTCTATCTTTCCGGCAGTCATAATGGGGTAGATTTCAGGGCCGGTGTCGGCACTAGGATAAAAAGTGCTTTGGAAGGGACGGTGGTCGGAGTCGGGAATACCGATTTATATCCGGGATGCTATTCATTTGGTAAGTGGGTTATGGTTAAGCATGATAACGGGTTATCAACCATATATGCTCATTTGTCCGTTATCAGTGTTTCCAACGGTCAAAGAATAGAAACCGGAGGGTTGATCGGTTATAGCGGTAACACCGGTTATACCACCGGCCCGCATTTACATGTCGGTCTTTACGCCACCCAAGGGGTGCGCATAGAAAAATATGTCAACAGTAGGGGGTGTAAACAAGTTACCATGCCTTTGGCTGACATAAAAGCATACTTGGACCCACTGGCTTATTTCCCGGAAAATTAATATAATTCATCTTGATAAAATAATTATAAATAAAATTATAAGTTTAGCGGACATACATGAAAACTAATCAAGGTTTTATAGGAAGAATACTTTTATTAATAATAGCGGTTATAGCTTTAAAGTATTTTTTGGATTTTGACATTATAGAATGGTTCAAATCGCCAAGAGCCCAAGAAATAATTCAACCAACCGTAACTTTTCTTAAGACGGTTTATAATTGGTTGGACAATTTGGTCAGAGATATTGTGGGTAAATAGGGAAGTGGGTAGTTGCTAAAAATTTTAAGAGTTGGGATTTTTAATATAATGCGTAAGGTGTTCATCTTATTGTACACTCAGCGAGTGTACAATAAGATATATTGTGCGACATACCATTACTCTACTCCCCTCTATATAAATATATAAAGACCATAAAGAAAATAAAAAAGTTTTTATACCCTACCCCAAAGATTGTAAATATATTTTAAGAATTTTTTTGTTTTACATTTTTTACAAAAAACAAAAACCCCCATTTCTGGAGGTCTTTGTTTTTTTGGTTATTTGTTTATAGCTAAACCTTCATACTTACCCCAACAAGATTTAGATGAAGACCAAGGTTGCGTACCTTCTCTTTGATATAAATCTCGAGCGTAGGCGGTATTTCCTTCAATGGTGTAAATGTTAATGTCCTTTCTTAACGACTGATCCAGATGGTAACGCTCATTTATTTGCATAACCCCGACATCAGCTCTGTTTATTTCACCTCTGTGGATTTCTCCGTCCGGGTCAAGTTGTCTAAACCTTGACTCACACTTGGCAATCTCAATCATAATTGGAATATCGGAAAAATATTTTTTAATATATTGTTCCGTACTCATTATGTTTTCAATTTCCTTTTTAGATATTTCTTTTACGGCACTTGCCTCCAATTTTGGAGCTTCAGTCACTGTAATTGGACTGCTGATGCCGGTAATAGACGAAATAATCATAAACAAACTAACCGCTGTAAAATTTATTATAAGTTATAAGTTAAATTGTAATTCTGGGTCTATTTAACGGAAAAACTCAGCTGAACTGAGTCAATAGTAGTATATCACACTTACCTACCATTTGTCAACAGAAGAACACGAAAAATTGCTCCTGAAAAGGGCTAATAAATCGATATTTTAAGCCATATTTGCTTGAATTTTAATAGACCTTAAAAATAAGAAAAATCAATCCGGTAGTAGAAATTGACCTCTTGCCAAAGATATACGAAGACTTAAAGGTCAATTTCACTACCGGATTAGCCCCGTAGTGAGCTTCGCTCTACTACTGGGGCAACTGATCATGTTTTGCAGGATTAAATAAACATCAAAATGAGTAGTGGAGCCAATGACCACCAGAATATCTTATCTCCCCCACTAAAAAGTTCATCTATTGTGTCGGAAAAATTATGTAATGCATCAAAACTGGCCACGAAATAAGAAAAGATTAGAATTAAAATCAAAATAGATAAACTGAAACCTATTTTTCGAGTAGTTGTTGAATATTCACTGTATGATGTCAGATACTTACTTATAACCACATTGGCTGAAACATAGAACACCAAAAATATAATCAGCTTATTTAAGAACAGACCAATATCACCTTCCATAAAAATTAACCTATCGGTAAAAGGAAATATATTGTAGAGAAATGCGGCCGGATAGAATGACAAGATTAAAGAGACCATCCGATTCTTGCCGAAATACATCGTAGCGATAAATATAAGCACAAATAGAGTAGCCAAAAAAACCAAGTCCCCGGACAAAGCACTGGTCACTTTTGTTAGTATGCCAGACATGTGTTAATTATACCAAACTAATTTTAAATTTAAAATTTTAAATTTAAAATTGATGTTATATTCCTTCTTTCTTTAATGACTCAATAATTTTTTTAGCTTCTTTAGATAGTTTTTTTGGTAGTACAAAATGAATTTTAATTAATATGTCTCCACGATAACTTCTGTCGTAGGGAACCCCTTTGCCTTTTATTCTCAAAATTTCTCCATGGGTAACTCCTTCCGGTATTTTTAACTTTATTGCGCCATCCAGTGTGTTAATGGTTTCTTCCCCACCTAATAATGCATCCGTTAGTTTTATATCCAAATCCATTAGAAGATTCTGACCCTCCTTTCTGAAGATTGGATGCTTCTTAACATAAATTTTTATATATAAGTCGCCTGCCTGTCCTCCGACAATTGCTTCTCCTGCGCCAGAAAGTCGCATCATTTCTCCATTATCAATCCCTGCCGGAATTTTTACCTTAATCTCACTTTCTTTTTTCAATATTCCTCGTCCGTGACAAGTGTGGCATTTTGTCTTTGGAATCTTTCCGTTCCCATGACACTCCTCACATGTACTTGTTGTCTCAAACTGACCAAAGAAAGTTCTTTTGACTTCGCGAATCTGCCCTTTTCCATTACAGGTATGACATTTAGACATTTCTGTATCTTTTTCAGCACCCGTACCGCCACAGGAGTCACATCTAGAGACCTTGTTAAGAAGGACCGTTCTCTCAACACCAAAAACCGACTCTTCGAATGAAAGTTCAATATCAATTGATATGTCTCGGCCTCTTTTTGCCTGTTTTCTTCCTCCACCAAAGGCATTGCCGAATAGGTCACCAAAATCAAACTCGAATCCTCCGGCATTGCCACCTTGTGTAAATTGCGAGAAATCCCAGCCAGAGGCTGGTCCGCCTTCGGCGGAAAATCCTTCCCAACCACTGTAACCCCCAGATTGGCCAAAACCACTCCCAAATTGGTCGTATTGGGCTCTCTTATTATCATCAGACAATATTGAATATGCTTCGTTTATTTCCTTGAATTTGGCATCATCACCATCTTTCTTGTCAGGATGATACTTATGCGCCAAAGTTCTAAAGGCTTTTTTTATCTCGTCCTTTGAGGCCTTCTTATCTACACCCAATGTTTGATAGTAATCTTTTGACATGGTAAATCGATACTAAATATGCGAATTATACGAATAAACGAATGCCTACGAATAATTCAATAATTCATATTACTATTTTTTGATAATTATTGCACTTGACACTGATGATTTTTTATTATAGTCTTTCTCCCAGAAATGGAGGTGAGTCAAATGTCGTCCACTTAGGGAATTTTCTTCTTCATCGCAGGGGCTATTGTACTTGCGGTAGGTTTCCTGACGCAAGTGATCGCACAGGCTGTTGAGCGCACAATCATTCGGATTGTGGCCGCTCAGATCAAGCTCATGCACCCCAACGCGAGTCTGGTCGAGGTACACCAGATGCGGGAGAAGGTTCTGGAGGATATCTCAACCAACTAGTTTTACATCACCCACCACACGACTGGACGTAAATGTCCACTTTCGTTGGTGGGTTTTTGCGTATTTACCTATCACTACTCTAAGAATAAATCTCGTCGAAGCAATACTTTTTCAGCACATCCCGCAGTGTGTGCAAACACACGAGGGCGAGGAAAATTTTCAGCAGAAAATTATTCCGGTGATGAAAAAGTATTGATGAGAAAGTGATTTATTCTGGTTTCTTCTCCTCAAAATCCGCATCTCTCACACGTTCGCCTGCTGGCTCAGTACCTTCGGTGCTCGTCGCACCTGCGGCCTTCTCTTGCGCAACCTTGTTTATTATCTCGCCAACCTTTGAAAGCTCAGTAGACAGGTCGGCTGTTGTTTTCTTAATCAACTCTATATCTTCCCCTCCTTCTTGTAGTGAGCCCGTCGAACCTATTGCTTTCTTCAAATCTGCAATTTTATCTTCAATTGATTTTCTTAATTCGGCAGGTACTTTCTCACCGGCATCACGAAGTGATTTTTCTGCTGTGTAGATAAGTTGCTCGCCGATATTTTTTACCTCAACTAGATCTTTTTTCTTCAAGTCATCCTGAGCATGAGCTTCGGCATCTCTTTGCATCTTATCAATATCTTCTTTTGAAAGACCAGAACGTGCCTCAATTCTAATTGACTGCTCTTTGCCTGTTGCCTTATCCTTTGCTTTCACAGACAAAATACCATTGGCGTCCACATCAAACATGACCTCAATTTGAGGTATACCCCGTGGTGATGGTGGAATTCCATCTAAGATAAATCGTCCGAGTGATTTGTTGTCCCCTGCCATAGCTCTCTCCCCTTGCACAATATGAATTTCAACTGATGTCTGATTATCAGCAGCAGTTGAGAAAACCTGTGATCTTGAGGCAGGAATGGTCGTATTTCGGTCCACAAGATGTGTAGCAACCCCTCCCATTGTCTCTATACCGAGCGATAATGGTATGACATCAAGCAAAAGGACATCCTTCACATCTCCCTTCATAATACCCCCTTGTATAGCCGCTCCGAGAGCCACGACTTCATCTGGATTAATCGATTTATTTGGTTCCTTACCAAAGTATTCCTTAACCTTTTCTGCCATTTTTGGCATACGAGTTTGACCTCCAACTAGTATAACCTCGTGAATATCAGATATAGCAAATCCAGAAGCTTCCATAGCTCTTTTTGTGATAGCCATTGCTCGATCAATAAACTCTGCAGTAAGTTCCTCTAATTTTGCTCGACTTAATTTAATAAGTAGGTGTCGTGGGCCAGATGCATCTGATGTTATGAAAGGAATATTTATTTCTGATTCCATTGCAGTAGAAAGTTCAATTTTTGCTTTTTCTGCCGCTTCATCAAGTCTCTGTAATGCGAGAGTATCTGTTCGCAAATCAATGCCAGATTCTTTTTTGAATTCATCAGCAAGGAAATTTATGATTTTCTGATCAATATCCTTACCTCCCATGTGAGAGTCACCATCTGTTGATTTTACTTCCACAACTGCATCTCCCACCTCCAAGACAGAGACATCAAATGTTCCACCCCCAAAATCAAAGACAACAATTTTTTCCTCTTTCTTTCCCTTATCGAATCCATATGCAAGAGCTGCAGCGGTGGGTTCGTTTATAATTCTCAAGACATTTAATCCGGCAATTGCTCCCGCATCTTTTGTTGCCTGTCTCTGCGAATCATTAAAGTATGCAGGCACAGTGATGATAGCATCCGTAACCTTCTCGCCAATTTTTGCTTCTACATCAGCTTTTATCTTTGAAAGAATCATGGCCGATATTTCTTCTGGGGTGTATTCCTTATCTGCCATTTTTACCTTTACTCCACCAGTAGATGACTTCAAAACTTCAAATGGTACAACCGCTTTATCTTTCTGAACACCTTCATCATCGAATGTGTGACCTATAAATCTCTTAATTCCAAAAATTGTATTCTTTGGATTTGTTACTGCCTGTCTTTTTGCCAAAAGCCCCACCAGCCTCTCGCCGGTTTTTGATATGGCAATAATAGATGGTGTTGTTCTGGCACCTTCTGCATTTTCTAATATTTTTGGGCTCCCAGCTTCCATTATGGCGACTGCGGAGTTTGTTGTTCCGAGATCGATACCTATAGTTTTAGACATATGATTAAATAGTTAACACGAATAATTTTCAATTCTTAATTTTCAAACAATGAGTTAATTTCCAATTATTTAATTTTCAAATTTAATCATTGAAAATTGTTTAGAAATTGGAAATTAGAAACTGGAAATTTATTTTGTTGGTGCTCTAGGCTTAGAGCCAGAAAAGTATAATGTGTTTAAACTAAAATAAGGAGAAACTAATTTAACATCAAATTCTAGCCCCAAAAATACTTTTTTAGCGGTTTCACCGCTAAGTACTGGAATTTTACTTTTTGGTAAAACTTCTTTAATTATTTCAGCATTTATAAGACGAGCCTTAATGTGACCGTTGCATTCATAAACGCAAAAAGTAGCACGAACTAACTGCCCATTCTTATCTCGAACTATTCTTTCAATATAATTTCCAATTGGTTTGCCTAGTTGTCTCATAGTATATCTTATGTCAAGAGTGAGTCTTGACATATATAATTATTCAAATTTACCGACGCGAACTTTGGGTGGTCGTATCTCCTTTCCATGTAATTCATACCCAACTCTTACGACCTCCAATATTTTATCATTATCTTTTTGGTCGTCAACTTTTACAGTTTCTACCGCCTCGTCCCTATTATGATCATATTTTTCGCCAATCGGATTTATAACCTTGAGCCCATTTTGGGTCATTATATTCATAAGTTGTGTATGAATATATTCAACCCCCAGGCGCCAATTTTTATCAGCTTTTTCCCA
>Ga0209542_10013339_pt1 | contig 14192 bp, 15 predicted proteins | sample RifCSPhighO2_01_FD_184028 | JGI IMG/M metagenome (GOLD analysis project Ga0209542, IMG submission 184028) | Soil microbial communities from Rifle, Colorado - Rifle CSP2_plank highO2_0.1 (SPAdes) (version 2) | ecosystem: Environmental > Terrestrial > Deep subsurface > Rock core/Sediment ...
TGGTCTTTCTCCTTTCGGAGCGACAGGGTCGTGGACTGAAATGCGAACTTCCGCCTCTACACTCTAATACAAAAGAACCAGTATTCTCTCATACTGGGGCTATGGGGGTGAGGAAGATGCTACTAAAATCTAGAAAACAAAAAGCGGCGGAATTCATTTCCGCCGCCGATCAATTTGACCAAGCAACTATGGCTCCGACTCAGACTCAGGAAGTGCGACCTGACTATAAAAACAAAAGTTTGTCAAATTTTGACTTAGAGCTTAACTTAAGATAAGCTTAAATCATGAAAACTTTGGAAAAAATAATTGGTCTAAAAGATTTACGTCTTAACGCCAAAAATTATATTGATGCCGCTAGCCGTGGACAATCTTTCATTGTGGTCAATCGCTCCCAACCGATTTTTAAAGTCGTACCCGTAGATGAATGGGGAGACGAAGGTATTTGGGAAAAAATAATTGACTTCACTAAAATCAAAAAGGGTGGGGTGCCAATGAGTAAGGTATTGGCGGCACTCCGTTCAATGAAATGAACAAGATACAAAAGTTTCTTACAAAGCTTACTCACAAGGAGCAAAAAGTTGCCGATGAGTTGATTGGTCATATCCTCTCGCAAAAACTTGATGGGTTTAATGTAAAAAAGCTTAAAGGTTTTGAAAATTTCTTTCGAGTTAGAAAGGGCGATCTCCGAATTATTTACTTATTTGAAAATGGAGTAGTGAAAATATTGGATATTGGTCGTCGTAACGACACGACTTATAATTTCTGAAAAATGATATAATTCCGGTATGGTGGAACCAATCATCGGACAAATATCAGAAGAAAAACCAAAACCGGAACGGCCGGAATGGATTATTAAACCGCTCCGGACTTTGCGCGGTGATATTGAAGAAGTGGTCAAAGAGGGTAAAACTTCGGCTGTCAAAATCGCCGTGGCTGAAACCCAGCGCGCCACCGGCGAGCTTGATACCGTTTCCAACTTTACCGCCCCGCGGCGGGAATTGCCTTGGAAAAATATTTTAATCGGCGCCGCCGGCGCGATTTTAATCGCCGCCGGCGGCATTGGTTTGTACTTCATTTATCAAAAAATGAGCGTGCCAGAAACAGCTGTGATTCAAATAAATCACCAAACAATTATTAATACCGAAACAGAAAAAACTTTGGACATTAGTAATTTTGACCGGTCGAACATCATTGCGACGCTCAATAACGAAAAAATTTCTGTGCCGAAAAATCTTTCAACCATTGTGGGGATAAATTTTGTTAAAAAAGCGAATGCTACCAGTACCGAAGAAGTGATTAGCAGCGACTTTTTGGAACAATTGCAAGTTCGAGCCAATGGGCCATTCATTCGTGTTTTGGAACCGGATTTTGTTTTTGGTTTCCACATTCTTGGCCAGCCTGAACCGTTTCTGATTTTGAAAGCCGGAGCCTACGATTTCGCTTATGCCGGCATGTTGCGCTGGGAAAATTATCTCCCTGCCGACTTGGGGCCGATTTTTCTTTCCACAACGACAGCCAATTCATTTGAAGATAAAATAATTTATAACAAAGACGCCCGCATACTGCGTGGCGCCGACGGCGCTATTCGTTTGCTCTATTCTTTCAACGACAAAAACACCATTATCATTACTACCAACGAAATTACTTTCAAAAATCTCGTTGACCGTCTCCGCGCCGCCAAATTGATAAGGTAGGTTTTATTTGCTACAATCGTTCTGCCGTCCAAGCCACGCGCAGATTTAAGATCTTGGATCTTACTATTTTCTTACTCTTTATCTTCAAATACAAATGGGTAAGCAAACTAGCTGCGTCGGTCCGCTTGGACGGTTTTTTAATTTGTGATATCATCAAACGACAGTCCCCATTAATTTTCATGTCATTTTCATTTTATATTAAAAAAATTATTCTCGCGCTTGTCCTGGCATCATTTCTAATGGTGGCGCTTTTCAGTTTTGCCGTGATGATGTCTAGTCCAGATGGACGGATGTCCAGCGATTGTCTATTCTCTATTGTCGGAACATCACTTTGTCCGCAAGGGGCACTGGCTGTCGCTATTCATCATATTTCCGCCTACCAATCATTTTTTAATGTATTTGTAAATTTCAGTCTAACGGCAACCTTTTTTGGTTTTTTGTTTTTAATAATGAGTGCGATTCTAGTCCTTTATATTAGTCCGCCATTATTCAAACCCGCAGTAATTTTGGATGGTCTTGATGATTTTCCTCTTGCCATTCCCCATAACAAAAAAATAACTCGCTGGCTTTCTCTTTTGGAAAACAGCCCTTCTTCCTAAAGTAGCAACATCCCATTCTTTTTGTAAGAGTTTTTTGAGATGTTGCCAAAATCCCTAATGGGAGTTTTTTTCTATTAATCAATTAATTTAAACTTTATGAAAACAAAAACAATTACCACTATTCTCTTAATTATTCTCGTTTTTGCCGGTCTTTTTGTTTGGGGTTATTCCACTAGGGGGGGAACTAAAGCATCTTTACAAAATGCTTCGGCTTCAAATTCTAAAAACTCACTTACTGTTTCAGAAACTCTTTATGATTTTGGTACTATCTCAATGAAAGATGGCGATGTTGTCAAAGAATTCACCGTAATCAATCCAACTGCTCAAGATATTATCGTAAAAACAATTCTTACTTCCTGTATGTGTACCAGTGCTTTCGTTGTTAAGCCTGACGGAAGTGTTAAAGGACCATTCAAAATGCCCGGTATGGGTTATGTGCCACTAGCCAACGAAATTATTAAAGCTGGCGAAAGTCGGGTCATTCGAGTGGTCTATGATCCCAACGCTCACGGTCCTGCTGGTGTCGGTCGGATAGACCGGTTTATCACTTTGACCGATACCTCCGGTGGCGCGCTTCAGCTGGAAATAAAAGCGTTAGTAACTCCCTAACATTATGAAAAAACTCATAATAATTATCGGAATAGTCCTGACCGGCATTTTGGCAGTCATAGCTCTCAAATTCAGTCCAGGTTTTTCTACTTTTCTCTGGCAGATAAGCAACGGTGGAATTTGGCTTTTGCCTCTAGTGGCATTTTCGGCGCTTTTGGACAGTGTTCATCCATGCTCGTTTTCCATTCTTCTGATAACCATTGCTTTTCTGTTCAGTGTTCAGATGACAAGAAAGAAAATTCTTCAAATTGGCGGATTTTACATTGCCGGCATTTTCGCTGCTTACTTTACGATTGGCATCGGTCTACTCAAAGTGCTCCACATTTTCAGCGTGCCTCATTTTATGGGTAAACTTGGAGCAACAATGCTAGTCATCTTTGGTTTGCTGAATCTTCTCGGTGCGTTCTTTCCAAAATTTCCAATCAAGCTCAAAATTCCGGAGGCGGCGCATCGTTCTATTGGCAAGCTTATTAACACAGTATCCCTACCGGCCGCTTTCGCTCTAGGTTTACTGGTCGGTCTCTGTCAATTTCCTTGTCTGGGCGGGCCGTATCTTATGGTTATTGGTTTGCTTCATGATCAAGTTACTTACTTCAAGGGTTTCGGTTATCTTGTTCTCTATAACATCATTCTTATCGCGCCGTTGGTTATCACTCTTTGGATCGCCGCCAATCCGGTCTTGGTAGATAAGGTAAAGGAATGGAAACAAACGCAAATGAAAGATGTTCATCTTTGGGCTGGCATCGCCATGATTATTATCGGTGTCTTAATTTTATTCATCTAACTATGAACTACGAACTACCTTTTTCGGCATATGTCTCGCGGGGCACGGATATTTTTTTACTAAAAAATTCCTCGTGCTCGCCCCAGTCGGGCTCGCAAGCCCCCGCTCAACATACGCCTTCAGCGGTATTTCGTAGTTCATGCTAAAAATATGGAAAACAAAAAAGACAATCCTTACGCTATACCGCTCGCCATTATTATTGCCGGCGCAATGTTTGCCGGCGCTTGGTTATATAATGCGCAATATCCTCAAACTAAAAATAAAATCTCTGCCACGGAAAACCAGCAAACTGTGGCGATATCAAATACTCCCGTATCAGAACTTGAAGAGATTGTTTTACCTTCAACTGGTGTAGTTTTACCCGTATCATGGGGCGACCTTGGCGCCAAATTGGTGAGTGTCGGGGCAATTGACGAAGTAAGGTTCAAAGCTCTCTACGATGAACGGGGTCAATGGACGGCTGAATATGAAAAATTACTTATGGATAATGATACCGGCCAGTTAAAAATTACCAAAGACAACGCCGGCTATTTGCTGAATTTATTCTGGGCGCTTGGGCTGGCGAGCAAAAATCCAATTTTGGATTCTGGAGAAATGACAAACCCAAGATATGGCGGCACGCAAAGTTTCGCTTCTACCGCCGGTTGGACTATGGCCAAAGGCGACCCGATGGCTCATTACAGCCGCCACAAGTTCTTTAATTTGCCGCCGGAACAGCAAGCTCTTGTTGATAAAGTATCTAAAGGAATTTATCGGCCGTGTTGCGGCAACTCAACTCATTTTCCTGATTGCAATCACGGTATGGCCATGCTCGGTCTTCTGGAATTAATGGCTTCACAAGGTGTAAATGAACAGGAAATGTGGCAAGCCGCTTTAGCGGTTAATTCCTACTGGTTTCCTGATACCTATCTTACCATCGCGACTTATCTAAAAAACCAGAATGTTGAGTGGCAAGATGTCAAACCGCAAGAAATTTTGGGTATCAATTATTCCAGCGCTTCTGGTTATGCTAAGATCGCTTCCCGAGTCGTTCAACCTCAACAAGGCGGCGGTGGCAACGGTTGCGGTGTGGAAACGGGACAACCGGCGGCTGTTTCGCCAAAACAACAAAGCGGGTGTGGGTTATAAAGTTATATAAAGTGATGTATAATTAATAAATTATGGATCAGCCAATATCACAACGCCATTTCAAGAAAATTGTTTCGTGGAGTTTGGGTGGTATTCTAATCTTTGTTCCGCTTGGCGGTTTTGTTTGGTACGTCGCAACCAGGCCTCCGATTCCGGAGTCCGACATTGTCTCTAGAACTGGTTTCCATTGGCATCCCGAACTCGTTATTTATGTGAAAGGAGAAAAGCAGGAAATACCGGAAAATATCGGTCTTGGCGCGATTCATCAGCCGATGCATACACATGAGGATTTGCCACTTATCCATCTCGAATTTCAGGGACTTACTCGAAAGCAGGACATAATACTCGGCCAGTTTTTCAAAAACTGGGGCAAGGATATGCGTTCATTCGGTGCGAATATTAAAATGGTCGTGAATGGGAAAGAGAACACCGAATACGAAAATTATGTTATGCGCGACAAGGACAAAATAGAATTGAGTTTTGACTAAAAATTATTATTTATCAAACTTTATCAAATAAATAAAAAAATATGATGTACGGACTATATAATGATTATGGAAACTGGGGTGCGGGAAACACGATGGGTTGGTTAGGCGGTGGAATTATGATGATTGTCTTTTGGGCGGCAATAATTATTTTTATCGTGTGGGCGGTGAGAGAAATTAGTGGAAGGAATAATGAAAAACCCAATTCAAATTCTGCTCTGGATATTCTCAAGGAACGTTACGCCAAGGGGGAAATCAACAAAGAGGAATTTGAGGAAAAAAAGAAAATTCTTACCTCAAATTGAAATTATTAACTCAAGATAATTATTGTGCTTTCATATAAAAGTTACATTTCTAAATGTGTTCTTGGTGCCGAAATAGTTTACATCCTCTGTCTTGCTGGCGGTTTTTTACCGTTGCGTTCCGGACGGGGGATTGAATTACATCATTCATTATTTGAAACCTTACCCGGCTTCATCTGGCTTACTTTTCCCAGTGTGATTTGGGGAGGTGTTTTGATGGCTATTCTCGCCGTGATTTTCGGCGCCTATATGGTTTGGATGCATAACTCTAGTTTAGAAATAAACAAATAAAGTCATTATTATATTATGTCGCTGGATAAAATTATTGTTATTATTGTCGGAGTATTGATGGTAGGGATTACTTATTGGTTCTTTCTAATGCGGAGAAATCGGGTAGTAAACGTCACCGGTTCGATTACGATCGTCGTTAGCGGGGGATATGCGCCTGAAGTGATTTCCATCCCGGCTGGTAAAACAACAAAATTGGAATTTTTTCGCAAAGATTCTTCGAGCTGTCTTGAAGAGGTAGTCATAAGCGATTTTAAGATAAGAAAGTTTCTGCCTCTTAATGAAAAAGTGTCTATTGATATTACGCCGATGAAAAAAGGTGAGTATCTATTTACCTGCGGAATGAATATGTTCCACGGCAAGATAATCGCCACCTAAAACCAAAAATTATTATGACTGAAATAAAAAAAACTTTTGCAATAAAAGGCATGCACTGCACTTCATGTGTTTTTATGATTGAACAGTCATTAAAGAGCTTGCTCGGCGTAAAGGAAGTCAGTGTGAATTTGGCTACGAATAAAGCGACGGTCACATATGATTCCAAGAGAGTGACTGACAAACATCTTGAAGATACTGTGGCTGGAGCGGGCTATCAAGCCCTACTTAATGAGGGAGTAGAGAAGGAAGGTGATGACTGGAAAGAAAGACAAAGAGAACTCAAGATTCTTCGTAATAAAGTATTTTTCAGTCTTATTTTGGGTGGTTTGGTTTTTTGGGGTAGTTTTCCCGGACTTATGGAAACGGCTCCGTGGTTCCTGAAAAATTTTTGGGTACAAATGATTTTAGCTACGCCGGTTCAGCTTTGGGTTGGTTTGATTTTTTATAAAGCAGCTATTCCAGCTCTTAAACATCGCACGGCTAATATGGATACATTAGTTGCGATCGGAACGACAGTAGCTTTTTTCTACTCAGTTTTTATTACAGTGTTTCCGAACGCCATAAGGGCGATTGGAGTTTCTGCCAACCCGTATTTTGATGTTGCCGCTGTGGTTATTGGTCTCGTGCTTCTTGGACGATATTTTGAAAGCCGGGCCAAAGCCGGTACCGGTGAAGCTATTAGAAAATTGATTGGTCTCCAGGCCAAAACTGCCAGAGTAATAAGAGACGGAAAAGAAATAAACATTCCAATTGAACAAGTCTTTTCTGGAGATTTTGTCCGCGTTCGACCCGGAGAAAAAATTCCGGTTGACGGAGTTATCAAGGAAGGAGAATCGTCTGTCGATGAATCGATGGTAACGGGAGAGAGTATGCCAACTGATAAGAAAGAGGGAGATATCGTTGTCGGCGCGACGATTAATAAAACGGGAACTTTTGTTTTTGAAGCGACTAAAGTCGGCGCAAATACGATGCTTGCCCAAATCATCAAACTTGTAGAGGAAGCTCAAGGAAGTAAGGCGCCCATTCAAAGGGTGGCCGATATAGTGTCGTCCTATTTTGTGCCAATTATAATAATGCTCTCAATTTTAACGTTCATTGTGTGGTATGTGGTTGGGCCAACGCCGTCACTCACTTTTGCCATCTTAAACACCATTGCTGTTTTAATCATCGCTTGTCCATGTGCCATGGGTCTTGCCACACCGACAGCAGTAATGGTTGGAACGGGCAAAGGAGCAGAACACGGTGTTTTGATTAAGGACGCGGAAAGTCTTGAACTTGCTCACAAAATTGATGTGGTGATTTTTGATAAAACTGGAACCTTGACCAAAGGTATTCCGGAAGTGACCAATGTGGTTAGCCTTGGAGATTTGGATGAAAAAAATTCTCTGGCACTTGCCGCGTCTCTTGAGAAAGGTTCGGAACATTCGCTTGCCGAAGCGATTATAAAGGCGGCGGAAAAAGACACTAAAACCGAAATTTTCAATATCGAGCAATTCAAAGCGGTACCCGGACATGGCGTGGAGGGAATGGTTGGTCAAAGTAAAGTAATTTTAGGAAACAGAAAAATGATGAAGAAAGAAAAAGTTTCTTTTGAAAAATTTGAGAAGGACATTGTTAAACTTGAAGACGAGGGTAAGACCGTTATGTTACTCGCGAAAAGTGAAATTCTTACGGCCTTCATTGCTGTTGCCGACACCGTGAAAGAATCTGCCGAAGAGGGCGTCCGAATGATTAAAGCTTTGGGTATTGAAGTGGTAATGATTACCGGAGATAATGCCAGAACCGCTGGAGCGATAGCCCAGAAACTCGGAATTACAAAAGTACTTTCAGAAGTTTTGCCGAGTGAAAAAGAGAATGAAGTTAAGAAATTTCAAATTGCCGGTAAGAAAGTAGCGATGGTTGGGGATGGAATAAACGACGCGCCGGCTTTGGCAGCAGCCGATGTTGGTATTGCTATGGGAAACGGTACGGATGTGGCAATTGAAGCGGCTGACATTACGCTTGTTAATAAGGACATTAGGTCGGTGGCCTATTCAATCAAGCTTTCAAAAAGGACGATGCGAACAATAAAACAAAACCTTTTTTGGGCGTTTGGTTACAATGTTATTTTGGTACCGGTTGCAATGGGTGTTCTCTATCCATTTTTTGGAATTCTGCTTAGTCCGATTTTTGCTTCGGTCGCTATGGCTACGAGTTCGGTTTCTGTTGTAACCAATTCACTTTTGCTTAAAAAAAGTAAATTATAATATATGAAAGCACACACTTTTCATGTTGAAGGTATGCATTGTCAGGCTTGTGTTTTGTTGATCCAAAGCGAGTTGAGGGAGTTGCCTGAAATTAAGAAAGTTAAAGTTTCGCTCGACAGTCTGAGCGTTGAGGTGACTGGCGATTTTGGCGACAAACAGTTGGGACACATTGCGCGTGATCTTAGTGAGGTCCTCAGACGTCACGGCTATACGCTTTCTGTGGAGGAACAAAAACATAAAAGTGTTGAATGGAGTGATTTCAAAATTGCCATTCCCGCCGCATTACTTTTTATTGTCATTTTTGTCGTATTACAAAAGTTAGGCATTGTTAATTTGATTAGCGGAGGAAAGGTAACTCTCGGAACGGCGTTTGTAGTCGGCATTGTGGCGTCACTTTCAACTTGTATGGCCGTGGTGGGTGGATTATTGCTTTCTATTTCAGCTTCGTTTGCCAAGCAGGGAGAGACTATTAAGCCTCAAATTATGTTTCATCTTGGGCGGTTGATTTCCTTTTTTGTTTTGGGTGGGGTGATCGGTTTAGCTGGCACAGCGTTTCAGTTTTCCGCTACCATCCAAGTAGTTCTTAGTATCATTATCGGTTTGGTGATGCTCATTCTCGGCTTCAATTTACTTGATGTCTTCCCCGGGCTTAAAAGATTTCAACCGACTATGCCAGCCTTTCTTTCACAGGGGCTCTTGAAGAAAAGGGGAACAATGGATACGCTGATGGCTTTCGTAATCGGCGGAGCGACTTTTTTCCTACCTTGCGGCTTTACGCAATCAATGCAAGTTTTGACTCTTTCTACCGGTAATTTCTTAAGCGGAGCGTTTACGATGGGTGCTTTCGCTCTGGGGACGCTACCGATGCTCTCGATTTTAAGTTTTAGTTCGATAAACATCAATAAAAGTCGTTACGCCGGAGTTTTTTTCAAGACCGTTGGTTTAATTGTGATTTTGTTCGCAATCTATAATCTTACCAATAGTTTGGTCGTGGCTGGAATTATTTCACCATTATTTAATTTCTAGAATGAAATCAAACATTATCGCCATTATAATTGCCGGTGCTCTGATTGGTGGAGTTTTGCTACTAACTGGCGCCAGCGATTCCGCACAAAGATTGCCGACGTTAGACAATGTCAAGATTATAGATAGTAAGCAAATTATTGAGATTGTCGCGCGTGGTGGTTATTCGCCGAGAATTATTGCCGCAAAAGCCGATTTGCCGACGGTTATTAAAATGAAAACCAACGGCACCTTCGATTGTTCTTTGGCTCTGGTGATCCCCAGTCTTGATTATCAAACACAGCTACCCACCACCGGAGTGATTGATATAGATGTGCCGCCGCAAAAATCAGGCACCACTATGCGAGGTTTATGTGCTATGGGTATGTTCAGTTTTCAAATTAAGTTTAATTAGAATATTGTTATACTAGAAAATATGAACGAAAAGGAGAAGAAGGCAGTTCGGATAAAAGAAATTGAAACGGCAATGAATAGCGCGGATTTTTGGGCTGACAAGGCGAAAGCGCAGACACTTATTAAGGAACTCCAAGAATTAAAAGTTGAAGCGGAGGGTGGCGGAAAATATGATAGTGGTGGAGCGGTGGTAACGATTTTTTCCGGCGCCGGCGGTGATGACTCGGAAGATTTTTCCGCGATGCTTTTTTCAATGTATCGGAAATTTATTGAAAAACAGGGTTGGTTGCTTTCCATAATTCATCAAAATCAAAATGAACATAACGGCTTTCGTAATTTAACTTTTGAAATCAGTGGGAAAAATGTTTATGGTACTTTGAAAAATGAATCGGGCGTTCACCGCCTAGTGCGCGTCTCACCTTTCAACGCCCAACAAAAACGCCACACTTCTTTTTCCATGGTGGAAGTGATTCCGAAATTCGAAAAAACTTCAGAAATAGAAATTCCAGAAAATGAAATAGAAGTGACTTTTGCGAGGTCGTCAGGTCCTGGCGGGCAAAATGTAAATAAAAGAGAAACCGCCGTCAGGGTTATTCACTTGCCGACTAAATTGGCTGTTCACTCTGAAACCGAACGCTCGCAGGCGCAAAACAAAGAGAAAGCGATAACAATTTTGAAGGGCAAACTCTACAAAGTGCGCGAGGAGGAGCGAATCGCCAAGGAAAAGGGCATGCAGATTTCAAAAACCACATCGGTGGAATGGGGCAATCAAATACGCTCCTACGTTCTGCATCCGTACAAAATGGTGAAAGATCACCGCACCGGTGTGGAAACCGCCCAAGTAGACAAAATTCTTGCCGGCGAACTCGATGAATTTATTGAAGCAGAGAAGAATTTGTAATATAATAGGTGAGTGATTTATTTTGACAAGGTTTCAAAAATTTACACCGACGATTCGGCGGCGTTACGCGAGGTGACGCTCTCTATTGAGCCGAAAGAATTTATTTCTATCGTCGGCCATTCCGGCGCCGGTAAGACGACTTTGCTAAAAATGATTTTGGCTGAAGAAAAGCCGTCGGCCGGCAAGGTGTTTTTTGATAAAATTGATGTCCACCAACTTTCCAGACCGGAAATTACAAAATATCGCCGGCGCATCGGCACGATTTTTCAAGACTTTCGTTTGATTTCTGACAAGACCGCTTACGAAAATATCGCTTTCGCTATGGAAGCGGCCGGTCGGCTTGATGAGGAAATTGAATCGGACGTGCCTCATGTTTTGGAATTGGTAGATTTAGGCGACAAGCTTTGGCATTTTCCCAACGAACTTTCCGGTGGCGAAAAACAGCGGGTGGCGATTGCTCGAGCGATTGTCAATCAACCGGAAATTTTGATGGCCGACGAACCGACTGGCAATCTGGACCCGATCAACACTTTTGAAATTGTCCAGATTTTGAAAAAAATTAACGATCTCGGCACGACGGTGATTTTGACTACGCATAATAAGGGGGTGATTGATTCGCTGGGTAAGCGAGTGATTACTTTGGATGCCGGACGGATTATCCGTGATGATCCGAAGGGGCACTATTTGTTATGAAAAAAGTTTTACTGATAACGGCCGTTTTCGTTGTTCCATTTTTAGCCAACGCCGCCAGCACCGTTTCCGGCGACATCACGACTGACACCACTTGGACGAAAGCTCAAAACCCATACATTATCAACGATTCTACTTTAGTAAATGTCTTAGACGGCGCTACTTTAACTATTGAACCCGGCGTTATCGTCAAATTCGGTGAGTTTGCCAATCTGGGTGTTTTTCAAGGTAAATTGCTGGCGGTTGGTCTACCAGACGACAAAATATATTTCACTTCTTTGAAAAACGACGCTATCAGTGGCGACGACAACGGCGACGGCGATTTGTCTGAACCGTCCGCTTTTGACGATTGGGGAATGAGTTTGCATGAAAGCGTTTCAACCGGTTTTATTGAAAATACCGTCTTTAGTTTCGTTGGATATCCATTATCCATTCAAAATTCTTCCCTGATTATCCGTGATTCATTAATCACCGATACTCTGGGTGCTGTCGGTGTCTACGGTGGCGACAATCTGTTTTTAGAACGAGTGAAAATTATTGACCCGCTGGAATTTGGTTTGCTGGCCTCAGGTGGTCAGGTTTCAATAAATAATTCAGAGATAGAAGGAATAATCAACAGCAGTGTAATTTTAATGAATTCCGGTAAATTATTTTTACTTAATTCAACTGTTACCGGCAGTGTCATTGGTACAGCTCTTAATTTGTTTAATTCCTCTTCTACCATTATCAATTCATCGATAAGCGGCGGACAATACGGCATCAGTTTTTGGGCTGATGACGAACAATCAAGCTTAATTATTGAAAATTCAGCGATCGAAGATTTCTTAATGTCTGGTTTGGTAGTAATGAATGCCGGTGAAGTGTCGGTCTCCAACTCAACCTTTAGGAATAATCACGACGGTATTTTAGTTTTTGAGTTTTTACCCAATCCGCCTATCGACTTGACCTTGGTTAACAACGCCATTTACGACAACGATGATTATGGTTTGCTGGTTTTCAGTTCAACAATCAAAGACGCTCGGAATAATTGGTGGGGCGATCCAAGTGGCCCCCAGCATCCTATTCTCAACCCGTTTGGTCTGGGCAATGCCGTTTCCGACAATATTTTACTTGAACCTTGGTTGACGAGTGATCCGACACAAACGCCGACTTGCTGTTCTTCCGTGGTGTTTATTCCGGGCCTTGAAGCCAGCCGACTCTATACCCAAGAGACAATTTTTGAAAATCAGCTTTGGGAGCCTAACATCAATAATGATGTCAAAGTTCTCGCTCTTGACCCGATAACAGGTGAAAGTCTTAACACCGGCATTTACACCGAAGATGTAATTGATGAAGCCTTTTCAATTAACATTTACAAAAATTTTCTGGTTTTTATGGAAAATATGGTAACAGCTGGAGATATCGCCGACTTTGAAACATTTCCTTACGATTGGCGATTTGATGTCAAAGATGTGGTGGACCGCTCTGTTACCCTTCGAAACAGCAGTTATGAAATGATTCCGAAACTTAGAGAAATTGCGACAGTGTCGCAAACCGGTAAGGTGACTATAATCGCTCATTCCAATGGCGGTTTGGTAGCGAAGGAATTGTTAAATAAGCTAGAAGAAACAGGAGAAGAAAATCTGGTAGATCGGATTATTTTGGTGGCGACACCGGAACTTGGCACGCCCAAAGCGGTGTTGGAGATGCTTCACGGTATGGAGCCGTTTATTCTTAATTTTCCGCGCAAGGAAGTAACAAGAGAACTGGCCGAGAATATGAAAAGCGCTTACGCTCTTCTTCCGTCGGCTGAATATTTCAATCGATTGGGGGTCGGGGCTCGGCCAATTATTGAATTTAGCACAACGACGGCAGTTACCGCGTCTCCTCGGGGAATTTACGGAAGTACGATTTCAAATTATGAAAACTTACGCAAATTTATTTTAGGCGATAATGGTGGTCGAACAGAACCATCGGCGACTGCCATCAATCTGCCGAATGTTTTGAAAGAGCCGTTTTTGGCGGGAGCGGAAACGCGACACAGCGAGCTTGATTCTTGGCAACCACCAACCGGTATTGATACAGTTGAGATTGTCGGCTGGGGTTTGGAGACGCCACGCGGTATCGTCTACAAATCAAAAAGACAAAATGTTTGCAATGCCGATCTTTCTGTTTGTGCTATTGAGGAAGTCATTGATCCCGAACCGCTTTCAACCGCCGAAGGCGATGGCACGGTGGTGTATTTATCAGCCGACGCGCTTGGTGGGGAGAGGTATTATGTGAATTTGAGAAGATATAACGCATTGGGTGAATTTAATATTAATCGCAAACACAAAAATATTCTGGAGGTCAGTACCCTCGAAGGCCTAATTTCTACTTTAATTATGAAGGAAGCGACCACAACACTTCCGGAGTATATTACAAATACAAAACCAGAAACTACTTCTATTGCAGAGCGTCTAAAAATAAATGTTCACTCGCCGGTTGATCTAAATCTTTACGATTCTCTCGACCGACACACTGGTCCCATACCAAACCCCGACCCACTGTCCGACCTTGAATTATCCGAGGAGCAAATTCCCAACAGTTATTACTGGCAGTTGGGCGAAGGGCAATACGCTGGGGCGGGCGGAGAGGCGACTACAACAATAAAGCTTGTTGGCACGGCGCTTGGTTCGGTAACAGTGGGTATA
>Ga0209542_10013340_pt1 | contig 14191 bp, 14 predicted proteins | sample RifCSPhighO2_01_FD_184028 | JGI IMG/M metagenome (GOLD analysis project Ga0209542, IMG submission 184028) | Soil microbial communities from Rifle, Colorado - Rifle CSP2_plank highO2_0.1 (SPAdes) (version 2) | ecosystem: Environmental > Terrestrial > Deep subsurface > Rock core/Sediment ...
ATACTGAAACCACGCAATCTCACACTGGTTTGAGTATTACCAAGTCAGCTTCTACTGATATTGAGATTGGCCTTGATCTCACGGGCAATAAGAATAAAAAGTCGCGTATCAGCCAAATATCGGCAACCATTACATATACCCTACCACCTACTCCTACTCCAACACCAACTCCAACGCCGACACCAACACCGAGCGAAACCACAACCCCAACCCCAACCCCGAGTGAGACACCTACTCCAACACCGACTCCATCGCAAGAACCGGCAACAGTTGAAACCACTGGCAGTGGTGGACCAGCAGTGTATCCAGCCGAGCTTGTATTCAGCGGAGAAATATACCCGGGAGCAAAGATGCAAATTAATTTATTAAGCGATTTTTATGGCAAGATACTCAAAAAGGAAGATGAATATACAGTTGGCGACACGGGGAAGTTTACACTTGAAACAAAAGGCAATTCAACCGGCGAACAATTTTATGGCCTTTCAATTAAAGATCGTAACGACAATCAGGTCATAGCAAAGTTTTTTAAATATGATCTTAAGTTTAATACTATCGTAAAGCAGGAAAATATTATCTTAGCGCCAATGGCGAGCATCAGTAAAAAGATAGTGGCCAAATCGGAAGCATTTACAGTGTCGGGTTACGGCGCTCCTGGTAATAAAATAGAGATACTGTCCAATGGTAAAGTTGTTGGCACTGGCACGGTGCTCAAAGACGGGAGTTATGCGGTAAAAATTGATGGCGGAAAGCTTTTTCTGGGACCGCATAAAATACAAGCTCGCCAAGTGGACGATACTACCGACAAAGCCGGAGATTTGTCAGGGATTTTAAATGTTACCATAGGCCAGTTTTCTTATACTTCGGTTGATATGAATAAAGACGATAAAATTAATATTGCAGATTGGAGTATATTCTTATATAACTGGTCTGCTCCCGACAAAGAAACACAGGGTAAGAATGATCTTAATAGCGATGGCATCGTTGATGTTACTGATTTCAGTATTTTCTTAACATCATTCCGTACTCAATTATAAACAAATGCGCTAAATAACTGGTTTAAACTGTGATATGATGATAAAAGACATGAAGAGGGTTATAATTTTTCTCACTGCACTACTGGTGCTTGTTGTAGCGTCTAACACGTATGCCGCCGATTTTAAGGTTTCTCCATCGGGTGGCACTTTTGGCATTGGAAAAACATTTAATGTTGAATTAAAAATTAATACTTTCGGAGAATCCATTAACGCCGCTCAAGGAAAGTTACAGTTTGACCCCAAAGTTTTAGAGGTTAAAAGTATTTCAAAAGAAGGTTCTATTTTTAATTTTTGGCTCCAAGAACCGGCATTTTCCAACGAGACCGGCACGATTGAATTTATAGGTGGCATACCAAGCGGTGTTTCTGGAAGTTCGCTTCAAGCTGTATCTATTATTTTTTCCGCTAAAGCGTTAGGTACAAGCGATTTTGTTTTTATCAACGCTTCAATTACCGCATCCGACGGCAGTGGTACCAATATCTCTGGCAATGCTGTAGGGGCAAGTTTTAATGTTTCATCAGGCAGAGGTGGTGCCTTGCCCGGTGTTGTTGTGAAACCCGCCCCGGAACAAGTTCCAATACCCGCCCAAATTACAAGAACCCCGGTTCAGGCAAGCGGTCTTCCGACTAAGCCAAATATTAAAGTTCAACTCTATCCCAAACCTGATGGCTGGTATAATTTGGTATCGAACTTCACTGTATCTTGGGATTTGCCACCCGATGTTTCGGAATTAAACACTGCCCTCAATCAGAATCCTAATTTTGATGTGTCCAAGAAGTCCGAAGGATTGTTTGATAGTAAAACTTTTCCAGCACTTAACCAAGATGGGGTGTATTACCTTCATGTCCGTTTCAAAAATAACATTGGCTGGGGTTCTGTGTCGCATTATCGTATTGCCATAGATACTCAACCTCCCCTTTCGTTCAATGTTGATATACCTACTGGAGTAAAAAGCGATAATCCTTCTCCCAAGCTTGTCTTTAATACTGGCGACGCCTTGTCTGGTATCGGTTCATTCAAAATTATTATTGAGGGAGAAGAGCCGATTACACAAGAAGGTGCTACTGTTTCGGAATACATACTCAAGCCACACCCGCCCGGCGTATACATGATTCGCGTTATTGCTTCAGACCAGGCCGGTAATAGTATCGAGTCACGCGCTCAAGTGGAAATTTTACCGCTTGATATGCCGGAAATTACCTCAATTACTAAAAAAATTATAATCGGCACCGATGACCGGTTGGTTATTAAGGGTACCGCAATTGCTGATGCCAACGTTGTCGTAAACATTGAAGATAAGGATAAATTTTTGGTATTGCAAAATGATGTCGAGACAAATAAAAGCGGAGAGTGGGAATTTCGTCTTGATAGAGAATTGCGCCGAGGTGATTATTTCGTGACCGTAAAAGCCAAAGATTCAAGAGGTGCATTGAGCTTGCCAACGAGTCTGGTAAAAGTAAAATTTGTAGAAAAACCAGTAATTTCGTTATTTGGCCTTGATATTACTTTAAAAGGGTTGATTGTAATCTTAGTCGTTGCTGGTGTTTTAGCGGCTTCATGGTTTTATAGAAAGACATTGTTGCGTTTAGCCAGATCGCAAAGAGAATCAATAATTATTAGCAGGGACATAAAGAATGCTTTTGACATAGTTAAAAAAGATATAGATGGAATGGCTGGCATGTTAAAAAATAATCGTTCAATCGAAGAAAAAGAGCTTGAGGTTAATATCATGAGTAAAAAAATTGTGGATACTCTAGATAAAATAGAGAAATATATAAGTAGAGATATTGAGAAATTAGAGTAATCCCTGTAGGGTTTTGTAATTTGATCCGTCTCCATGATTAATAGTTTCTGTTACTGCAATGATGACTTTTTGTCTTTGATTGCTATTTTACTCTTAAGACATGATAGCAGTTCTCTCTTTTCAAGATTTGCCCCCTCCTTCAGTATGAACTTGGCGTAGTTTCGTATGTCTATATCGGCGACTTCTATTTTTTCTTTATTATTCGACACCATTCGCTGGAATTTTTTAAACCTCTCAACCTCGGCCTTTATTTTTTCCTTCATCCCAATTTCGTCCAAGTCGATTTTATCAATTAATTCTTCGAACTGTTTTATTAAATCATCCTCGTTGATATATCCACATTTGCATTGTTTGTCATAAAACTTACAACGTCCGTAGTATACACATAGGATATTACTAATAAAATAGCTAAAGTTTGATGGAATCGTCAAGGATTGAGTTGATCTTAGGATAATAAAATGAAATAATGAACCCATATTTCTATGGATTTACAAGAATTCAAAAAACAATATGTTCAGCAAGAACTTGGAATTAACGAGAGTTTTGGAAAAATTCACGTTTTTATTGATTTCGGAAACGTAAATCATTGGTTCGAAGAAGATCGGCAAAATCACGATAATAATCTTCTAAAAGACAACGAAAAACTTGTCATTAATTTACGGAAATTAAAAGAATTCGTTGATCTATTTTCTCCAGACTCCAGGTTTTATTACGGCCACGATAGACAGAATTTAAAATCAATTGGTTTTATCCGCGTGGCTCGGGATATATTTGGTAAGTATCGTGTTTTTACCAAGCAAATACAGAAAATCAGGCATTACTTAACTAATGAGGAATTGAATTCAAATACCCGTAATATTCACGAAGATAGAGAAGGAAAATTTATACTAATTCCAAAATGTAATTTTGATGTGGAGGTTACGGTAGACGCAATTAAACATTCAAATAAATATGATACGTTCTGTCTCTTCTCTAGTGATGCTGATTTTGTCCATCTCGCCCGGTTCCTAAAAACTAAAAATAAGAAGGTGATCCTGGTGAAAGGAGGGTATATTGTCAGTCAGTTAAGAAAAGAGGCTGATTTGGTTATTAATGCTCAAAATATCAAGAAACATATTACTGATATAAAGCAAAGACCTGACAGTTAAGCCAGGTCTTGCGGATCGTAAACCCGTATCCACGGGCAGGTATAACCATAGTAGCATACCCAAAGATGAAAAGTCAATGATTATCCACAGGTATCTTGGGATATGAAAACATATATTTTCAAAACCTATCTTTTCCGTGATAAAAAAGTTATCCGTGAAATCGAAATCCCGGAGAATTTTAATTTATATAAACTAGCCGAGGCAATTATCAAGGCTTATGATTTCGATTTCGATCATGCTTTTGGATTTTTCGATACTATCAGTGAATTATGGTTTCAATCCAAAAAGAAATATGAATTATTCGCTGATATGGAAGATATAGAGCCAACCGGAGCCGAGAGTGTAAAAAATACTAAAGTTGATGAAGTATGGAAAAATCCTGGCGATAAAATACTATTTCTATTTGATTATGGAGATACTTGGCTTTTCGTGGTGGAATTGACTGGATTTGGTAAAAAAGAAGTAAAGAAAAAATACCCCCACACAATCAAAAAGGTCGGACTAGCTCCAGAACAATATCCGGAGATTAATGAGGACGAAATTCCAGTAGCATAATGAGACACTATTTTTCTATAACCTTTTTTATTTTTATAACCCGTAGACTTAAAAAATCATCCCTGCTACAATTCAGATAATAAATTAATTTTTAAAAAACATGGAAAACAACACAAGCGGAATAGTACAAAACACAGTAGAGTCTGCATCAATATCAGGTCCAGAGTTGTCAAGGGTTCAAAAGTTACAAAAACTTATTCGTAAAGTTAAACCCAAAACCGCAATTGTTGTTACGGTCGTAGTTCTGGTACTGGTGTCCGTCTATGTCTATAAGGGCTTGTTTATTGTGGCAACCGTGAATGGCAGTCCCATAAGCCGGTTTTCTGTAATTAGTAAGCTTGAAAAAGCTTCCGGAAAGCAGGTATTGGATGTGCTTGTCACTGAAAAACTTATCAAGAGCGAATTGAATAAACAAAAAGTTACCGTAACTAACGACGAAATTAGCGTTGACTTAAAGAAAATAGAAGGTCAGGTTGTTGCACAAGGCGGAACGCTTGCCCAAGCTCTTATGTTGCAGGGTATAACCCAGAAAAATTTGGAAGATCAGATTTCATTAAACCTCAGAGTAGAAAAATTTTTAGCCGATAAAATAAAAGTAGAAGATAGTGAGGTAAGCCAGTATATAAAAGATAATAAGGTTATAATTCCAAAGGGACAAGAAGCCCAATATAACGACCAGATCAGAAATGAACTTAAGTCAAACAAACTTTATCAAGCGTCTCAAGAATGGGTTAGTTCTATTCGTTCCGGAGCTTCCATCAATTTCTTTGTAAATTATTAAGGTGGTGTTAAAAAATAAAAAGCTACTTATCGCCGTTCCGGTCCTGGTTGTTTTGGTTTGGTGTTTTTGGTGGTGGCAAAATGGCAAACAAGAAGAAGTGGAGAATCGTTACAAGGATCTGGTTATTTTGATTCAGCCAAAAAACGGAGAATACGTATCTTCACCGGTCACAATTGAGGGAATGGCAAGGGGAAACTGGTTTTTTGAAGCATCGTTTCCTATTGTGATAGTGAATTGGGATGGCTTGATTATTGGAGAGGGAATTGCTCAAGCTCAAGACGAATGGATGACTACGGAATATGTTCCATTTAAAGCCGAAATTACTTTTACCAAGCCAACCGTTAAGGATAATGGCTGGATAATTTTGCGCAAAGATAATCCTTCCGGTTTATCTGAATACGACGACTCCTTTGAGGTGCCGATCCTATTTCGCTAATGGGTTTGGTATTTATTGATCTGTTTATAACTTTATTTTAAATAAAATCCCAAGTGTTAAAATTAAAGTCAGATAATTAACCCATTTTATCAGTTTAGCGGAGCGGATTTTAACCAAATTCGCGAAGCGAGTCTGAAGCTGTAGTTTATTCTACTGCGAAGACGAGAAACAAAGAATTTGGTTAAAATCAGCCCGCCTTCAGAAGGAGCTGAAAGAATAGCCGAATTCCATTGTCTCTCCTCCTTGTCATGGAACAATCTATGTCTTCGTCGTCGTTTCGCGGACTCGGCTATTTTTTCAAGCTCTAAAATGATAAAATGGATTAAATATCTGACTACCATGAATAAACAATTAAAAATATCAGTGTTTTTATCAAGGGTCGCTTTGGGAGTGTTGTTTTTTTATGCCGGAATAACAAAAGTTATGAATCCGGACTGGTCAGCTGCAGGCTACCTGAATAATGCGAAAACGCTTACGGACCTTTTCCAGTGGTTTGCCAGTGCCAGTAATATCGGGTGGGTAAATTTTACAAACGAGTGGGGCCTTACTCTTGTTGGCTTGGCTCTTATCGTTGGATTATTGGTAAGGTGGGCTTCTCTTGGTGGTATATTTTTGATGATTTTATACTATTTACCTATATTGCAATTTCCGATTGTAGGAGAGCATTCATATATAGTAGATGAGCATATAGTATACATACTTGCTTTTCTTATTTTCTTTACTTCAAATGCTGGTACTTTCTGGGGATTGGATTCCTGGCTTCAAAAACGTTTTAATAAATAATTTTAATTACATGTTTGAACTTAAAGGTAAAGTTGCACTGGTTACCGGTGCTCGTCAAGGAATGGGCAAAGCTCATGCTTTAGCTTTGGCCAGACAAGGAGCCAAAGTTATTGTGACCAATAAAGGTATTGAGGGATGTCAGACCGTGGTTGATGAAATAATCTCAAAGGGAGGTGAGGCTGTGTGTTTTGCAATGGATGTAACCGGTAAAACCGAGATTGATAGTGTTTTTGATGAGGTTATAACAAAATACGGCCGGTTAGATATTCTTGTGAATAATGCTGGAGTTTATATTCCTAAACCGGCATTGGAAATGACGGAAGAAGAATGGGACAAAACCATAGACATAAATCTCAAAGGCCAGTTTCTTTGCGCCCAACGTTCAGCTAAAGAAATGGCAAAAAATAAATGGGGTAGGATTATTAATATTGCATCCATAGCTTCCGGTCAGGTCGGGGTTGGATTTCTTGACAGTGCTCACTACACAGCATCAAAAGGAGGTATCATTGGCATGAGTGAAACCTTAGCCATTGAATGGGCACCTTTGGGTATAAATGTAAACGTGATAGCTCCCGGTGCAATTAATACTCCAATGATGCAGGCCGGTGCAATGTCCAAAGAGGAGTTAAGTGCTCTACTGCAACGTATTCCATTAAAACGTGTTGGGAAACCGGAGGAAGTGTCAGCAATGGTAGTATTTTTAGCATCAGAAGAGGCAAGTTATGTAATTGGAGCCACTTTTTACGTGGACGGTGGTTGGCTTGCCCAGTAATAATGCTTCGACAACACCACCAAAGCAGAAGCCGAAACCAACGAAGAACACTTTGACGATCAGACCACGGAGTAGTTGTTTCATCTCTCCTGAACAGCTCACACAACCTCTACAACCGCCGTAGGCGAGCAGTGGTCGCATGACCATGCGTACGGAGGGAGACGCCTTTTTAAAAATTTATTAATTTTGTAAAAAGTGTCTCCCTCCGCCGGTTGCTTGGTAAACAGATGACAATTTGTAATCGGGTTCAAACATGACCTATTTTATAACAGGCTCTAGTGGAGCAGGAAAATCTACCCTCGTTAAAGAACTTAGAAATTTGCTTCTTAAAAATTTTGCCATCCATGATTTTGATGAACTGGGTGTTCCACTTGATGCGGATAACTCTTGGAGGATAGAAACAGCCAAAAAATGGATTGATATAGCTAAGGAAAATAGTTTTAAAAGTATATCCACGATTATCGTTGGTCTTACTCATCCGGATGAGATAAATGAAATTGCAAAGAAAGAACAAATTGAAGTTAAATATTGTATGCTGGAGGTTGAATACGAGGAACTCAAGCATAGACTTATGGCATTACGGTTTTCTTCTCCCGAAAGAATAGAGAATCTCAAAAAATATGCTGGTGTGACCGTAGAAGAGTTTTTTGAAAATAATAAAAAGCACATTGAGCAAATAAAGAATGAAGCCTTAAAACAAGATGCTCTATTTATTAATACTACTCACATGTCACCTCATGCCATTGCCCATGACATATTGAATTGGATTAAAAAATAAAATTGCATGGCTATGTCAAGGCGACGCCTTGACATAGCCATGCCTTGACATAGCCAGAGTTTGAACTTCTATTGTCAAATGTAAACAGTAACCAAGACAACCGGCGGAGGGTGTGTGCCTTTTTATAAAATTAGCAATATTTTAGAAAGGGGCATCCCCGCAGTATGCATAGAGGCCGTTCAGGACATTCGTCTCTGAGAGACTCAGTCTCGATGAGCTCGATGAGTTGTGTGAGAGGTCTTGATAAGGCGGAGTGTTCTGTTGACAGAAAGGACGTTTTCATATATACTTAAGTCAGATAATTAATCCATTTTATCAGTTTAGCGTCTCGGATTTTAGCCAAATCCGAGACGCGAGGGTGAAGCTGTAGATTGTTCTACCGCGAAGACGAGCAACAAAGGATTTGGTCTAAAATCAGCCCGCCCGCTGCGGGAAGCAATGAATAGACCGATTCCATTGTCACTCCTCCTCAATATAGAACAATCTATATCTTCGTCGTTGTTTCTCGGACTCGGTCTATTCTTTAGCTTCTAAAATGATAAAATGGGTTAAATATCTGACTTAATATAACTAAATCTCTTCGGGTTTTATAGGGTATTATTACCCTACGGCAAAGTCCTAAACCCCGCCCTTGAGGTCAAGAGCGGGGCAAGCTTTTTCTAAAAACTCATGAGACAATATGGTCCGCATTTTAATTTTGACCGTAGTTGGGTTTTCCAATGTTTTAAAAAGTATGGCTATAAGAAATTTCAGTAACAGGGGATTTAAAACACGATCTTCTGGCAGACCGGCATTTAAAAGAGGTGGCAACTCTTCTCGTTTTGGTGGCGGTAAAAAAAAATCCGGAGAATATATAAATCCGGCATTATTTATCAATAAGGCGGTTATAACCGAGGAGGTTGAACATTTTGTCCCTGAACATAATTTTCAGGATTTTAATGTTGATCAGACAATAAAGAAATCAATTGCGTCAAAAGGTTACATTACGCCAACCCCGATTCAGGACAGAGCAATTACGCACATTTTGAGCGGTTCTGATGTGGTTGGAATTGCTAATACAGGTACTGGCAAGACCGCCGCTTTCTTGATACCGTTAATAAACAAAGTTATCTTAAATCGTCGAGAGCAGGTTTTAATTGTAGTTCCGACCCGTGAGCTTGCTTTGCAGATAGAGGATGAATTGCACGGTTTTACTAAAGGAATGAGAATCTTCTCTGTTTGTTGCGTTGGAGGAGCCAGCATTGGAAGACAAATATCACAATTAAGGGGAAATTATAACTTTATAATCGGTACACCAGGGCGGTTGAAAGATCTTATCGAACGAAGATTTATACGACTTGCCGAATTCAAGACCATAGTTTTAGACGAAGCGGATAGGATGCTTGATATGGGATTTATTAATGATATGCGTTTTGTAATGGCAGGGATGCCAAAAGAACGACAGACCCTTTTCTTTTCAGCAACACTGTCCCGCGATATAGACAATCTAATTCGTGAATTTCTTCGCGAACCGGTAAGGATTTCCGTTAAAACAAGGGATACGGCAAAAAATGTTGAGCAGGACGTTGTTCGCATTGAAGGCAGAGACAAAATGGAAGTTCTTCATAACCTTTTAATGCACTCGGATTTTAGCAAGGTGCTTATCTTTGGGAGAACAAAACATGGCGTAGAACGTCTCTCGCAAACACTTGCAAGAAGGGGATTTAAGTCCGAATCTATTCATGGAAATAAAAACCAATCTCAACGTCAAAAAGCTCTAAACCTATTCAAATCCAGCCATATTCAAATTTTGGTAGCCACAGATGTTGCTGCCCGAGGTCTCGATATTGCTGATGTCAGTCATGTTATTAATTTTGACTTGCCCGCTACGTATGATGACTACGTTCATCGCATAGGCCGAACTGGTCGTGCCGATAAACGAGGCAAGGCGTTAACGTTTCTCGATTAATCAAAAAAGGACCTCAAGTGGGGCCCTTTTAATTATTACCGAAAAACTATAGAATTATTTTATAAATCCTAAAAAATAATTACGGCTATTATTGATACTATGTTTAATGCGTGGTATAAACTAATAATCGTTCTTTAATTAATATAGAGAAATATGACCAATCAAAATATTGGAGCTGAAAAAATCAGATGGGATCTTGGTCTTATGTATTCCAGTTTGGACGATCTTCAGATTGATTTGGACGTAGCCACTATTGTTGAGATGGCCAAGAAGTTCAATAAATCATACAAGGGCAGGCTTTCAAGTACTCTCGGAAAGGCTATTTCAGACTACTCGGAGATTGATATGCTCAACAGTAAGATTGCGGTATATCTATATCTTCTTCAAAGTTTAAATGTTGCAGAACCTGCGGTTAAAACAAAAACGGCTAACATAGATATGACCCTGAGTAGAGAGTTTGCTCAGAATTTGACCTTCTTTAATCTTGAGCTTGTTGCTTTGGATGAGGCGACCCTTACTGAATTATGTGTCGATCCTATTGTGGCCAAGCATCGTCCGTGGATAGATCATCTTCGCGTGTTTAGGCCGCACTTACTTACTGAGTCGGTGGAATCGGCGCTTTCCAAACGTTCACCATTTGGAGCTGGTTCTTGGGGGGATTTCTTTGACGAACTGGAAGCTGATTTAGAAGTTGAATTTCATGGAAAAAAGAAAACACTAACGGAAACACTTCACATACTGACCGAATCAAAAGACGCTGATGAAAGAGCTGAACTGTTGAGAATTATTTCTACCGGCCTTAATGGCCCGTTTGCCAAATATGCAGCGCAGACTCTGTATATGACAGTCGGTTCTAAGGCGGTTGAAACCCGTGAGCGTGCTTATAAGCATCCGATGGAACTGCAAAATAAGTCCAACCGGATTCCAGATGAGGTGGTTGATGCATTACATAATGTTGTTCGCGACGTTGGCGGGCCCATTATGAGACGTTTTTATCGACTTAAGGCTGCTCATCTTGGTTTGAAAAAACTCAAGTGGAGTGATCGGAACGCACCAATTCCTTTTGCTGATACTACCGTTGTTCCATTTCAGGAAGCGATGGCGATTGTTCTTGAGGCCTACGAAAGTTTTAGTCCGACACTTGCCGGACTTATTCGGAAATCAGTAGAACAAAATCGTATTGATGCACCAGCTGAAAAGGGCAGACGCGGAGGAGCTTATAATTACTCACTTGTGTTACCGGGCAACATTCCGGTGTCGTTTACATTTCTTAATTACCTAGGATCCAATAGAGACGTAATGACTCTGGCCCACGAACTTGGCCATGGAGTCCATGGCTTGCTTGCGGGTGAAGCTCAAGGTCCTCTAATGTTTAGTGCCCCGATTGCTTATTGTGAAACAGCATCTGTTTTCGGCGAGATGACAACTTTTAATTTTTTGAAAAAACAGCTTGTCGCAAAAGGCGATAAGAAATCACTTCTTGCGTTGATCATGAGCACGATTGATGATATTGTTAATACAGTTATTCGTCAGATAGGATTTTCTAATTTTGAAAGACGACTTCATGGTGTGGACGAATCTTATCAAAAATGGAATGAGCCCAAGAAACATTCTGTTGAAGAAATTAGCACAATCTGGTTAAGAATTCTTAAAGAACTTTACGGTGAAGATGGAGACGTTTTTACTTATAATGATGCGAATTTTCTTTGGTCATATATTTCTCATTTTCACCGGCCATTCTATGTTTATGGTTATGCGTTTGGCCAGCTCCTGACCCAGAGTCTTTACGCACAGCAGTCCCGTATGGGAGAACAATTCGAACCCTTATATCTTGATATGTTGCGTTCTGGTGGCACTAAGAACACTGTTGATCTTCTTGAGCCATTTGGCCTTGACCCTCGCGATGCTCTATTCTGGAGCGAAGGAATCAGAATTGGTTTGAGTGCTATGGTCGGGGAGGCCGAAGATTTGTCCCGTGAATTAGGAATTTCGTTATAATCAAAGACCCCAACAAGGGTCTTTTTAGTTGCTGGAAAAGATTATTAAAAAGGCGTAGGATTAAATTATGGTTAAATTTATTAAAGACAATCTTTTGTATATTGCCTGGATTACAGCCGTAGTTTCAATGCTGGGGAGTTTGTATTTCAGCGATGTTTTAGGTCTTGTTCCTTGTTCTCTTTGTTGGTATCAAAGAATTGTTATGTATCCTCTGGTACTAATTATAGGCATCGGAATCATTAAAAAGGACAAACATTTTTACGATTATGCCTTACCGTTGAGTGTCATAGGGGGTGCTATGGCTTTTTATCAAAATTTATTGTATTACAATGTTATATCAGAAACATTAGCACCATGCACTTTTGGCATATCCTGCATCACCAGATATGTAAGCTTACTCGGTTTTTTTGATATACCTCTTTTGGCACTTTTTGCTTTTATTATAATTACAGCCACATTATTAATTCATAGGTCAGGTAATTAACCAATTTTATCAATTTAGCGGAGCGGATTTTAGCCAAATCCGAGACGCGAGTCCGCAGACGTAGATGATTCTACTTCAAGGACGAGTAACGAAGGATTTGGTCTAAAATCAGCCCGCCCAAAGAGGGAATCAAAGAAAAGGCCGAGTTCTTTGTCTCTCCTCCTCAATATAGAATAACTATATTTTTGTCGTCGTTTCTCGAGCTCGGTCTTTTCTTTAGCTTCTAAAATGATAAAATTGGTTAATTACCTGACCAGTAAACATGTCCAAAGAAACTAAAATTATCTCAAGTGTCGGAATTGTCTTTTTTGCTCTATTTGCGTTTCTTATTTATAAAACAAGCAGTGGGACCCCGATCTCTTCTGATCCTGCCTTACTGATAGGTCCGTCAAGTTATATGACCGGCACAAAAGAGGCCAAGGTTAATGTTGTTGAATTTGGCGATTATCAATGTCCAGCTTGTGCATATGCCAGTCCTATTGTTCAACAGCTTGTTAAGTTGTACAAGGATAACCAGAACGTGAATTTTGTTTTTAGAAATTTTCCTCTACCTCAACACTCTAACGCAATGATTTCAGCCGAGGCGGCAGAAACGGCAAGAGCTCAGGGAAAATTTTTGGAAATGAGCGAGATGCTTTATGATCGTCAAAATGAATGGGCAGGGAACCAAAAGGCTTTGGAAGTTTTTATTAAATATGCTCAAGAATTAAAATTAGACACTAAACTTTTTACTGACTCGGTTAATCAGCAAAAGTTTAAAGACCTTATCACCAAGGACCGTTCTGATGGCCAAGCTATCGGTGTTAATTCTACCCCGTCTTTCTTTATTAACGGAGAAAAATTAGTGGGTATACCTAGCTTTGAAGAATTTAAAAAAAAGATAGACGAAAAATTACAATAGTCCTAAATCTCTTAGAAATGTGCCCAGTTCTTCTCCACCAATGGCTCGGTGACTTCCAGACGATAAATCCCCAAGCTCAATGTTCATTATTTTTATTCTTTTTAGATTCTTGATCTCGTTATGAAGGGCAACACACATTCTTCTTATTTGATGTTTTTTACCCTCAGTCAGAGTTATTTTGAATTTAAAATCATTTAAAATTTGAACTCTGCATTTTCTTGTGAGATACCCCTCAATATCTACCCCCGACTCCATTTTTTGTTTGAAATTTGACCTTAATTTTTCCTTAACCGAGACGATATATTCTTTTTCGTGAGCATATTCGGGGTTCAAAAGCCGATCAGTCACGCGTCCGTCGTTAGTTAAAAGCATTAGCCCATGTGAATCTTTGTCTAGTCGACCGAGAGGAAATATGTCTTTATTCAGGAAAATTGGCGTATCCGTAGTTTCTCCCGTAGGTTTATTATAAGCAAAATAAAGATAACCTTTGGGTTTCTTGTTTTTTAATATTTCAACAACGTCATTTTCATTTACCTTATCTCCGAGTTTTGCAAATCTTCCATTGATAAGAACCTGCTTCTTTTGGACAAGCTCGTCTCCGCCCCTTCGGGTAGAGTGTTTTTGCCAAGCGAGATATTGGTTTATCCGCATGGGGAATTCGGGGTTTTTCATTGGTAATTGATAATTTGCCATAATCCTACCATAAAATTGGCATTAAATACTATTTTATGATATACTTAAATCAATGAAAGTTTTACTAATAAGTCTG
>Ga0209542_10013341_pt1 | contig 14191 bp, 13 predicted proteins | sample RifCSPhighO2_01_FD_184028 | JGI IMG/M metagenome (GOLD analysis project Ga0209542, IMG submission 184028) | Soil microbial communities from Rifle, Colorado - Rifle CSP2_plank highO2_0.1 (SPAdes) (version 2) | ecosystem: Environmental > Terrestrial > Deep subsurface > Rock core/Sediment ...
AGTATATTGTGTGGGATTAAAAACAGTCTTCTCTCCCACAAGTTTTGAATCTTTCATAAGTGGATTATATCAAAAGCATTCTTGATCTTCTATTAGCCTATGGATTCTTCGTAGATTTTGAGGGTTTCCTCGGACATTTTGCGCCAGGAAAATTCTTGGCTTCGCTTGAATCCGTTCTCAATTTTATCTTTATATTTATTTTTATTCCCTAAAACTCCCTTCATCTTTTCTACCAGCTCATTTGGGTTTTTTGGATCAAAGTAAATTGCGTTTCCTTTACAAACTTCCCTAAGTGCAGAAATATCGGATGCAATTACTAAGCATTTATTTGTCATAGCCTCAAGTGCCGGAAGACCAAATCCTTCCATAAGAGCAGGACAAACTACAGCTTGCGCATTTTGATATAGCCATGAGAGATTTTCGTCACTAACATTGTGAAGAAATTCAATGCTCTTGTTGCTTTTCACTTTTTGCTTAAGTCTTCTGTAGAAATAATCTTCTTTACCTACGAAAACAAGAGAGATATTAGGATCCGCCAGCTGGCGGACAAAGATATTATGCGCCTCAATCAATGTTTCTGCATTTTTATGCGGGTAAACATTACCGACAAACAAAAAATAGCGATTAGCGTTTAGCGTAGAGAATTTAGTTGTAGTTAAGCTAGACGCTTGACGCTTTTCTCTAAACGCTGTTCCTACTGCTTCATAAGTTACCACAACTTTCTCTGGCTTAATATTTAGATGGTCTACTATTTCATCCTTTGTGGAGTTTGAAACGGCAATTACCTTATTTGCCTTTTTCACTGCTCTTGATATTGCAAATTTATACGCTGCGATTTTGGCCCAATAGATTGGGAATGGGAAAGTTGAAGCTTTGCCCGTAGGAAAATGGTGAAGGATAAGATCGTGTATTGTAACAACGAAAGGCTTGCTGTAAAAGATAGGTACCGAAAAGTAAGGGAAATGAACCAGATCCAAATTTTCCTTGTTTAAAATACTTGGAAGCTTTACCTGCTCTTCTAAGCTGTGCCATGGAAGATCAACTGAAACAATTTTCCATTTTCCCTGTCTGCCGACAGGCATGGCATTTTCCATTTTCCATTTTTTAACATCGGGCTCATCTTCTTTTCTTATGAACAAAACATATTCGTTCTTATTATCTATCTCGGCAAGATTTTTTACTAAGTTGCGAGTATATCGACCTACTCCCGTTTGATAGGCAAGGCGCGCATCAATTCCTATTCTCATATTTCTTAATTGAGGCAAGGGCCATCTTGTGTTTCAGATTAATTCCAGCATAAACTAACCATGTCAGAGGTTTTGGATATTTTCTCTCGTAATGTTTTCTGTAAAAAATTCTCATTGCGTCAAAGCGTGCGTCTGTTGCTCTTTTTCTAGTTTCGTAATTTGCAGTTGTAACACTTCTTGAAACTTTTTTAATTCCTCCCGACACTCCTTTGTAGTGAAGGGCTATAACGTGAGGAGCATAATAAACTTTATATCCTTTCTCTTTAAGCCTTAGGCAAAACTCGATATCTTCTCCATAGAAAAAGTAATCCTCGTCCCACCAACCTATCTCCCTCCCAGCTTTCCTTGGCACCATCATGAATGACCCTGCACAGACATCAATCTCATGAGTTTTTGATAAATCTGCCCACGTCATATTGTATCCGCTGAACGTCCTTACTCTCGGAAAGATTCTGGATAAGCCGGAGAAATAAGAAAGCGAATTCCATGGAGTGGGGAAACCCCGATGGGAAGCATCATCAATATCTCCATTGGGAAGAATCACTTTGCATGTTGCAGCACCCACATTACTGTGCTTTAACATAAACTCATAGATTTCCCATATAGTATTGTTCTGGACTTCTATATCGGGGTTTAGGAAAAGCAAGAATTCCCCTTTTGCTTTTTTAATGCCTATGTTATTTGCTTTTGCGAACCCGAGATTTTTCTTATTTGCAATTACCGTAATATCTGGGAATTGTTTTTTTAAAATAGAAGAGCTACTGTCTGAAGATGCGTTATCTATTACTATGATTTCGTAGGTCAATTTTCCAAGATTTGAATTCATTACGGAATCAATACACTTCTTAATGAAATCAAGAGTGTTGAAAGAAACAATAATAATAGAAATATCCATAATTACCAATATACTAGTATATCAGTATCAATTACTGACTGCTAATTTGCTTGTATGCCTCCTCCAGATTCTTAACAATTTTTTCCCAAGTATATTTATCTTCAATAAGTTTTCTGGCGTTTTTTGAAATTTTTCTATAAAACCCTTCATCTGAAGCTAATTTTTGAATTCCTTTGATAAGCTCATCTTCGCTTTCAGCTATTAAAATATCTCTGTTGTTTTCTACTCCTAAGCCTGAGGCACCCAAAGTTGTTGTAACCACTGCAACTCCTGATGCCATTGCTTCCAAAATCTTATAACTTGTCCCACCTCCGACCCTAATTGGCGCTAGGAGAATGTCTGATTTTTGGAAAATTAAACTGGTGTCATCCGGTGCATTTTCATCAAAAACTATATCTTCATTGTTATATTTCTTAAAGTAATCAGGAATATTTTTCCCAACAATCCATAATCTAATTTTTAACTTTTCACTTTTAAATTTTGACTTAAGGATTGGCCATACTTCTTTTAAAATAAACCCAGCGGCATCCCTGTTCTGCACCCATTTAAAGTTGCCAATAAACAGAACTGTCTTCTCTTCCCTGTCAATTTTGAATTTTGAATTTTGAATTTTGAATTTATTAATGTTTACTCCGTTGGGAATAACATATACATTCTTATTCAATTGTTTGACAATTTCGCCATCATCCTTGGAAACAGTTATAACTGCGTTTGCTCTCTTCCATGTATCTTCTTCATTTTTCTTTATTTTAGATATATCTATATACAATAGGGGCTTTAGTAAAGGGCTCGCGCTACGCGAGAATCTCTGATAGACCATGTATTCGATGTTGTGCTCGGCTACAACTAAGGGTAGTAAAGATTCAGGAATATTATGGGTAATGTAAAATGTTTCCGCATGAATTAAATCAAATTTTTCCTTAGCAAGTAGACCCTCTATCTTTTCTCTCATTGGGATTAATGTATGTCCTGTTACTAAGAATGAGTTAGGAGACACTGCAGAGAGCAAAATATTTGAAAGATTCCATTGTTTCTTTCTGAACACTGTTATGAGCTTGCTACATATTTTTTCTACTTCTGCTATATCTTTCTCTGTTTGATAGGGTCTTTTCTCGCAAACTAAAGTTACATTATGTTTTTTATTAAGTTTTTTTAAAATATTATAAAGTCTTATGTTCCCTCCCGAATGTAATGGATAAGGAAGGTATGATGACACCATTAAAATCTTCATGGACTTTGTCGAAGGTTAAAAAGGACAAAATCAGGCGATGAGGCAATCAACCCATACTTCTCTCCTAAATTATAATCCTGCTTTGTAGGGTTTATAATTATCAAGTAATCTGCTCCCAGCTTGATCAGCTCAGGCAATGGCCTAGTGAAGCTTGACCAGCCCTGCCTATCCATAAAATAAAGAGCAGTTGTATCCCCACCCGAAGCAGGAACCAACACCCTGGCATCTTTTGGAATTAAATCATCTATAGCTTTTCCGGCTCTGATAATTTCCGGGTGATCTATGTTGTAAAATGCTCTTACGTTATACCAACCAAACATCAGCATGAAAACAACACTGACAAAAAGTATTGTAAGTGAAACATATCTATTTATATTGGCTTTATTTTCCCAAAGATAGTAGGCTCCAAGACCCAAATAGATAGCAATCGTGGGCATAATAAGAATCTGATAATAGTCATGCTGGACATTTCCTGTAGCAACCACTACTAAATATAAAAGCGAGGAGGCAAGAAATGAAGTAAAGAAAAGATATGTCTTTTTAGGAAGTTTTAGGAGGATGCCTAAGATTAATAACGGCAATCCCCAAAAACCCAGTATCATCCTGGATATCCTCTCTGCGAATATCCACTGGAAAAATGCACCCTTAAATCTTATGTTGTTGCCGTTTAGAAGCCACCCACTTTGAGGAATTCCACCGGGATATTGCAACATCCACAATCTCCAAAGAGCTATGGGAGTGATTGATATTATTAAAAACAACCATAGTTCCTTCTTTTTGAGAAAATTTAATCCATATTTTTCAAAAGAAAGAAACAACATCGGGATAAAGAAAAAGGCTGAAAATGGTTTGAGAAGAAGCGATGAGACAGCAAAAACTATCGATAAAATAAAAAAGGCTTGAGATTCAAGTCGTAATTTTGAATTTTGAATTTTGAATTTTGAATTTGTTTCTAGCCATCTGTCAAAGAAGTATATGGCACAAAGCGTTGTGGTAACGGTCGTAGAATCGGGTAAAACAGTTCTTCCGAAAAAAATATTATAAGGAATAAAGAGAAAAAAACCGGCTGCGAAAATTCCGGCGGTATCATTTAAATATTTCTTAACCAAGAGGTATATAAAAATAGCAGAAGAAAGAGACGAAAAAATAGTAACTAGTCTTCCCCACTCCTCTATTGTGAGTACGCCGAAAATTTCAAAAAAAGATGCCTGAAGTAAATTATAAATAGGAAATTCAACAAACCTGTACCCCTGTGGATTTTCATGTATACCGGACGGCACATTTGAAAGGTCATAAAACCTTGGATGAAGAATGTCAAAGCCGTCTCTCACAAGAAATTTTGAAACTGCGGATGTGTCGGTCTGGCGCCACGCATGCCAGTCCGCGATTGGTTGGTCAAATCTATAAAGCCTTACCGCAAGCCCCAGGGCAAAGAGAAGTATTAAAAGAAATAACTTCGGACGACTCATCTATCTTATTTTAATTTATCTTATTCGTATTATCAAACGTAGCTGGGGATTGGGGACGGGATGCTTCTTCAAGACTTCCATCATCTTTAAAGATAAATACAGGACGAAGGTAGGAATCTTCTGCCTGCCTGAAGGCCTCTTCAAGACTTCCATGAGTAAAGACTTTGATGTTTTTGTTTTCAAAAGCAAACCAGATTGCATCAGAAAGCCCCACCGGGAACACCCATGCCTCTCCATACCGAATTGGAATATTCACGAAATGAAGCTCAACCTGTTCCTTGGACCAATAATCGGAATAAAGTGCATCAACTGAGGTGAAAAATCTTTTTGATTTTTCACCGGCGCCGGCCCAATCCAGATGAATCTGTTGAACCGCAATTATATGCCAGAGAAAGAAAACTGCGAGCAGTAGTGTTACGGTCAAAGCAGAAATTTCTTTTCCGTAACTTTGAAGGTAAGAATAAGACTTTTTTATAAAAAGGGCTATAATTAGAAGAATTCCTAATGACGCCAAGTAGCTGTATCTTGAAGTCATATTGCCCAAACCCAAGAATGGAATCAGGGATATTACGAAAAATAAGAACCCAAAAGCTACAACTTTTCTCTCGCTTTTTCCCAAAAGCCCGAAAACTTTTCTTCTTAAAATTACTCCAAGAATTATGATCACTACAGTCAGAACTGCGGCAATTACTACGTTTTCTCTTAAGAACAAACGAATCCCCTGATATGGTGATAGTGCTACCGGACCAAGAATTACAAGAGTGATATAGCCTAAAATATTGCCGACTATGTTAAACGGAAGCTTAAGAAGATTATAGCTGTAATCACCGGAAAACCAATGACTGCTTGCAAAAAATCTTAGAATAAGATAAACCAGATTTGGAATAAGTAAGAAGAGGTATTGATATTGCTTCAAAGATTTAAAAGAGAAGTTTTCCTCTTTTATAAATTTATAAAGAATAATAAGAACGGGAGCTACTATTCCAAGCTCATGGAAGAATAGAGCAAGAAGCATGCTTGATAAACTAAGAATAAAAAATATGACTTTCTTCTTTTCATCCCATAAGGTGAAAAATAAAAGAGCCAAAAGAATAAAAACCGCGTTGAAAAGATAGCCCGTTGAGGAAATCCAAAAAATAGCTTCGGAATAACCACTCATCAGAAGAAATAAAAAACTTGCTATTACCGCAAGAGGTAAGTCACGCAGAATTTTCTTGGCAAGAAGAAAAAAGAGAATAACAACAATAAAATGAAGCAAAATTGAAACAGCATGGTATGCGACTTGATTTAACCAGAATACTGAATGCATTAGAAGAAAATAAACTTTAGTTGCGGGTCTATAGAAAAATCCATCTGCCTGGGTGAAATAATTAACTACCGTATCAATTGACAAACAGTTATTGGCTCTACTGGAACAATCGGTTGCCCACCTAAACCACGTAAAATCATCAGCCACGAAGAAGTTATTAAGTGATGATGAAAATATGAAGAAAGCAACAATAAATAAGTAGACAATTATCGCAGTTGTAGATGTTAAAACTCCCTTAAGCTCTTTTAAGAGGTCTATTTTATCAACTCTTTGCGCTATAAGAAGCCCTAAAACTATCCCTGTTAAGATCCAAAGTGAAAATGCTACTTTTGAAGCCTCAAAAACATCAATAAATATAGCGTTTAAGAAAAGACCGATAAGACCCCCAATAAAACCTACGATAAAGCTTCTCTCGATTTTTGATTTTATATCCGGAAGTAATTTTTTTATGTAAATTCCCAAGGATATAAAAATAATAAAGAATGAAGATATTCCAAGAAGACCCACTTCACCCAACATTCTAAGATAATTATTATCAACAGCAAGGCTTACGGACCCATATCCTGAACCAATTAATATATTTCTGTTAAAAGCAAGAATCGCGTTTGGCCATTCACCCTGAAACCTTGTAGTAAACGAAAGATCGTATGCTGAAGCACGTTTTACCAAAAAGTCTCCATGGAATACAAATACCTGAGAGGATTCATTAACGCCCTCATCTTTTGACTTTTCATAAAAGAAATATTTCAATTTTCTTATAACGGGAGACAGCGGTAAATTTATATACCCTGTACCTGAAGGCAAGTTCTCACCAGTTGACAAATTCACATCAGACACAACGGGAACTTGTGCAGGAAGACGGTCAAGAGAAAGGATTGAAGAAGGAGAAGCTCTTGAGGTATTATTTTCGTCGATTGGCTCTGTGTAAATTTGACCATTGTCTCCTATTTTTCGCTGACTGACAAATTTATTTTCAAAATTTTTAAGAGGTTTGTAGTCAATATGGCCAACTGCAGTTCCGGTTTTTGCATCAACCAAAACACTAACCTCTTTTACGGTATTCCCAAAACGTGAGAAAAGTGCCGGCTGAGAGCCGGCGAATAAAAAACCGGCTACCAAAATTACAGGAATAGAAAGAAAGACAATTTTTTTATTGTGGAGGAAAAGCACTATGAGTAAAGCTATGAATAAGACCAAAAAGGATATTCTTGAAACCGTCAGGAGAAGTAAACCAAAACCTAGAACAACAGCTACTATAAAGAATGCCCTAAGAAACCAATTCCTAACTCCGAAGATTAAACTGGCCAGAATCGGAATCGTGAGAACTAGGTATGCTGCAAGATCATAATGACCTGCAAAGGTAGAAGGAACACGGGAGAGCTGAGACAGTCTTATGGGAGTTCCTTTTGCAAACTCTTCATTCATTGTAAGGTAAGCAGGAAAACCCAAATACTTCTGGCCTAATCCATAAAGGACTATAAGAATAAACGTAATGGACAAAACAGTAATAACCCCCGGCAGCAACTTCCTGTCTTTTAGGCAGGAGAAAGCAATAAAAAAGAGGCTCATATATTCTATGTGTCGCAAAAAGGCTAGAAAAGCTACGTTTGAAAAAACATTGGGAACATTTGGAAATATCAGAACCACGCCATGGATAGTTGCAATGGCGCCGATCAACCAAAAAATTATAATTGGCAAAGTAAGAGGAGTTTTAAGTATAATTTTTCTTTTAAAAAGAAGAAATAGCCATAGAGCAAGGACAACGATAACGGCGAAATCTTCAGCTCTTATATATACCCAGGTATTTTTAATATCCACTAAGGGGAGCTTCGGATATAGCGGTATAAATATTAAAAGAAAAAGAGTGCATACATAAAGCGGGTTGTTCCATAGAAAATTTAAAATTTTTTTCATACTTTAAGCGCCTTAGAATATGTATCTGTCAAGTATTTATTATTCAGTATTTTTCCAATTAATACAAGGAGTCCAGCCTTAAAAATCAGGAGTAGTTTAACTAAATAATAAGAAAATGGACTTTTATGTTTTTTATAAAAAAATAATATTCCTTTATATATATTAATAATTGCAAAAGACCTATTAGAACTTCCCTGCTCCAGGTGATACAAGGATGAATCCGAAAAAAATACAACTCTGTACCCTAATTTTTTTATTCTGTAACAAATTTCCATATCTTCAAGATACATAAAAATATTTTCGTCAAATCCTTTTATTTCATCAAAAACTTTGTTTCTTACCATCATATAGGCTCCGCTTACCCAGTCCACGCTTTTTGTCTTATTAGGTATAAAACGCAAACCTTGGACAACCCTGGAGAAGAAAAGAGTCACTATTAAATACGGGATAGTATAAAATTTTCCTGCCGGCGCTCTGTCTTGACCCTTATCATCAATTAATCTCCCTCCTAATACCGCAACATCTTTATTTTCTTTCATAAATTCAATCATTTTAAGAAATCCTTTGTCTTGAGCAACAGTATCCGAGTTTATAAAAACAAGAAGATCGCCCTTTGCCTTCTGTGCTGCTTTATTATTACCAACTCCAAAGCCAAAATTTTTTTCATTTTCTACAAATTTAATATTTTTATAATATTTAGATTCCTTAATAAGGTTGACTGAATCATCTCCCGAAGCATTATCGGCCGTTATTATTTCAAACTTTTTCTCTTCCAGTTCCTTTTCGTAATGCTTAAAAAGGGACTCGAGAAGTCGCAGGGTCAAACGGGGAGTTTTGTAATTTAAGATAATAATAGAAAGTACTACCATTTATTTTCATCTAAACCATGCAGCTCTGCCAAGTTTATAATTAAGATTTGTAATTTTCCGTTTGCTAATTTCTTTTGCCGGTACACCTCCTACAATGGAGAATTCTTCTACGTCTTTTGTAACCACTGCTCCTGCTCCGACAACCGAGCCCTTTTTTAGGCTTACGCCGGGCAGAATAATAGCACGTGGCCCAATAAATACGTAGTCTTCAATAAAAACCGGTGCGCAAACGGCGCGAAAATCGGAACTATTTACATCATGCTCGCAGTTATAAATCATCACTTCAGAGGCTATATCTACGTGATTTCCGATATGAAGCTCGTCTCTTCCGTCTAGCACCGATCCTTCCCCGATAATCGTATCTTGCCCTATCATAATATTTTTGGGGTCATAAAATACTGTCCCCATATGAATAGCAGATCCTTTCCCTATCTTTACTCCTGAAATTCTGTAGAAGAACCTTCTTATATGGTGAGACGGGATAAATCCGACAATTCGCAGTATTAAATTTACAAATTCTGTCAGAATTGCCCGCAGTCTCTTTCTAATTTTAATAACCATTAATTTTCTCCTCCTACTTCTTCTAAAAGCTTAATTGTTTTCTCAGCAGACTTTTCCCAACTGAATTTTTTTATTTGCTCTAAGCCTTTTTTTACCATTTCCTCTCTTGTCTTTTGTGAAGAAACGACTCTATTAATTTTTTCCGCCATGTCTTCCACACTTTGAGGGTCAAAATAAATTGCCGCATCTCCTCCTGCCTCGGGAAGACTTGAAACATTACTTGTCAGAACAGGACAGCCATACTGCATAGCCTCTAGCACCGGAAGCCCGAATCCTTCGTATAAACTTGGGAGAACAAAACACATTGCATTTTTGTAAAAAATGGGCAATTCTTCGTCGGTTACGGAATGTAAAAATTTTACCCTATCGGAGACTCCAAATTTTTGAGGAGCAGACATTATTTTTTCAAACATCCATCCCTTTTTACCAACTACCACAAGGATGATATTTTTATTCTTAAGCATGGAAAAGGCTTCAATAAGCTTTTCTATATTTTTACGGGGCTGGAGTGTTCCGACAAATAAAATAAAGTCTTCATCAATTCCGAATTTTTCTTTTAACGTTGAGGTTCGCATTTCGCTTTTCGAATCTTTTCCGATCTTAATCCCGGGATAAACCACCGAAATTTTATCTTCCAAAACACCGTATGCTTTAATTATATCATTCTTGCTTGATTTACTTATTGTTATTATACGCCTTGCCTTTCCCAGAGAATACCTTCCCCAAAGCTTTAATTGATACAAATCTCTCTTTTTAAAAAGCTGCGGAAAATGAAGATACGAGATATCAAGAATTGCTATGACTGAGGGCCTTGTAGTGCTAAATGGAAGATAATGGGTGGGAGAAAAAAAGACATCTACTTTATTCCTGTAATTCCATAGCCTTCTGGAAAGACCTACGAGAGTCCATAATTTCCCAGAAAAAACAACGTAGTGCCAATTCTTACTTTCCTTTGGCATGTCGGACGTCGGTTTTTCGGGGAGAAAAATAAAATATTCGTTTTTTTTATCAATGTTGTAAATAGCCCTAAGCAACTGGTAGCAAAACTCACCGCTGCCAACCCTGTTTGGCAAACCGGTCTTGGCATCAAATCCAAATCTGGGCACTACCGCTTCATATCCATTTATTCCTATTTTCATAATTTATTACGCGTTAACCAGTTAATGGGCTAACGGGTTTTGAATTCTTTGTCGTTTTTCTTTTTCATCAAGTAGCTAATAAATTTTCCTATTTTTAAAGATAAAAGCTCAAGTTTGTTGTCTATATTGGAGAATTCATTATTCGTTATGTAATTCAACTTTAATGCAATAAATAGCTGGCTCCTTACCTCACCGGTAGAACCCTTCGCGATCCTAAGAAACCTAATAAGATCATTATTGTTCCCCATCTCAAATCCCTCAGCAATGTTTGAACTTACAGATACTATTGCTCTTCTTATCTGATCTCTTAGACCAAAATCTTTTAAAAATTTTCCTTTATTTGATAATTTATATATTTCAAGAGCAATTTCTATACTTATTTTCCAAATTTCCAAATCATCAAATCTTAGAATTTTCATAATAAACTATCAACTCTTTAACTCATTAACCCTTTAGCACGTTAACTTTTTAGATTCCGGGATATACTACTTTAAGTTTTTCTTTTGGAATTCCTAAAATTTCACCTGCATCTTTTCTTGTAGACTCGGATATGCACAAAACCATATCACATTCTCTTGCAACCCACTTATGACATCTTTTCTGAACGTCAACGATATTTGGATAAATTAAGAATTTCTTCATATTAAATTCTGTCAGGCCATGAGTCTCGTGAGGATATTTATAAACAGTAAAGTCATAAATTATTGTAACTTTTTTTGCTCTTTTTGCGGGAGGGTGCGTCCAATCCGATGTGATAAAAATATCTAACTGCCCTAAGAGATTTTCAATAGGAAATATGTGAAGTCTATTCCATAAAAGATCTAGAAAGGTAGGGGGAAATTTGAACTTTTTAATCTTAGCGTTTGGAAAGCTGGTGATTTTATTATTAAAATCTGGCGGCAAATCATCTCTTAAAGAAGAAAAAAATAAAACATACTGATTTTTTGTATCATTTTTTAGAATGTTTAAAACTAAATTGCTTAAATAGTTAGCGACCCCGATATTCTTAAACGCAAGCTGACTTATGTCTATTCCTATAGTCATATATTTATGTTAGGATAAGCAATTATTTTTTGCCAGTTGTAAGATATATTCCCAAAAGAACTAGAATCCCTCCCGCGACAAGTCCGATCGTTAATCCTTCACCCAGAAGAAGAAAAGCAAAAAAGAAAGCAAAAATTGGCAGCAGATAAAAAACCATCGAAGCAAAAACCGAACCGCCATGTTTTATAGCATATTGATTTAAAAAATATGTCACTATAGTTGAAACAATTGTTACGTAAGCAAAAGCAAGAACTGAATTGAAATCCAAATTGATCCACCAACCATTATTTGCAAAAGTATCAAAAATAAACAATGGTAAAGAAACCAATGCCGTTGTAAAAATGAAACCCGATGTTATCTCAAGCGGAGAATAATTCTTAAGTAATCTTTTTGAGAATACCATATAGAATGACCATGTAGCCACACCTGCCGCAATCAAAAAATTTCCCAATAAATTTCCGGAAAACGGATTCTGATTTTCAATTACGGGAAGAACTATAACTACTGCGGTTCCTATAAAACCTATTACGATTCCCGCTCCTTTAATAATCGACAATTTTTCTTTATATATGAGATACAGAATAATAGAGGTCAAAAACGGGGTTGCCGCATAGAGAAGCTGACCTATGGTTGCAGTGGTCGTTTTAATTCCTAGAATAAAAACAATAATATTAAAAGTAGCAAGAAGTGAGATGGGAACAAGCCCCGTGAAATATTTCAAATTCTTGCCCTTTTTAAGAACAAAAGGAGCAAGAAAAAGAGATGCTATAAGAAATCTTAAAAAGACAAAGCTCAGAGGCGGTATTCCTAAAAGCCCTATCTTGGTGACTGCCGCAGTAGCGCCTCCCAGTAAGGCTCCTGTAAAAATTGCTACAAATGCCTTTTGTCTTTCTGGCATATCAGCTAATCCTCCTTAAAACATTTTTAGGACTGTCAGGATCTCTTAAATATCTTATAAAAAGTACCAGCTCATCGAGAATAGACCATTTTTGTGTTTTTCTTTTGTTCTTAAATTTATCCATGTTAACCATCTCATTTTCCCTTTGTGAAGGGGGATATGCGAAAGGTATTTCTACACTTTTAACTCTCATCCCTAATTCTAATGCCTTTACTACAGCGTACATTTGAGAATTCGAGAAATCATCGGGACTTACATATTTCCTAACTTCTTTCGGAACGGTCGTATCGGGATCATATGCGAATTCCTCAAGAAACAGGGCTATCGCCTCAGGCTTATTTCCGATCACTGTTGGGCCAAAAAATATGTCCAAATCCTCATCTCCTTCTTTCAATATATTGAAATCTCTTAGTATCTTATTGTATCTTCTGTTTGCCTGAGTCTCGGATTCAAACATATATGGCGGGTATGATGCCTGAAAATCTTCAATCCTCCTTTTCGGCATAACTATATCCGCCTGCCCCCTTAGTATAGGCAATACGATATCAGAAACAGAATCTAAAAGTGATGTCTTCTCGGGTTCAGTCCTAACAATGACCCCAATACCTTCTATTGTGCTTGCAGTTTGGATTGCAAGTCTTCTCCCCTTTGCCCTGGTCCCATCTGCCTTCCGTTCTAACAACTTAACCGGCAGGCTTAAAACCTCACCCTTAGGACTACCTGTATCCGCCAAGACTACCCTATAGCCTTTATCGGCTGCTCTTCTTATCAGCTCAAGTCCAAGATCTCCTCTTGTCTTGTCCGTATCGGCGACTGAACGAGGACTACCCGAATACCAGCTGGGATACGAAGTAGTCATTGTTATAGCTATTGCTTCCGGTCTTATTTCTGTTTCAAGAAGAGGATTTTCAATCTCCATGTTTATTTTCTATGATGAGCAAAAGAATTATCGATAGCAAGATAAACCCCGCGGCATACATTACGAGTCTTTGTGCAGTAAAAAAAATCCAAAAGTAAAACAAGGGGATTGAAAGAAGAAGACTGGAAATTCCCGCTAGCGCAGATAATTTATAATTTCTTTGAAAAATAAGAAGAATCAGAACGATAAGAAAAATAATATCCTGTGGCTTCATTATTTACTTTTATATTTTAGAATAAATTCCTTATTATTATTTTTACTGGTTTTACTGATTATTAGATCTGCTAAAAAACCGGTAAAAAGCACCTGAAGTCCGCTTATTACAAGAATCATCCCCAAAAAAAGAAGCGGCCGGCCTCCTATTGCGTACCCCTCAATCTTAAGTACTGTTAGATAAAAAAGTATAGCGATTCCTGCAAAAAACATAATTCCGCCGATTGGCGCAAAAAAGTGAAGAGGACGTCTTCCATAGCGTGACAAAAAAAGCATCGTGAATATATCCGGCATTTCAGTAAAAACTTTTGTAAAGCTGTATTTTGACTTACCGAATCTTCTCTTACCATGAGCTACCGGAACTTCCGCAATAGTAAAACCTTGTTCGTGAAGAAGAAGGGGTATGAACCTATGCATTCCTCCGTATAAATTAAGAGATTTCGCAGCTTCTTTTTTATAAAGCTTAAGCCCGCAATTTAAATC
>Ga0209542_10013342_pt1 | contig 14190 bp, 16 predicted proteins | sample RifCSPhighO2_01_FD_184028 | JGI IMG/M metagenome (GOLD analysis project Ga0209542, IMG submission 184028) | Soil microbial communities from Rifle, Colorado - Rifle CSP2_plank highO2_0.1 (SPAdes) (version 2) | ecosystem: Environmental > Terrestrial > Deep subsurface > Rock core/Sediment ...
AGACAAGCTATAGACGGGCGCAGGGAAAGGCTGAAAGTGAAAAACTGGGCCTTTGGGCTGATGGAGCTTGTAATGGTTCGACCTCGCAGGTTGCAGGCTCGTCGACCTCGCAGGTCGGAAGTTCTAGTAAAGCCATTGAGGGGGATAAGGACTGCAAAGATTTCGCGACCCAAAAAGAAGCTCAGGACTTTTTTATATCGCATGGCGGTCCGGCAAGCGATTCTCACAAGCTTGATCAGGATAAAGATGGAGTTGCCTGCGAAAGCCTCCCATAGGAGGATTTTTCAAGCGGGGTTGACAAGAATAATCAAATATAGGATTATATATGCGTAATGAAAATTACAAGCTCTGCTTTTAAGTACAATTCAAAAATACCAAGTAAATATACTTGTGACGACAAAAATATAAATCCTCCTCTTGAATTTTCCGACATTCCCAGAGAAACAAAGAGTCTTGTTTTAATAATAGATGATCCAGATGCTCCGTCAAAAACTTGGGTCCACTGGGTTATCTATAATATTGACCCATCTGTTACAAAAATAGAAGAAAATTCTGTACCAAAAGGGTTATTGGGCAGGACGGATTTTGGAAAAGAAGGCTATGGAGGACCTTGTCCCCCATCGGGTACGCACAGATATTTTTTTAAGCTCTATGCGCTTGATACAATTTTGGATGCCCCCAATGGTCTTACCAAACAACAAGTTTTAGAAAAAACGAGAGACCGCGTTATCGAAGAAGCAGAGCTGATCGGTTTATATAAGAGACCATAGGGGGTGAGAGCGGTGAAAGATAATTTAATTGGAAAAGTGATCCATTACTACGACAAAATTGGCGTTGCCGTAATAAAACTTGAGAAGCCTTTAAAAGTAGGAGATAATGTTAAGTTTGTCCACGGAGAAAATGAATTTACACAATCAATTGAATCGATGCAACTTGAGCATGTTCAAGTTGAAAGCGGAAAAAAAGGGCAGGAAGTTGCCGTAAAGGTTGATAAGGAAACAAAATCCGGAACACAAGTTTATTTAGCTTAATTTTTCCAATCTACACTACTTCCGTTTGGCTGCCGAGCTTGGTATTTTTATTTTCCTAAGTGTGGCTGCGGGACATGGATTCGAACCATGATACTGGGATCCAAAGTCCCATGTCCTACCATTAGACGATCCCGCAGCAACACTTACGACTGTTTTATTAATCTGTTTTCAAAATTTCATCCAAAAATTTTCTCCCTTGACCAGATTTCAAAAACCTCTCTCTTCTCATTGCTTCTCCACGTGAGAAAAAATGTTCTTGATAAATCAACTTCCAAGGCAATCTTCCTTTAGTATATCTTACTCTACCTAAATTATGATCTATTAGCCGCTTGTTAATATTCTCTGCGCTTCCAATATATCTTGTTCCGTAGCGTATACTTTTCAATACGTAAATATAATACATTTGGATTCTCAGCCAGAGGCTGATGCGCCTTTGGCGCAGAACCAAAATAAACGGATCCAAAGTCCGTTGTCTCATCGCCTTTGGCGAGACCGCGCCATAGGCGCTGGCTACCATTAGACGACTCGGCAGTATGACATAATTATATCAAAGTTAATATATTTACGATAGGATATCAAGATTTGAATTTATTAAAAAAGCTTTAGCAAGGAATACCAAGCCCCGCAGCAAGGTACAATTCTGCACCTTGCTCCGCCAACATATTCCAAAACGTACGATTATTTTATTCTCCTTCCCATTTTGGTTCCAAATAAGACTATAATGTATTTATGGATGATAAAATTTTCCCAAGCTTAATCCTCCTAACATACAAAGGCAAAGTACTTCTTATGCATAAACAAGATAGCGTAATCGATGAAGGGAAACATCCATGGTGTCTTATTGGCGGAATTAAAGAAAAAAGAGAGTCTTTTGAAAACGCAATGAGTAGACGAGTAGAAAAAGAAATGGGTATAAAAATTGAAAAAGTCGAGTATGTATCAGAATTTTGTTATCATGCCAGACTAACTGATGATAATGTAAATAAGATACAAAGGGCAGAAAATCAACTGCTTGATTTTTTTACTCTTAAGGAAGTGGGAAATCTTTTTCTATCAAACACAACAGCGCAATTTATATCAAAGCACGGCGCTCTTATATAAATTCAGCACTTTTTTACGGAGTATTGAACTCACGTAGAAAAAATACCAACGATAGCTTACTCAACGAGCTGTGGATTTTTCAAGAGGTGCTGGATAAAAAGTTTGAAGTTATAAGGAATAAAAAAATGTAAGTTATAATCTCCTATCTTTTGAAGACGCGGCTTTATTTTGATAAAATGAAAATCTGTGAAGAAAATTTTTCTTATTTATTTTTTTGTAATTTGCATACTATTTTTTTTAAGTTTTAAATTTTTATTTACGAAACAAAATGCTTTTATAAACTCTCCCCTACCCAATTTTCTTACTCTTTTTAAAAACGGACAAGTTTCAACTCTTAATATTTGGCTACCCGATTTTAATAATAGAGAAAATGGAAGGATAAAAACACCCGAAGTTTCTGCTCGTTCTGCATTAATCTATGATTTAACAACAAACAAGGTTATGTTTGATAAGAATGCAAAAGAAAAACTTCCAATGGCATCACTTACGAAAATAATGACATCTGTGGTTGCCTTGGAAAATCAAAAAAAAGACGACAAATACAAAGTTACAAAAAAAGATCTAATCGGAGAGGACAGCATGGGTCTTTCGCAAGGTGAGGTATTATCTCTTAAAGAATTACTCTATGGTCTTATTCTTAATTCCGGAAATGATGCGGCAGAAACACTTGCAAATAATTTTCCAGGCGGCAGAACTAAATTTATAGAAGCAATGAACAAAAAAGCAAAAACATTGGGACTAACGGATACAAATTTTACAAACCCAACGGGGCTTGAGGGAGACGGGAAGCAGTATACAACCGCATACGATCTTCTCGTTATTACACGATATGCAATTTTAAATTTCCCATTGCTTAACGAAGTTGTTTCAACCTTTGACTACAATATTCCAAAGACTAAGACTCACAAAGTTTATATCCTTGAAAACGAAACGAATCTTTTAACAAGTTACCCTGGAGTTAAAGGTGTTAAAACAGGTTATACGCCAGAGGCAGGTTTTTGTTTAGTTACCTATCTTGATTATGGCGGACATAAAATAATTGGGATTCTTTTGGGAAGCGATAATAGAAGACAGGAGATGAAAGAGCTTTTAGATTACTCCCTACGTTTCTTAGGAGTCGAGCCACCTGTTCATGAGTAATTCTTGCAAGGATACTCCTTGTTACGCACGGAAAGGAGTATCCTTGTCAATAGCCGAGAAGGTTGAACAAACCGTTTATTTAATGTAAAATTAGGAGGGCGCCGCGGTGGTGGAATGGCAGACACGAAGGCCTTAAGAGCCTTTGTCCGCAAGGGCGTGAGAGTTCGACTCTCTCTCGCGGCACACTTCGCTAGCGCTCAGTGTAAACTAATTAATAGGTAAGTTTTACGTTGAGGAGCAAAGTGACGAAACGGGGACTAGCTCAGTTGGCTAGAGCGCGCGGTTTGGGACCGTGAGGTCGGAGGTTCGAGTCCTCTGTCCCCGACAGATTTAGTTTTTAGCCGTTGGTCTTAAATCATCAAAAACTAGAGACTAGTTGCTAGAGACTAAAAGCTAGCTCGCGGGTGTAGTTCAATGGCAGAACACAACTTTTCCAAAGTTGATACGAGGGTTCGATTCCCTTCACCCGCTCTGGTTCGACAAGCTCACCATTCGCGTGGGTTGGTGGAATCCAGCGTGAAGGGATGAGAAGTTTATCCTGAGTGAAATCGAAGGAATTCTCTTCACCCGCTCCAGACGTAACCATACGTGCGTAAACCAGAAATAACTATGGAAGATATCAATGCTATGAGTAAAGAAATACAATTAACACCAGAGCAAGAAGCAAAAAGGGAAGCTTGGCTGAAAAATCTTGCTGATTTTACCGTAATTGCTAAAGGTTACGAAGACAAAGCAAAGCAGACCTACGACTTCCTAAAGAAAGCTTTAAAACAAGTCACACCTGAAATGCCATTCAGAGGGCCAAAAGAATATGTGGATGGTAATAAAAAATATGAATTTGCATTACTCGAAGGAGATATTACCGACTGTTCATGGCGAGAAAAAATTACTGAGGATGGCCAATTAACTTTCACTCAAAAAGGGTTAGCGGGAATTGTAATTCAAAGGGATTCGACCAGACAACCAATCAAACCGTGGGATTTATAAACAAATACCATCAGAAAGTACATGCTATCAGACTCCTTGCTAACAATGGACCATTTTTAAAACCACCCTACATTAAAAAACTTCAAGGCAAGTTATATGAGCTAAGAATGTCAGGCATCGTTGCTATCAGAATCTTTTATACCATTCATAACAATGAATATTATCTACTCCATGCTTTTAAGAAAAAATCTCAAAAAACACCTACTCAGGAAATAAAAACAGCCCTTGACAGAATGAGAGAATTAGTATAGCATATATGCTATATGATTAAACCCAAGGATAGAAAACATTTAGATTTTTCAGTTTGGAAAAAAGAAGTTTTGAAAGATCCCGTATTGAAGGCAGAATATGACCGCCAGCAACCAGAATTTGCTGTTATTAATGCTATCATTGAGGCACGAAGGAATAAAGGAATTACACAAAAAGCATTGGCAAAAAAGATTGGCACCAAACAATCAGTCATCTCAAGGCTTGAATCAGGTAGAGCTAATCCATCAGTTGCCTTCTTAAAGAAGTTAGCACAAGCTTTAAATTCTCATCTAGAAATTAGGTTTAGATAATAGAAATAGCAGTATTACTTTCTGATATGCATACTTATACAGTTTTCAGTTCTAAAGCATAGACTAAATCAGGTAATAGACCGTCAGATAGGAACAATCTGATAAACTCTGGCAGTCTGGCTAAGACCTCGTCAGGAGCTCTCACTCAGCAAATCCTTCGACGCTGAGTTAAGGAAGCCAAGCTTTTTAAAAGCTTCATTTATCAAAGATATATAAAAGGTTTATCGGGAATGTTCATTTTTCTACCGCCATATTATATAATGACGTCATGGATGTTTTTTCAATCATCTTAATAGTTCTTGGATTAATTCTGTTTGAGACGGTTTCATCAATTGATAATGCCGTTATTAATGCTCAGGTTTTATCAACCATGTCCGAGAGGGCCAGGCGGTGGTTTTTACTCTGGGGGCTTTTGATTGCTGTTTTTTTACTCAGAGGCCTGTTGCCTTTTGCTATTGTTTGGATTACCAATCCATCCCTTGGCCCGGTAGGTGTAGTTACAGCTGCTTTTAGCTCTGATCCAAGAATACAGGAAGCAGTCGCAATTTCAGCCCCGATCCTGCTTATCGGAGGAGGAACATTTTTAATCTTTCTGTTTTTTCATTGGCTATTTTTAGAGCCAAAGAAATTTGGGCTTCGGGGCGAGAGGTTTATTCAATCTCTTGGGGTTTGGTTCTACGCTATTGTTTCCATAATCTTGGCGGCAATTGTTTGGTTTGCTCTTGCAGTAAATCCGTTCATGGCTTTTGGAGCAGTAGTTGGTTCAACTGCCTTTTTTATTACTCATGGCTTTAAGGAGAATGCGCAACAAGCTGAAAGGAGTCTTCTTACAAAAAGTCAAGCCCGATCGGATTTAAGTAAGATTCTGTATTTGGAGGTAATTGATGCCACTTTTTCAATTGACGGAGTGGTGGGTGCTTTTGCCTTTACCTTATTTGTACCACTGATCTTACTGGGAAATGGCATCGGAGCCTTTGTAGTCAGAGAGATAACTATTCACAGCATTGAAAAGATTCAAAAGTATGTTTATCTAAAAAATGGAGCGATGTATTCAATTCTCTTTTTGGGAGTGATTATGATTTTAAATAGTTTTGGTTTTCATATTCCCGAATGGCTTACGCCAGTTATCACAGCCATAGTTGTTGGCTACTTCTTTATAAAATCCCGCTCAGAATTGAGGAATTATGCACTTTGACCTTGTATCATTGATTCAGACAGTAGGATATTTGGGAGTTTTTGCCATAGTTTTTTTAGAATCCGGTCTTTTGGTCGGTTTTTTCTTTCCCGGGGATAGCCTTCTTTTTACAGCAGGATTTTTAGCTTCTCAAGGATTTTTTGACATTAAAATCTTAATTGCCGGTTGCTTTATAGCAGCTGTTGCAGGAGATAGCATTGGATACTATATAGGAGCTAAACTTGGTCCCAAGCTCTTTAAAAAAGATAATTCAATAATCTTTCACAAAAAACACTTGGAAAGAGCTCAAAGATTTTATGACAAACACGGAGGTAAAACTATTATTTTGGCAAGATTCATTCCGGTCATTCGCGCCTTTGCCCCGGTTGTTGCAGGGGCCGGGAAAATGAATTACAAAAAATTTCTAACTTTTAATTTGTTTGGCGGAGTGCTTTGGGCAATTGGGGTTACTTTGGCAGGATATTATCTAGGAAGCCTGATTCCGGATGTTGATAAATACCTTCTGCCAATTGTTGGGCTTATCGTTATCGCCTCCATATTGCCTGTTCTTCATCACGGCTTAGTTGATGCGGAAATAAGAGCAAGTATTATCAGAAAGTTAAAAAGAAAGTAGATTGAAGCTAGTAAGCTCGTTTGGGCAACAGCAGTTGCAAAAAAGGGAGCCTCTGTTATACTAATCATTAGTCTAATATCATGAACATCACTAAATTTTTTTCCTGGGCATTTTTAGGTATAGCCTTGGTCACTTTTATCTTCTTCTCAAACATTATTTTCCTGATTACCGATTGGTGGTGGTACCAGGAGGTTGGGTTTACCGAGATCTTTATCAAATCGCTCAGCGCAAAAATCATTGTTGGAGCGGGAGCAGGACTATTTGCGGCAGTCTTTCTTCTGACGAACCTATTTCTTGCCGTCCGTTCGAAAATACCCTGGATGGCAGTCATCCCCGAAGCTCTTATCGGAAAACCTGTAACTCTGAATAATCGGATAATCGGGAAGCTTGGCATTGTTTTAAGCAGTGTAATTGCTCTTTTTATCGGTCTTATCGCCTCAAGCAGTTGGCATGACGTCTTAAAGTTTCTTTCAGCTACGCCGTTTGGTCAAAGAGATCCGATATTTGGCCAAGACGTATCTTTTTATGTATTTTCCCTGCCCGTGTACTCTTTGGGGTTTGGCCTTATAAAAACCGTTATTCTTATATCGCTTATCGGTTGCGGCGCAATCTACATTCTGCGGGGCAGCCTCAATCTGTCAAGCATCTTGGGTAAATTTGACCTCTCCAAATTGACCCCGATTAAATCGGGGTTGACCGGAAAACCTGGAAGCCCGCTTTTGAAAGCCGCGAAAAATCTGGGTACTGATCAGAAAGCCAGGCTACATATTGGAATTCTACTATCTCTCTTTCTTACAACAATTGCCGCCGGTGCGTATCTTTCCCTCTATAGTTTACTTACCAGCCAGAGCGGTCCGGTATTTGGTGCAGCCTTCACCGATGCCAATGTCATGGTACCAATCCTTCAAGTATCTGTTTTTGTTTATGGTTTGGCTGCTATTTTAGCGCTATTTTACGGGATTTCAGGAAAAATAACTCCTCTTTTCGGAGCAATTTTTTTGACTGTAATAGTCGGGCTTACGTCTTCAATTATTCCCTCGGTCTTTCAAAAACTGATCGTTGCGCCTAATGAATTAGTCAAAGAAACACCATTTATTAAAAATAACATCGAGGCTACCCGCAAAGCATACGGATTGGATAAAATTGAAGAGCGCAACATTTCAGCCGATAAACCCATTACCGCAGAAGATATTGCAAGCAACAATCTCACAATTAAGAATGTGAGGCTCTGGGAGAGAGAACCGCTGCTCTCCACTTTTTCCCAAATCCAGGAAATCAGAACTTACTACGAGTTTTCATCAGTTGATAATGATCGTTACACAATTAACAATGAACTCCGCCAGATTATGCTTTCTCCCAGAGAATTGGCTTCCGACAGTCTACCTAATAAAAACTGGATTAATGAGCGGCTTACATTTACCCACGGCTATGGTATTGCTGCCGGACCTGTCAATCAGGTTACTCCGGAGGGTTTACCGGTTTTATTTGTCAAAGACCTTCCTCCAAAGTCCGAAGTCAAAGAACTTGCGGTCACAAGGCCGGAAGTTTACTACGGGGAAATCCCCAATGAGTATGTCGTAGTCAAAACGAAATCTAAAGAATTCGATTACCCCAAAGGGGAAGAGAATGTCTATACTACCTATGCAGGAAAAGGTGGCGTTGAAATTAATTCTCCCATACGGCGTCTGTTGTATGCACTACGTTTTGGTTCTCTTAAACTATTTTTATCCAGTGATGTTACGAAGGAAAGCCGTATCCTTTATTACCGCAATATAAAAGAAAGAGTTAGTAAAATAGCTCCGTTTCTTACCTTTGACCGCGACCCGTATCTGGTGATTACTGAAGGCAAAATGTATTGGATACTAGATGCCTATACATCAACCGATCGTTATCCCTATTCCCAACCGCTACCGCTAAACGGTGGTGATGTTAACTATATTAGAAATTCAGTCAAAGCAGTGGTAGATGCTTATGACGGGAAGGTTACTCTTTATCAGGTTGATCCGGATGATCCTATTATCAAAACCTACGCCAAAATTTTCCCCAAAACCTTCAAAAAACTTGCGGATATGCCCAAGAAATTGATTTCCCATCTTCGCTATCCGGAAGATATTTTTACTCTGCAAACTGCAATTTACACTATCTATCATATGGATGACCCGCAGATTTTCTACAACAAAGAGGATCAGTGGGAAATCCCTGCTATTGCTTCAGGGAACGCAGCCCAAACAGAAGGTGAAACTCCAACAATGAATCCACGGCACATGATTATGAAACTTCCTGGTGAAAAGACAGAAGAGTTTATCCTGATGTTGCCATTCACTCCCAGGGCAAAAGACAACCTCTCTGCCTGGATGGTTGCCAGAAACGATGGACAGGAATACGGCAAGCTCGTCGTTTACCGCTTTCCCAAGGATAAACTGGTTTTTGGTCCCAAACAGATTATCGGCAGGATCAATCAGGACGCTGAAATCAGCAGACAAATTTCCTTGTGGGATCAAGGAGGTTCTCAGGTAATTCAAGGTTCACTTCTGGTCATTCCGATTGAAGAGTCTTTGGTCTATGTCCGGCCGCTTTACCTTAAGGCAGCGACAGGAAAAATTCCGGAGCTCAAACGGGTTATAGTTGCATATGAGAACAAAATTGCCATGGAAGAAACATTAGAAGCAGGCCTTGCTAAGATATTTGGCACTGCCGAGGATCAAACAGAACCATCAAGGGAATCGCCTTCTCAAGCAGCGCCTGCCGACACGACTAAAGAAGGTCTTCTTCAGCAAGCAACAGGAGCGTATGAAGCCGCTATCCGCGCACAACGGGAAGGAGACTGGGGCAGATACGGAGAGGAAATAAGAAAGTTGGGAGAAATTCTAGGTAAGCTACGCTGATGATTCAGTTCATTATAATCAGAAAAATATTCTTATCTATTGTGCCTTTAGTACTTTTTTATCTTTTGAGAAAGATGGGCAACAAACAGCAGCCCAAGAAAAAATCACATCTGTCCGATTTTGACCCTTCGACTGGGCTCAGGGCAAGTAAAAGCCAGATTGTAGATGGAGAAATTGTGAATGAAAATAGCAGTAACCGTTGACATTCATTATCTATATCTGCTCTAAGATTATTCGTCTTCTACAGAGACTAAAATTATTATCAGAGCCGATAAAAAGGGTATGGCAAGAAGAGCTCCTATAACTCCCATTAGGGTTCCGCCAACTAAAATTGCTAATATCACAACAACAGGATTAAGTCCAACAGACTTTTCCATAATTTTTGGAACAAGGATGTTATTCTCAATTGTCTGAATAATAAAATAAGAGATGGCAACAACAAGAGCAAGTGCTGGAGATATTGTTAGAGCGACAATTATTGCGGGAATAGAAGCCAAGATTGGGCCAGCCGTTGGTATTATTTCAAGAATTCCAGCTGCTACTGCTAATGGAAGAGCAAAATCCACTTGAAGTAGTGTTAAAACTATCCAGGTAAAAACTCCAATAATAAGTGATAAAACGACTTGTCCCCTAGCCCATGCTCCCAGTTTTTTTTCTATTTTATATAAAACATCTTCGACTTTTTCTCTTTTTTCCTTTGGGAAAACATTAACTATGGAAAGTTTAAAACTGTCTCTATATAAAAGAAGATAAAAGCTTATAACAAATATAGTAAGAGCGGAAAAAACGATATTAATAGCTTTCCCAGTTATTGAGAAAATATTTTTTCCAATTCCCGACAAAGAATCGGAAATTGAAGTGTTAAAACTAGAATAATCTACATTAAATCCCGCTATACGCGCGGCATTTTCAAAATATTGAGGAAAGTCTTTTACAAGTGATTGAATTTGCGAAGTTAAAAAAGGCAAAAGAGGTATTATCAAAAGCAAAAAAAACGCAAGAAGAACTAAATGAGGAATTAAAGTAGCAAGAATGTTTGGAATTTTTTGTTTTTTCAAAAACAAAACTGTTGGATAAAGAGAAGCCATTAATATATAAGAAATAAATAGTACTATTACAATTCCCTTAATTTTTATTAGAAAAAGTAAAAAGAGTATGAAAAATATCGCGGCAAGAAATTGATTTTTATGAAGATAGGATAAAAAAGTCCTCACCCAATCATTATAACAGAATTTTTGCATTATTTTAAAATTTTGGTAAAATATTGATAGTAAATGCGCCAGTAGCTCAATGGACAGAGCAACTCCCTTCTAAGGAGTAGGTTGGAGGTTCGATTCCTCTCTGGCGCGCCACGTACAGAATCGTAGATTCTTACGTGGCTGAGACGTTAAATTTTGAAAAAATTTTTACGTCTCGCCAACATATTTTATGTGGTGATCGTAGCTCAATGGTTAGAGCGCTAGGTTGTGGACCTAGTGGTTGCCGGTTCGAATCCGGTCGGTCACCCAAACCTTTTTAGTCTCCAGATACTTGATTTTTAGGCTAGTTTTTGGTATAATTTGAGCATGAAAATCTTCTCCTTCGTAAACTCCAAATGGATAATTAGATTAAGGCGTTTTCTCTTTGGCCCGAAAAAGTTTGTATATGTTGCTCTCGGAGATAGTCTGGCAGAAGGAATTGGTGCCAGCCATTCTTCCAAATCATTTCCTTCGCTTGTTTTTACAAAAATAAAGCAGGGGAAAAAGCAAGCTGCCTTTCATAATTTAGGCAAGGGCGGAGCTAGGGTCAGAGATGTACTTGAATCACAGCTTGAGAAAGCTGTTGGATTAGATCCTGATTTGGTAACAATAACGATAGGAGCAAACGATTTACGCAGTAGAACAAAACTAAAGCATTTTGAAAAAGATTTTTATCATTTAATAAAAACTCTTAAAGATAAAACAAATGCAGAAATTATTATAAGTAATATTCCTGATGTTTCCCTAGCACCCTCCCTTCCGGTATTTATCAGATTTTTGTCAAGATTTGTGACTAGAAGATTGAACAAAGTTATTAATAAACACGCTCAGGACTTCAGATGTATTCTTGTTGATCTTTATAATGGAAGCAGGTTATATGCGCAAAAATATACCGGATTGATCTCAGAGGATGGTCTTCATCCATCAGACAAAGGCTATGCCCTTTGGGCAAATGCCATCATCTTTCATCTTTAAGCAAGTTCCAGATCTAGCGCGAGGCTAGTTGTTTATTCCGCATCGGCCTTTAAAGGATTTGAGGCCAAAGGCTAAAATTTCCCTGTAGTAATAAGAATATCATATTCTGCCGATTGGCTCGCCTCTTGTAATGTTGGGTCTGGAAAACCGTTTTTAATCGCTTCTGTGATGCTATCTAGCATGTCTTTTGAGAGTAGTTTGTTATACACAATTGTAGTCCTTTGCTCCAAATTGTCTGTGTTTCCTATGCTAACATTATTGTATCCAGCTTCCTCTAGAAGATCACTTAATTTCCCTGCCTGTCCTTCGATACCTGATCCATTAAGAATTTTAATTTTTATGGTCGATTTGTCCATCAAAGGTTCTGCTGTAGGGCTGGGCTGAGAAGTTGTAGAGGGAGTTGCTACTGATGTTGGTTTTGGACTTAGAGATTCTGATTTTTTAAACCAGGGATTTGGAATAGTTTTGGACCACAATAGGAAATATCCAATTGCACATGCCAGAAGTATTACGCTTATTGCAAGAAGTACATACTGTTTGCGCATACTCTTCTTTCCTACTTCTTCTACTTCAAGATTCTCTCTTGTATCAGCCACCCCCTTATCAGCTTGAGGGTTGTCTTTAGTCTGAAGGAAATTATATCTTTGCAGTATTCTTTTCTCTCCTGTAGTCTTTTTGGCTTCCTGCACAGTAAATTCCTGGTTGTTTGTCCTATTAGGAAAAACAGAAACCGGAACGACAGAAAAAATCTCAATGTTATTCATTTTAAGCGCTTCCACAATTCCTTCGTAAAGTTTTCTATTCGCCGCAATTATCCGGAGTTTATTTTTGTTGCGGAGCGTTATTGTAGCAATGCTGCTTCTTAAGAGAGGAACTGAAGTTAAAAATTTCTCTGCCTCATCCTTTTCATTTTTACCCGTGATATCAATATCGTTTGCATAAACAAGCTCGGCAGATAAAACGATAATACCCTTACCTCTTTTTAACGGTAATCCTTCAATAAACTTTTGAAGCTCTTCTGAATATTTTTTTTCGTCAACTATTTCTGAGTGCTGGATGGATGCAGGAGAAAAAGAAAGTTTCTGTTGGTTATTGCTGTTTGTTTCAAATACTTCTAAAAAATTGCTACCAACATACCATACAAGGGGTCTCCCAAACAAAATCATACCTTAACGGGATACGGAGATGTTCGTTGCGCCTTCAGTCCCGCAAGCCTTGATGGTAACAATATTATTGGCATCAACTGTAACTGAATAACCAGTTTTTACCGCTGTATATGTCGTACCGCCTGATGGATCGATGGGCATTGATTTTAAGTATTTAACAAGCGGGGTTGCAAGATCAACGCAGGCAGTATCCACTACTGCACATCCGCCAGTTGCGATAGCACAACCGCTCGCTCCAGTACCTAACTGCGTTTCTGCCATACTCGTTGTGAGTCCTGTAGGTAATGATCCCTTAGTATCAACAATTGATGCATGAATCGCTGTTAAAATAGTATCTGCATCTGCGGTTCTTCTTGCATCTTTGGCGTCCTTAAGTCTTTGGGCTGGATTTAAAGCTACAAATACAGCAATTGCTAAAGCTGCAATAATCGCAACAACGATAAGAAGCTCGATGAGAGTGAAACCTTTTTGGAGGACTGAGAATTGCCTGCCCGCCGAAGTCTTGACGAAGGAGGGAAAGTTGAAAGTTGAGAATTTAGACGAAAGTTTCTTGAGCAGTTTTTTCATGTATACATTAAGTATGAACATATCCTAAACTACTTGTCAAGGGGGCAAAATTTAGAATATAACCCCCGGTGTTAGATAGCTTCCAACATAAGGATTCTACTCCAGCGTAAGATGCTTAATCAGACCAAGTTCTCTCTGGTATTCGGCTTGATCAAACACAAACTGACGGTATTTATCAGCTCCTCCTATGAGCCCTAAAATCATATCTTTGCTGATGAAACTTAAATTATTTGTAACTTCCCCTAGATATTCAGACAAAGACGACCACTTGTAAGTAGGTAAATTATTGATATCTACTAAATATCCTGTCGAAGGATTTAAATGTATATATCTTGAAACATGAAGCAGTTGCTCGTCAGTCTCTATTCTTACTGCCTTAAATATGGACTGAAACAGGGGTCCTGCTCTGCTGGTTTTAATATTGAAGTATTTTGCATAGGCGTTTTGCAGGTTTGCCATAAAACTGCTAATGCCACTTTCAGTTAATTGTTTTAGTAAAAAGTGGAAATGATTGTTCATTAAGCAATAAGCCGATATTTCTATTTGAGTTTCATCTTTTCTTTTCAAACCTGATAAAATTTTTTTTCTTTCCTCTCCCAGCATTTTCTTTAGATGAGAAAAACTGACAGGCGTATTAATAAAACGATAATAATCAACTAATTCTAAAAACCTGGAATAATCTTTTACCGAAGCAAAAATAGGTAGGCCGGCTACCCCTCTATTGAAAACATG
>Ga0209542_10013343_pt1:0-2500 | contig 14188 bp, 13 predicted proteins | sample RifCSPhighO2_01_FD_184028 | JGI IMG/M metagenome (GOLD analysis project Ga0209542, IMG submission 184028) | Soil microbial communities from Rifle, Colorado - Rifle CSP2_plank highO2_0.1 (SPAdes) (version 2) | ecosystem: Environmental > Terrestrial > Deep subsurface > Rock core/Sediment ...
CAAACGCGCTCACAAACGCGTCACGCAAACACACGCACGCACAAACGCCCAGGCGCCGCAAATCGCCCACGCGCACAAACGCGACACGCACGGCCCACGCGCCCACAAACGCACGCACCGACGCCAAAGACATGCCACGGGGACGCGATAAATGCCCACGCACGCGTGTGCACGCGTACCAGCATGGCACACGCTCAAACACACCGACGCAGCATTTAAAAGTATGAGCGGCGAGCGATGACATACGGCAGGCAAACGCCCACACACCCATGCACGGGGCGGGGAGGGGGTCTCGCCCCCCTGGCCTGGTGCACCACGGACTTGTGCTCGTGAGCGTTTGCCTGCTTGCTCGTTGTTGTTGTTGCTCACGTTGGTAGTTGTGGCTGCTGGCTGACACACACCCACCGCCGCCGCCGCTGTTTTGTGGTGGCCGGAAAAATCCCGGAACGACCGCAAATCGGCCGGAGCACTTTTCTGGCACCTAAACTGGCCGGACCATCCTGAAGTATATATAAAGGGACGGGTCCGGCCGGGAAAAAAAAATACGCCCAAAAAGGCAGTCCGCTGCCATTTTGGACCGTATCTTTTCGACCTCGGTTCGGGCTGCTGAGTAGGTCCCCCACAGGGCACTCCCCCTTATGGCCCCCTACTCGAGAGCGATCTCTCGAGTAGGTGCGGGCCAGACAGGGGCAGTGTGGCCTAGTGATGATCCGGTCTCGTTTCGCGTGGTGTGGTGCTGCTGGTGGTGCTGCTGCTGCTGTGGGTCGCGTTTCAGTGCGTGTGTGCGTGTGGTCTGGTTGTCTCTCTGTCTATCTCGATCTCTATCTATCTCGATCTCGATCTATCTAATAGAGAGTGTCTATCTCTCTCTATTAGATAGATAGAGAGAGAGCGATAGAGGGACGGATGGATGGATAGAGATAATAGGGCTGCTGTGCTCGCCTGCTGCTCCGCTTCTCGCTGCTGCTGCTGCTGCTGCTGCTGGCAGCACGCAGGTATGGTGATGATGAGTTTGGTTGGCTGTGCATACGCCAAAAGAGCGTGTTGGGCTCTCTCCTGCTGCTGCTGCTCGCTGCTGCTGCTGCCACAACCACACACACACACACTAGTGTGTGTGTGGCGGTGGCGGCGGCGGCGGTGGCGGTGGTGGGACAGGCTCCGTTGGGGCGTAGTGTGGTGGGGATCGTCTGTTTGTGGGTGCGTGCGGGTGCATCGTAGGTATAATATTTATACCCACAGTACACACACACAAACGAGCAGACAGACGATTCCCCGGTAGATATATTATAGAGAGATAGCGTTAGTGTGTGTGTGTGCGTGTGTGTCTATTGTGTGTGTGTCTGTGTGTGTATTTATATACGCACACACACACACACACAATAGACGCATGCACGCACACACACACTAAAGCTACACACAGGTGGTCAGCATGCAGTCGTCGTGCACCCCGTGCACTGATCTCCTGCTGCACACGCACGTGTGTATATTATTATTATTATTATTGTGTGTATAGTAGTATATGGCTCTCCCATACATCGCGTTGGCTTCTGCTGCTGCTGCTGCTCGCTGCTGCTGCCTTCTCCTCCCTCTGGGATTGATGATGCTCCATCCACGTGCCTACGTATTCTATTACGTGCCTGCGTATTATTATATTCTATATAATACTGCGCAGATATAGTGGGTCGACTTCTTCTTCTCGGCGGCGGGTGGTGGCTGGCGGCGGCGGCGGCGGCGGCGGGCCAGTGTGGTGTGCGGTTGTACTGTATAATACTATATAACCACAATATGTATATGTATATACATGTGTGCGTGTGTGGCGTGGGGCTTGGTGGGCGGGCCCAGCGAGCTGCAGCGCACCAGTGGTGGGCATCGTATAAAGTGCGCATTGCGCAATCGTTCACATTGTGTTTATTACAACAACAACAACATGGTGGGAAGGTGCGTGTCTGTCTCCTGCATGCCTGCCTGCCTGCTGCCCTTGTGGCAGCAAGCGGGCGGCGGCGGCGGGACGGCACGTATTTCGACCCGTCCACCTCTGACGGCAGCTTCGCAGCAGGACACACCAATACACACACACAACACGCCATGCCCCGCCCCTAATAGGGCGTGGCGTGGTGCGTTTGAGTGGCGCGGTGTGCGCCTGTTGTTTGTCCTCGGCATATCTATTATATCATTATGTGGCCGGTTATCGGGACGTCTGAAGCATTGCTCGAAAGGGAGCCAAATGCACACACACACACGCACATACACACGCACGGCGCGAGTCGTGTGGTGGTGGTGGTGGTGAGAGTGTGCAGGCAACAAGAACCAAGACTATGTATAGAGAGAGAGAGAGAGAGAGAGAGAATAGACAGAGATCGATCGATCGATCGATGTCTGTCTGTCTGTGTGATGTGGAGCATATATATATATATATGAAACACAAACAAACGCGAATACATTGGTGTGTGTTGCTGGCTTGCTGGCTTGGGGTGGTGGTGGTGGTGGTGGTGCGGTACCG
>Ga0209542_10013343_pt1:5000-7500 | contig 14188 bp, 13 predicted proteins | sample RifCSPhighO2_01_FD_184028 | JGI IMG/M metagenome (GOLD analysis project Ga0209542, IMG submission 184028) | Soil microbial communities from Rifle, Colorado - Rifle CSP2_plank highO2_0.1 (SPAdes) (version 2) | ecosystem: Environmental > Terrestrial > Deep subsurface > Rock...
TGTGCGTGCACACACACACACAAGCCTGAACGCGCATCTCTCTCTCTCTCTTGATCTCTCACGTTCGAGCGAGAGAGAGAGTGAACGCTACTGTGTCGCGCGCGTGCATGTGTGTCTCTCTCTCTCTCTCATATGAGAGAGACGAGACGCATATACACACAACACACAGAGTTGAAGTACTCCCACATAATAATAATAAACTCTAAAACAGCAGCAGCAAGAGCATTGAACAGCATCGTATATATATCTATATATTTGATGTTGGCACAATACACAAACGTATTATTAATATATCATAATAATAACAACTCCTAACAACGGATATCTTGGTTCTCGCGAGGATGAAGAACGCAGCGAAATGCGATACGTAGTGTGAATCGCAGGGATCAGTGAATCATCGAATCTTTGAACGCAAGTTGCGCTCTCGTGGTTTAACCCCCCGGGAGCACGTTCGCTTGAGTGCCGCTTCCATCTATCCATTCAACAAGTCTCATTCCACACACACCACCATCATGTGGTGGTGGTGGAATGGGGGAACGGGCTTTACCACCGCCGCCGGCGGTGGCATGGTCTCAGATTGTATATAATGGTGATTGTGCTGCCCCAACACACACAGATATATATACATATTATCGTGTGCGAGGCTCTCATGTGTTGTTGCTGTCGGTGTGTCGGTCGGTCGGTCGGTTGTGTGCGTGTTTGTGGGTATGGGGTTGTGGTTGTTGTCCACACACCCGGTATAGCGGTTTGTGCTGCTGCTGCTGCCTTGCCACGGCTGCCCCCCTTCATCAGGAGGCGGCTGTGTGCATATGGCAGCAGCAGGCGCTCAATTCAATTATGCCGTGTTTGTGCGTGGACGCGATCTCTCATATCTCTGGTGTGTGTGTGTGTCTTGCACACACACACACCCACGCCACCACCAACTCTCTCCAACACCCAACACACACATGCATATGAGCAGTCGCGCATGCATTCCAAAGGTAATATGTATATGTGTATGAACACACGGTGGCACAGTATATGCACCTATATATAACTTTTATATATATCTATCCCGGCCTCAAGTCGAGCGACAGTACCCGCCGAATTTAAGCATATTAATAAGCGGAGGAAAAGAAACCAACAGGGATTCCCTTAGTAGCGGCGAGCGAAGCGGGAGGAGCCCAAGCTCTGAATCTGGGCGCGCGCCAAGTCCGTGCCCCGAATTGTGGTCTCATGGCAAGGCATCGCTGAGCGCGGTCGCTGGTCGGGCAAAAGTCCCTTGGAAAAGGGCGCCAGGGAGGGTGACAGCCCCGTCCATTGGTCCGGCATCGCGGCCGTCTCGATTGCGCTGTTGCACTTGCCCCAGAGTCGGGTTGTTTGGGAATGCAGCCCTAAGCGGGTGGTAAATCCCACCCAAGGCTAAATATTGTCAGCGAGAGACCGATAGCGAACAAGTACCGTGAGGGAAAGATGAAAAGGACTTTGAAAAGAGAGTCAAAAGTGCTTGAAATTGTTAGGAGGGAAGCGATCGGCGCCGGCGGTTCGTCTTTAGTCTGGGGCTGTTCAGTGGTGCCTGCTTGTCGGGAGGGCCGCAGCGGCGGGGAGTGCTCACGTGCCTCCGCTCTGTGTTCGTTCTGGCGCAAACCATGCATTCAGTCCCGGCGACGAGCCAGCATCGGCTTCATGTTTATGCGTGTGGCTGACGGGCGCTGGGGATCAAAGGGCCTGGCAGGCCGGCTTCACAGCCGTGTCCCGCCGGTGCGACCCAGCGTACCTGCCATCGCAGGGGCCGAGGAACCAATTAACCCATGCCCGCAAGGGCGAGGCAGTGCGTCATCGTGGCGGGTATGCGTGTGGGGATCGGGAACCGATGCCCGTGTGCATGCCTGTCGCTCCGTGGCGTGCGTCCATCTCCGGTGGGTTAGTGATGCTGGCGGAACGGCGCTGATCGACCCGTCTTGAAACACGGACCAAGGAGTCTAACACGTGCGCGAGTGTCCGGGTGGCAAACCTGGGCGCGGAGTGAAAGCAGAGGGCGGCATTAAGCGGTCGCCTGAGGTGGGAAGGGGCATGCGTGCGCGCGTGCTCCCGCACCACCGGCCGACCTGGATTTTCTTGAAGGGTTTGAGCCAGAGCGTATTTGTTGGGACCCGAAAGATTGTGAACTATGGGTGACCAGGACGAAGCCAGAGGAAACTCTGGTGGAGGTCCGAAGTGATACTGACGTGCAAATCGTTCATCTGAGTTGCCTATAGGGGCGAAAGACTAATCGAACAATCTAGTAGCTGGTTCCCTCCGAAGTTTCCCTCAGGATAGCTGGGACTCGTCTTTGTATAGTTTTATCAGGTAAAGCGAATGATTAGAGGTTTCGGGGTTGCAACAACTTCGCCCTATTCTCAAACTTTAAATGGGTAAGATGTGTAGGCTGCTTAGGTGAGCCTGCACACTAACATAGAATATAGAGTCCTTAGTGGGCCATTTTTGGTAAGCAGAACTGGCGATGCGGGATGAACCGAAC
>Ga0209542_10013343_pt1:12500-14188 | contig 14188 bp, 13 predicted proteins | sample RifCSPhighO2_01_FD_184028 | JGI IMG/M metagenome (GOLD analysis project Ga0209542, IMG submission 184028) | Soil microbial communities from Rifle, Colorado - Rifle CSP2_plank highO2_0.1 (SPAdes) (version 2) | ecosystem: Environmental > Terrestrial > Deep subsurface > Rock...
TGTGCGTTTTGTGTGTTTTGTGTGTTTTTGCCACACACACAACACACACACAACACACACACAACACAACACACACACACACACACACACACACACACAACGCACACACTCACCAAGTACGGGCCTCTCGCGTGTTTTGGTCCTACCACTACTACTACTACTACTCGCGGACTACGGCCTGCCAGCCCGCCCGCCCGCCCGCCCGCCCGCCCCTATTCAATAGTTCCGCACGCAGAGCTGCGGAATTTTGTGGTGGGTGTTTGGTTTTTTGCCATATCAAATGCCCTATCTCTCGAGTACGGGCCTCTCGCGTGGTGGGATTTGCTAATTATCCAAAATTCTGCCGCCAAATAAAGAGTACGGGCCTCTCGCGTGTTTTGGTCCTACGACGACGACGACGACTGCTACTACTACTACTACTACTACTCGCGGAGTACGGCCAGCCCGCCAGCCCCCCCCCCCCTATTCAATTAGTTCCACAGCAGAGTTGTTGGTATTATTATTATTATTTATTATTATTTATTATTATTTTGTCCTCTCAACAAGTCCCTATTATTATCACTCTCTCGAGTACGGGCCTCTCACGTGTCCCGGCCCCCTATTCAATAGTTCCGCAGAGTTGCGGAATTTTGTGTTTGGTTTTTTGCCATATCAAATGCCCTATCTCTCGAGTACGGGCCTCTCGCGTGTTTTTGGTCCTACTCGCGGACTACGGCCAGCCCGCCCGCCCGGCCCCCTATTCAATAGTTCCGCAGAGTTGCGGAATTTTGTGGTGTTTGGTTTTTTGCCATATCAAATGCCCTATCTCTCGAGTACGGGCCTCTCGCGTTGGGGGGATTTCTTATATATGTCAAAATTTTGCCGCTAAACAAGGAGTACGGGCCTCTCGCGTGTTTTGGGGTCCCTATTCAATAATAATAAATTCCGCAGAGTTGTGTATTTTGCCAAGGAGGCCAGGCTATTATCAAAGCCCTATCTCTCGAGTACGGCCAATACACGTGGGAGGGATTTCTGATGTTCTGTGTGTTTGTGTGTGTTTTTGTGTGTTTGTGTCATCTACTCGGGGGCTTGTCCTGGGGACTTGGCGTTTTTCCGACCGACCCGCACAAAAATAGGGCTCCGTTTGTGTGTGTTTGTGTTTGTGTTTGTGTTTGTGTTTGTGCACACAAAAACACAAAAACACAAACGACCCTAGTTTGCCTGTGGACTTAGAAGTTTTCGACCCTGCTCGGGGGCTTGTACCGAGCCGGCACCCCAGTTTTTGGCCCTCCGGAAGGCCCACTAGGGGGCTTGTCGGGTTCGTTTTTGTGTGGAGTGAGATTTTCCAGGAGGGCCGGTTCGACCACGCCTTTAGGTGTGCCCTCGAGTCGCACGTCACGACGATGCCCCCGGTGTGCTCTATCCGTGTGTGCATGCGATGGGCGCGTTCGTGCGGCCGTGTTCGGTCTGGACGCTCGCCTCGCCAAAGTCCGGTCCCCCCCGGCCAACTTCGACCCGCCATTTCCGTATTTCGATTCTTGCTCGCCAACGGCTGCGAAGTTCGGCCCTCCCGTTGGTGTCTGATGTGCACCGCGGCCTGGCCTATCCAACGAGCCCGGCCTCGCCCGCGGCCCTGTCCGTTGTGGCCATTTGACCCTTCCAGACGCCTGAAAATCACTTTCCGATTTTGGCAACAAATTCGATCTCAC
>Ga0209542_10013344_pt1 | contig 14188 bp, 26 predicted proteins | sample RifCSPhighO2_01_FD_184028 | JGI IMG/M metagenome (GOLD analysis project Ga0209542, IMG submission 184028) | Soil microbial communities from Rifle, Colorado - Rifle CSP2_plank highO2_0.1 (SPAdes) (version 2) | ecosystem: Environmental > Terrestrial > Deep subsurface > Rock core/Sediment ...
GGGTTTACAATTATTGGGCCTGCGTCTGTTGTGAGGGAAATCAGGAAAGACCCGAACAAGATTGAGCTGTTGACTGCTGGGAAGAAGAAGAGAAAATAGCTTTACTGGTTTTGCTAGAGCTTATTTTTTTATTCTGAATTCTCTTTTTTGGATAATTATTTAAACATGGCTGTGTTTTAAGCTATTGGAGTGAAAATGGCACATCAATGCGTCAAATGCAGCAGGATATATGAAAATGCTTCCCAGGAATTGTTAAAGGGATGCAGCAATTGCGGGGGAAAGTTTTTCTTTTTTATCAGGAAAGAGGACCTGGATGAGGCTGCTAAGATAACAGAAAATTTAAGTATGGAAGAGAAAGAGCAGATTGAGCAGGATATTTTTGAGCTGATTGGGGTTGAAAATGATGAAAAACCTGTTGTGCTTGATTTGGAGAGCATAAGGGTTACAAAGCCTGGGAAATATGAGATTAGCCTGGTTGACCTGTTTTCCGGGAAGCCTCTTGTATTCAGGATTGGTGAGGGGAAGTATGTTATTGATTTGGCAGGGAGTTTTAAGAAGAACTAAAGAAAGTGTTTCTTGTTGATTTTCTTGAGGGTTACTTTTTCTTCTGACTGGTTAAAAGATATGATGAATTCGTTGAAGAAACCTTCTCTGCCCAGGATAACTGGGATGTTATATTCCTCACTTAGGATTATGCTGACATGAATGGGAAGTAAACAACCCTCACAGCAAGCTGTGGGGCATTATCCCTGAGCTTTGCCTCAGTTCATCATCACAAGATGCTTTGGCATCATCACTCGGAATGTATGGCTGGTTTACATCAACCGAAACATCCTTAGATATACTAGGATGCTTAGCAAGATTAAAACTTGCATTTAAGTCAGCATTAAGAGAATAACCACAATGGACACAAACAAAAAAACCTTTGGAACGAGAACCAAGATTTCCACACTTAGAGCAAGTTTGGGATGTATGGGAAGGATTAATTTTAATTACTTTAATCCCTTTTCTGATTGCTTTATAACTAATAAAACTCTGCAACTGGAAGAAGCTCCAATTACTCAGCCAGTAGTTCATTCTTTTACCCTTTCTCAGTTTTCTAATTCCTTTAAGGTTCTCAACCACAATGGTATGTCCATCAAAGCTATTCACGATTTGCTTGCTAATGTTGTGATTGCACCAAGCCATAAACCTTTTTTCTCTTCCAGAGATGCTTTTCAAAAGCCTTCTGCTGGAACGAGTGCATTTACTCTGAAGCTTGGCTCTCAGTCGTTTGAATTTGAGTTTTTGCTTTTTGATTTGTTTGGAATTAAAGAACTGCTTGTCAGAAGTTACAGCAATATTGGTGATTCCAGTATCAATGCCAAGAACTCTGTTTTGGAAGCAAGAGCTATTGGCATTGACATCTCTGGAGAATGTGAACAGGAAGAAGCATCTGCCTTTTTTATCAATTCTCAGCAGGCTTTCATTAACCTTCCAGGTAAAATATTCTTTGTAACAATCTGGAATCGTAAAAGGGACTTGGATTCTTCCTTTGATTGTGGAAATGCTCAGGATGTTATTCTTCATAGAGATGCTTCTGGGGAAATTGTATCTCATAGAACATCTTTGAATAACTGGCTTAGTCTTAGCCTTCTTAACAATCCCACAAGATTGTTTGATACAGGAAATAGCAAGTTGAGAGGGCAAACCTCTCTTTCTGAGGGATTGATAGACGAAAGGATGGAGTTGAATATTATTAATTATTCCTCTTCTCCAAGCCTGATTAATGCAGAATTGCAAAGCTTTATGGTAGACTTTGAGGGTTCTAATAATCTCGGTTCTTGTTTCAATCTTAATCCTGGCTGTTGCTCTTGTTTCCATTGTTGGTTGGAAGACCTTAATATTTATAATACTAATGGGGGTGATGGCTCTCCTCCCCAAAGCAAGCAATGGGGTATCCGAGCCATAGGAAAATGAAAAAAACAAACAACAAAAAGTTAAAGCTTCTTGAAGCCTGGAAAAACCCTTTTGCAGAACTAACAATAGCTGAAATCATGCATCTAACAGGTAAAAATTCCAAGCCTTGGGTTTTTAACTCCTTAAAGCTACTCACTGAAAGCCAACTAATTATCCAGGAAAGAAAAGGCAATCTCAACCTATATCATCTTGACCTAAACAACCCATTATTAATTCAAACGCTCCAGTTCTTAGAAGCTGAAAGCTCTTACAATTTCCCCCATCTTAGTCTAATTAAAGAAACAATAAATAAGCTCCCATTAAGCACTTATTGCCTTATAATTTTCGGAAGCTACTCAAATAATACTCAAAAAAAAGCATCAGACTTAGATGTCTGTTTCTTAATAGAAAGTCAGGATGCAGAAAAAAAAATAAAGCCTTATTTCAATGACATTAAACTATCTTCCCCTGTTAATATTGATGAGCATTACATAACATTTGCAGATTTTATAAAAATGCTATTAAGGGGCGAGGAAAACCTCGCAAAGCAGATCTTCAGGAATCATAAAATCTTTTTCAACCCATGCATTTACTATCAATTAATAAAAGAGGCTTATAAACATGGATTCCGGGCATAAAGAAATTTTATACATCCAAAGGGCAAAAAACGAGCTGGATTTAGCAAAAGCAATTTTCAAGTTGTCTACAAACACAAGCCTAAAGCTGGAGTTTGAGCTAAAAAAAGAAACAACCTTTTTCAGCAACATTATAAGCAATTCCTATTACTGCATTTTTTACTCTGCCAAAGCCCTGCTTCAATCCAAGAATATAGTCACTAATCCTCCAGAAGAGCATAAAAAACATTAGAAGAATTTGAAAAATTAGTCTTGTCAGGAGAGATAGATGTTAGCCTGTTAAAAATCTACAAGTCCATTATCATTAAAGCAGACGAATTATTGGGAATTTTCAGAAAAGAAAAAGGCAAAAGGGGAAGGTTCACTTACCAAAAACTCCCTCAGGCAAATCTCCAGCCAGCAAAAGAAAGCATGGACAATGCAGAAAAGTTTTATAAGAACATAAATTTAATTTTAAAAAACAAACTCCAATAATCTTAAAAACCTTCAGGAATTAGCAAAAGCATGATAAAAAAGTTCTTCACATTAATCTTACTAATCCTTTTAGCCATCTCTTTAACCTACATAGCAGTTGACAAATACCAGGAATCAAAACAGCAGCAATTACTAACAGCTTACCAGCAGGGCATTCAGTTAGGTTATGAACAGGCAATCATCCAGTTAGTTCAGCAGGCATCAACCTGCCAGCCAGTCCCCATTTACATCCAAAACCAGTCAATCAGCCTTGTAGCAGTGGCATGTTTAAAACAGCCTGATTAACTTAGTATCTCACTATTTTTAATCCTTCTATTCTGGAAAAATGCTCATCCCTTGTAACAACAGCCTGGTTATTATGAAGTGCAATCCCGGCAATCATGCAGTCTTCAGCTTCAATAACTATTCCTTTATCAGCTAGTTCAGCATGGATTTTGCCTCCAATCTCCGCGCTCTCAACATCTAAGGGAAACAAGCCAAAGCTTCTAACAAATTCTGAAAGAACCTCAACCTTCTTTTTATTTCCCAAATCAAAATTTTGCCAAAGCTCAAAGACAGTGACAGCAGTAAAAAACAAAGGCTCTTCCCTTTTGTATAGCTCCTTTGCCTTTTCAATTGCTTCTTTTTTATTCTTAAAAAAGTCTATTACAAAAGAAGTATCAAGAATCATTCATCATCATCCTCAGTCTTTCTGTTCTTTTTCTGGAAAGTTCGCGTGACTTCTTAACCCCTCTCTCAAGCTCATCTGCCTCTCTGTCATTAAGTATTCCCACAAAGTCCATGATATTAACCTTTCCAGTTATCTTGTTAATCACATCAGTAAAACTCTCATTCCCACTCTTCCTCATTCTTAATCTCTCATATGCTTCCTCAGTAATTGAAATCGTTTTAGTTGCCATCTGTGTATGTATGTGTATTTACTATATAATCCTTTCCACTAGTTTTAAATACTAAGCATATGTTAAATAATTTAACAAATAACCTATTCTAAAGGGTAAAAGAGTGAAAAAAGGCATTAAAAAGCCTAGAAACCAGAATAATCAGGAGATTTCCCTAGACAAAACTCTAAACCCAAGCACCAATCCATCAGCAAACACCAATCCTCTAGTAAAAATCCTCTTCTCCTACAAGCTTTCTAATCTCCAATACAAAGACAAAGTAAGGTTCTATTATGCATTAAAAGGCAGGGATGGCAAGTCTGGAATTATTCAAAAAACCCAGGCAACCCAGCTTGCCAAAACCGTTCTTCTTGTCCCATTAAAGCATGACCAGGAGTTCCAGGATTTCTTCGCTCTCTGGAACATCCAGTTCAAAAGAATAAAAGTGAGGATTGAAAATGAATAAAGCAGCTCTAGTCAGGACTCTGCAATTCATCTTGCTAATCTTCACTCTGTTATCACAATTAACCTTAGCATCAGCATCAGCCATGAACACTACTCAATACTCATCATCAGCATCAATCCTGCCATCAAGCACCAGCATCAACAACAGCCAGTTCACAACCTCACCAGCAATTGAAATCATAGCAGGAACAGCAAACTCTTCACAATACAGCACCTGCATTGGCTTAGCATGCACGCTCTCAATCTGCGGAAATAATATCTTGGAATCAGGAGAAGCTTGTGATGGCACAGAGCTGGCAGAAGAAACATGCACAAGCAGAGGTTTCGCACAAGGAACATTAAGATGCAGTAATGACTGCTCTGGCTTTGACACACAATCATGTACAACTCCAGGACAGCCTCAGCAGCCATCAGGCCCATCCGGAGGCCAGCCATCAGCAGGCGGAGCAGCAGAAACAACCACATCCACAACATCAACAACATCAACAACAACCACAACAACCATCCAGCTTCCAGAAGAGGAAAAGCCATTAGTTATAGATAAAGCAAAAGAAATAATTAAGAAAACCACTCAGGCACTAGCAAGCATAGAAAAGCAATCCAGAACAATCTATCTTGCAACTCTCTCACTAGCACTGGCATTAGCATTATACACATTATACTTGTTTACAATATTTATCACAAGCAAGCTAAAGCAGCATAAAGAGGAAAAAGCAAAAGCAGCATCAGTAATCTCAAAAAGTTCACAGGAAAATGCAAGAAGAAAGCTAATCCTTAAGCACTACATAAAATCAAACATGGAAAAAGGCTACTCCTTATCCCATCTCGCATCAATACTCATCCAGCACAACTGGCCAAAAGAAGAAGTCGGTGAAGCAATAAAAGAAGTCCTTGAAGAACTAAGGAAATAAAAGCCTCTGGGGAGAATTGAACTCCCGACCTAATCAACGAAAGTTAAATCTTGGCTTTCTTTGCTGTCTTTAGGTTAGCTCATACAAGGCAATTGCTCCACCACTGAGCTACAGAGGCAAATTACATAATAAAAGCAAAGAATAGAATATTTAAATTTAACTTAATCTCTCAATAGCCTTGACATCAACATTGCTTAAAGGATAAATCTTATTCAATACCCCTTTCAAGCCTTTCTGCAGCCTGTTATTTATAATCTCTCCAATAACATCCATATAACTTGTTTTCCCAAAAATCCCAATTATCTCCTCTCTCCCTTTTTTCATTATATCCCTTGAAACGCTGTTATTAACCTTGCACCTTGTTAAATAAATCATCTTAACCCTAAGCTTTATATTATCCTGGCTTGAAGCAATAAAAGAATCATCAATCCTGTCCTTGTTAGGCCTTACAATTCTCTTGATGTAAGTCCCAAGCAAGTCATAGCCAATTACCTCTGTTTCAGCCTTCTCTCCAGCAATATTCTTAATCTCAAACCTTATTCTTATGCTGTGGTCTTTCAAATCCCCGCTTAAGTGTGCAAGATTAACCCACAATCTCCTGCCAACCAGGCTCTCAGAAGAATAACTAGGCACCTCCCCAATCGCAATCTTCCTGAAATACTCGCTTGCAAGAATGCCATACCATTTCTTCTTTCCTTTCTTGCCCTGTTCAGCCATAACAATTAACCCAAGAATACCATTAATAAATCTTTCTATTGCCCTTGCATTGTTACCTTAAAGGGAGTTTAATCCTCTAAAAAATTAATTCTTCTTTTTGTGGGGTTTTTTATTGTGTTGGTGTGTCAGGAGAATTAAACCCATTAAAATTAATCTCTTTTTTATAGGGATTAAGCACTATCCCTACTTGTTGCATTAATTTAGCCCCGATTATAACTTCATACAATCTCATATCAAATAAGCAAAATCTTGGCTCTTGTATAGGTACTGTGCCTTCTATTTTTAATAATTTCAGTTTAATCATTCTCCCTTTTATCTCATTTCCGTCAGGGAAAATTACTGGTGTTTCTTCTTCAAACTCAAGAATTCCTAAATCATAAATAGAACTACCATCTCCGAATGTTTTGGATATATAATTACTTTCAGCCCCAGTATCAAATAATGCTTTAACCTTAATAAATTTGTTTTTTGCACCCAACAAGCCAATCTCTCCAAAGATTTTCCCCATTTTAGTAACTTGGAATATTCTCTCTAAAGTATTCTACTCTCTTTTCTGCGATATTTACCATCAACATAGATATTGTATCGGGATTATCTTCTGTCGCATAACGAACAACAACTTTCCAGTTCCCATTATCTCTCCTTGCAAAGATTATCACAAATTTGTCTATATCCCTAATATGTTTTAAGTGGCTTCCTATTATTCCCTTTATTTCTCCTATTTCCTCTATTTCTCCTACCATACTAAGTAATTATACCTACCATTTTTAAATAGCTTTCTATAAACTGATAAATTTTTAGTCATCACTTGGTGGTATTTTTGAGCTTATTTCTTGGCTCCTTGTCCCATCTTGCCGACTTGCATTTAGGACAGATTAAGGGCTTTTCCTTTTGGGAACGGGGAACCCACTCATAACTACAATTATTACATTTATACCCTTTTACCTTAATGCTTATTTCTGGCATAGATTTTCTATGTTGCTCTACTCTATAAACCTTACTATTTGAAGTAATACTTTATTAGTAGTTACCTTACAAACCGAAAGATATATAAATAAGTAGTAATACTATGTATAGTAACACTTAAGAAAGTTAAAATGGTTGAAAAAATAAAGTGTCTGAAATGCGGGAAGGAAAACATCAAGAGAGATTGGAAGAGAAAAACCAAGAACAGGGGTTTAATCCAGCGTTATAAGTGTCTGGATTGTGGGGTTAGGTTTGTTATCAATAATGGCTTCTTCAGGATGAAAACCAGCCCTCTATTTTCTTAAGCAGCCCCTCTTCATTCTTAATCTCCCCATTAAAAAATCCCTCTTCATCAATCTTCACCCATCCACTCTCCCCAAGCTCTTCAACCAGCCTCCCCATATGCTCTTTATCAACTCTCCCATAAGCCAGAACCTCATTAGTAATAGCATACGCAATTATCATTACCAACGGCAGCTTAAGTATCTTTCTTTTAACAACCAGCCTCACCAGCTCGTCATAAATCCCATATTTAAACTCCCCTCCAAGATTAAAGCACCCATAATTTTTTTCAATCCTGCTCCCGTTTATCTTCTTTAAAGCTTTTATCATCTCCATAGCATGCTCATCATACATTTCCACAGCTTGTTTCACATCTTCCCTGCTCCCCTTCAAAAACCCATAAGCAACTCCATGTTTATTCTGCTTTAAGCACACCTCAACAACAAGTTTTACCCACAGCAAGTCACAATCATTAGCAGTATAAATCATCCCAAAAGCATCCCCCTCTTCAATCCCAACCATGTCCAAAAGCACAGCAGAGACTAATCTCTCCACTTCTTCTCCACTCAAATCAATAATCCCCTTCCCACCCTCTAGCCCGGAAATCTTAATGTTCTCTAAAAATGCCCTTGCTTTGTTTTCATCACCATAAACACTTCTCAAGCAGGGGTCATAGCTGTAAGCAATCTCTTTTACAAGCTCTCTCTTGGCATTATTAAACATTCTAAGCCCATTCACAGCATTAATCATCCCTTCCCCCATACATTCCTTCAAAACACTGCTTGCATAACCCTTAATCCCTGGCAGGGCATTGGCAACAACCACCCACCCATGCTTTTTAAAATCCATTATTCTGGCACAAAATCCATAAACAACTTCACTTAAGCTCTCCCCATTTATCCCCAGCACACCAGCATTAATCTCTCCATGCTTAACCCCAAGCCTCACCAGTCTTGCATCTTCATTAAGCTCCTCATTAAAAACAAAGATAAACCAGTCATACTTTTCTTTAAGGACATTTTTCAGCTGTTTTTTATCTTCATAAGCAACAACAAACTTCTTCCCCAGCCCTGTTAATAGCATTCCCAATAAATATCCAGCAGCCAGCCCATCAGCACTCTCCTCGCAAACAACCCTTACAGGGCTATCTACCTTCCTTAATCCAGAAATCACCTCCTCTAGAGTCTTCATCATTATAGTCAATGACACCGTTCTCGCGCCCTGTCATTGGCTTATTAGGGAAAGGCATATCTCTTTCACTTTAACTAACTAATAATTGAGCCTGCTCTCTGTCATATTTCCAGTTACCAGGTAGTCTTTTATTTGCTTTATAATACTTAACAAGCCTGTGAATCTTGCTTCCAGTAATCAATAATCCCCTTTTTGCTGTCTGGTCATCTTTTTGCTTCCCAATATGCTTCATTAAAACAATATCTCTTTTAATCAGGTTAACCAGGTCATCAGGCAGCTTCTCGCTGATTTTCTGCTCCTCTAAGAATCCTCCAATCTTCTTCTCAATAACAATCTTAGCATCCGGGATTCCATAGCTGTCTCTTAAAATCATCCCAATCTCGCTCTTTCTCTTCCCTGCTTTAGCCATCTTTACTATCAGCTGCTCAACCTCTTCTTTCTGGTATCTTAGCCAGCCAGGCTTGCCCTTCTTCAGTGGCCTGGTGCTTTTGCTCTTCCCCTTCCTCCTTGAATACATCCTTGCCATTTATTTCTCCTGTTTTCTTTTCCCTGAAGGCTTTTCTCGCTAATCTGTCATTGACAGCTGGCGCACCAAGTTTGCATAAGCAAACTTTGTGTTTACAAAAGAAAAGGCTTCTGCCATTTTCTAAAAATGAGTTCCTCAACAGCTGTTTATAAAGCTTGCTTTTGGCTATTTCTCATTATCCCTCTTTATGACCCTCCAATGATATAAGTATAAAGGCAGCCCAACAATAATCAATGCAAGGTTTGTAGCAGCATCACTCTGCCTTTGTGCAGCAACAACATCAATTTTTGCAGTTCTCTCCTTTTGCACCTTATAATCACTAATCATCTGTTTTATTGCTTCCTTATCCGCCTCGCTCAGGTCATCCCTGGCCTGAACTTTCTCCAGGCTGGCAATAGGATACGCAACAGGCTGCTCATAGACATATCTTTGCTGGTCAGCTTGTGTAAACACCCAGGTTTTCAGGCCCATATTGACAAATCCAACACACCCGATAACCAGCAATACCAATCCAACTAATGCAAATAAGTACAGATAAATAGTCCTGATTAGCTCTTTTTTATTTTTTCTTTCTTCCATCTTTCCTTAAGTTTCTTTTATTTTTCTTATTTATAATCCTATCGTAAGCATACAGCACAATTAAGGCGCTTGGCAATAGCATCAAAAAGTGCAAAAGCATAAACTCAAGCACAAACTCTTTTGGATACCCCTCTAAATAATACCCAGTCTGCAGCAGCACACTTACAACAGCTGAAACAAAAACCGCTCTTTTCCACAATGCCATGTTTCTCGCAATCAACAAGGCTGCATATCCAATCACAGTCCCATAAATCATCTTATTCCTGAAATAATATCCAGGAACAGCATACTCTTCATTTAGCCCATGCACACAATAATCAATCAGGGTAAACATCCCAATGATAATTAAAGCAGCAAAAAAAAGCAAGGCATAATCCTTAATTTTCATGTTACTATGACTTTCCCCTTCATATAAGGATGCGGTTCACAAAAGTACCCATATTCCCCTGCATTATCAAACACATGCTCATAGCTCTCCCCATTCCCAAAAAGCCCTGAGCCTAATTCCCTCCCAGCATCAGAAGTTACAGTATGCCCCACATCATCTTGGTTTATCCACTTAACCTTATCTCCCTTATTAACAGTAATCTCACCAGGGCTAAAAGCAAAGCCACTAATCACAATTGTATTTCCTTCTGTAATACTCCCCTGTTCAGCTGTTTTCTTCCCTGAACAGCTAGTTAACAGCAAGCCAGCAATCAACAGCATAACAACAATTTTTTTATTCATTTTCACCCCTCTGTTTCTTTATTTTCTGTGTTTTTTCCTTATGTTTTCTTTTCCCTGAAGGCTTTTCTTTTATTTGTCAAATCATCATCCTTTTTATTAATCATAAATGCTCTTTTTATTTAAATCTTTCTCATTCTCAAGCCAACCCAAGAAAGATAGTTAATTTAAAAAACCCCTAATTCTTCTTAATTCTAAAGCCCTGTGGTCTAGCGGTCAAGGATTCTGGCCTTTGGAGGAGCTTTTCTTTAGAAAAGAAAACCTCGGAAAAGAAAAGCTTTAAAGAAGAAAGCCAGCGGCGGAGGTTCAAATCCTCCCAGGGCTATTATTTAGTTTGTATTAAAAATATGGTAAAAATAGAATTCCAGTACTACAATAAGACTAGCTGTAATAGGTGCGCCTCTACAAGTAAGTCAGTAGAATTATCTTTGAAAGCATTAAGAAAAGTAATTAAAATTACCAAAACAGGAATCGATTTCAAAGAAAAAAAGCTTCCAAAATCAAAAACTCATCTTTCACCTTCTATCTTAATAAACAACAAGGACATTGAGCAGATTATTAATAAAAACTCAAAATTGAAAGCAAATTACTGCTCTGATTGTTGCCAATTAGCTGGTCATCCTGTGAACTGCAGAACATTTACTTACAAGGGAAAAAAATATGATTATATCCCTGGAGAGATGATACTTGAGGCAATTAAAATTTCCTCAAAAAAAGGTGATAAAGAAAGGTTTCCTGCAAAATAGCACAAAAATAGCTATTTCTTCCCCCCCTGGTAAAAGGTTATATCCTTTGAAAGAGGAAAGTTTAATAACAGGCTTTAATAGTATATAATCATGCCTTCATCACCTAAGGGTATAAATTTATCCAAGGTTATAAATGGTTTAATTATCCTGTTAATAATCTGTGCCATAATCTTAATAGTCTATAACACAAAAGTTTCGGCTATTCTATTAGGGGCTGCATTCATACTGGGTTTCTTTAAAAGGCAGATTATTCGTGCCTTAAAATAAGATGGCATCTGTAGAAGATATCCCAAGATACATACGATACGATTTCTTTATGGCTTTATTTGGAATAATCATTGCCTATTTTGCATTTACAAATGAAAGAGTCTACAATACCACAGAAATAAGGTGGTTATTCTTAATAATAAGCAGTACAACAATTCTTTATGGGATATTCGAGATGAAGAATAATTATGATAAAGATAAGGAACTGCAAGAAGAAAGAAGAAAACTAGAACAGCTAAGAATAGGCAAGGCATTAAAGAGCTTAGAAAAAAAGCTCTAAGCCTTGTTCACTTCTTCTTCCCCAACAGCCCATGAGCAATCAAATAATACACAACACCCAGGCAAATCACAATCAGGTAAACATACAGCCAGCTGCTCATTTTCTTTTTCCACTCTGTTTTTCTTTTTCCCGAAGGTTTTTCTTTTTACAAAAAGAAAAAGGCTCAACATACAGCCAACTGCTCATTTTAATATATCTTGATCCTCCCAAACCTCATACTCTCCAGCAAAAATATCGTAAAGGTAAACAATCTTTTCAGGAGGTTCATGAGCATACATTTTTTGAGAGTATTGCGCAACCCAATCAACACGCCGCCCCCCTATCTCTCTAATAACCATTTCGTCTGCCCTTCTCCGTTCTTCTTCAATCCCCCTAAATAATCCTTCAATATGTCTAATCTCTACTTTGGGTAAAAGATTTCCCCTAAAGCTTAAGATTCTTCCCATTTTTCTCCATCCAGTCTACCCTTGTCCCATTTCTTTGTGCATCAGTAAATGTAAAGCCATTTGGGTATCTCTTCTTTAATTTCTCTAGATTCTCTTTTAGCACCTCTTCCATATTCCATCCATAAAAATTGCATATTGTTGCTGTATACCACATTACATCTCCCAAGTTTTCTCTTAGTCCTTCTGTTTGGTCATTTTTATGCGCAACTATTTTTTTAATGCATCCTGCTACATCTCCTGCCTCCCCACAAATTCCGCAGGCCCAGTTCATTATCTCTACCTCCTTGCTTGGAAAAATTGTGTTAGCAGTTTTCTTGCACAGTTCCTGATATTCTTTTAGGTTCATCTTATCCTCCTTCATTAGCTGGAAACAAAGGCAAATCCGCCTTGCAACATGTTCACACTTATCTTCAAATTCTTATTTCAGTCTCCAGATAAAAAGTTTCTCTTCTTCTTACAGCTTAAAGCTCTCCCCATTCTTCCTCTTATACCTCCCTCTCCCTTCAACTTTTGCTAATTGTTTTATAACATCATCATAATCACCACAATTTTTATACCCTCTTAAAACAAGATTAAAGCACTTATCAGCAATCTTATAATGCTTGCTCTCAAAAGCCTGCTTTAATAATCTTAAATCAACAGCCTTGTCCTCAATTCTCAAAGAGCTAAACCCCAGCCCAAAATCAATAAAATACAGCTTGTCTTTAATTAGCATATTGCTTGTTGTCAAGTCCCCATGAATTATATTCTTGTCATGCAGCTTGGCAATATTCTTCCCAATCTCCCTGCATAACATATCCCTCTTGCAGTCATCCAAAGCATCAAGAATATCCTTAACAAGCTCCCCATCAATAAACTCCATCTCAATAATGCACTTATCCTCATCAACACCAAACACCTTAGGAGTATTCTCTGCCCTCATCATTAATCTTCCCTCACTCCTTGTCCTCAATTTTCTTAATCTCTCATCAATCTCTTTAATCCTGTAGCCCTTCTTAATCCTCTCTTTAACAAGCCCCCTATCATTCAAGTACAAAATAGCCTCAGCGCCCTGCTTAATAATCTTTCTTTCCATTTTCTTTATTATTCTGTTAAATCATCCCCTTAACATAAGGCATCTTCTTTTCAATAAACTCTACTATCTCCCTCTTATGTTCTGTATTTAATGCAATCCCTGTAAATGTTGATTTTCTATGGATCAAAATCCATCCCCCCTCTGCTAGCTCCTTAACAATCCTGCTTAAATCCTTAAATCTTTTAAAATGCTCTAATCTATCGTATTTACCCCCCCAGTTATTTTTCCTAGCCAGTTTAAACATAATATGGGCTTTCTCTACACCTAAATCCTCTCCAAACATCTTCTTTCCTAAAATCTCCCCCAATTTAAATGTTTCCATTTTTGAAACATCTCTTATATTATAGAAACATTTAAATAAGCATTTAAATATTTAAATGTAAGATGAAAATCAAAGAAAACAAGTCAATCTTCTTGGGCTATTTTGGGGACACCCCTGAATTAAGAGTCCTGGACTTTTTAATAGATAATCATTTTTTTGATTTTCCCATAACAACAATAGCAAAGGAAAGTAATGTTAGCTATAACTCCTTAGTCTCTTTCATGCCTTCATGGGTAGAAAAGAAAATAGTCCTCAAAACAAGAAGGATAGGCAAGTCAGACTACTACCAGTTAAATATGAACAATTCCTTCGTCAGAAACATCATAAAGCTTGATTGGAGCTTAACAAAAAAAACAACTCTTCCAGAGTTGAAAGAAGAAGAGCTTTTGATTTAGCCTTCTCACAGCTTGGGCATCTTTCCCTGCAGCTTCCTCATCAGCTTCTCAGGGTCCCCGCCCTTCATCATCTTAACAAGCTTTTTGCTCTGCCTGTACTGCTTTATCAGCTCTCTTATCTCTCCAGCACTCACCCTGCTCCCCTTGCTGATTCTCTGTAACCTGGAAGAATCAATAATCTCAGGGTTCTCCAGCTCAGTTTTTGTCATTGACTGCATCGCAATCTTCCACCTCTTTAGCTTCCCCTCCTGCACCTTCATCATCCCCTCCGGAAGTTTCATCCCCCCAAAACCAGGAATCATCTCCACAATCTTTGACAAAGGCCCCATCTTGCTCATAGCATTCATCTGCTCATACAAATCAACCAAG
>Ga0209542_10013346_pt1 | contig 14188 bp, 12 predicted proteins | sample RifCSPhighO2_01_FD_184028 | JGI IMG/M metagenome (GOLD analysis project Ga0209542, IMG submission 184028) | Soil microbial communities from Rifle, Colorado - Rifle CSP2_plank highO2_0.1 (SPAdes) (version 2) | ecosystem: Environmental > Terrestrial > Deep subsurface > Rock core/Sediment ...
AAAGCGCTCATGACAACGAGAACAAGCAGAAGTGCTGCACTGAACATCAGTCGGGAGCGCATACTCCTATCGTAGCACGTGTTGATTGCACACTCCAGAACCAGTACTTGAGTTCACTATTTGAACACTGTATACTAAGAACCTAAACAGGATAACGCCACGAATATGGAACAAACGCAAACAGCGACGCCCAATCAAACGCCAGTCGCGCAACCGCGAACCGGTGGAGCGCAGCATGCAAGAAATTTCTTCCTGTATTTTCTGTCCTTCGTGCTCCTGTACATGGTCGCAGTGAGCATTGGCGGCGTTCTCTTTTACATTATCAATAAGACGCTTCCCCTGGTGGGCAGAATAGCCACCGTGTCGGCCGGTTCGCTCCGGTACCATTTGGCGACGCTCATCATCGGCACGCCGGTCTTCTTGTGGATGTCGTGGAAGGTCAATCGCGATTCCAAAGCGGATGAAGCAATGCGCAACTCGGGACTACGTAAATGGCTTACCTATCTGACACTTGTCGTCGCGGCGCTCGTCACCATCGGCGACCTCATCTTTTTAGTGTACACGCTGTTAGGAGGCGAAACGACGCTCCCGTTCATCCTAAAATCCGCTGTGATACTCGTCATAGCGGGAAACATCTTCTATTATTATCTGTCCGATATCAAATTCTTGCGTTCGGGCTCTTCCGAAGCGCGCCAGTTGCCCCGCCTGTATTTTAACGCAACGGGAGTGCTCGCATTGGTCGTGATCGGTGCAGGGCTCATGTTTATCGAATCGCCGGCAGTGCAACGGCTCCGCGGTCAGGATGTTGCCCGCCTCAATAATCTCCAGGAGGTCGACAGCGGCATCACCTTTTACCTGCAGACCTATGGAAAACTTCCCGCCTCGCTCGACGATATCCAAGTACACGAAGGAGCGACAAAAGATCCGGTAACGGGAGCGCTATTCGAGTATACGGAGATTGATGAAAGCAACTACTCGCTCTGCGCTACGTTCGCAACCTCAAACAAAGAAATTACCGACGGACAAGATTACAGCTACCCGGGTTCGCCGTGGCTGCACGACGCCGGACCTTTCTGTTTTCAGAGAAATCTCACCAACATCCTCAACTCAACGACTCCTGTACCCCTCAAAGTCGTGCCCGGTTCTCGCTCCTAGCGGCGATACTTGAGAATGCACCACAGCGCGCGCATGCCGTCGCGCCAGGTTATCTTTTTGCCTTCTGCGTAGGTCCTGCCCGAGTAGCTGATGGGCACTTCGTAGATCCGCGCGTTCGGATAGTGCGATACCCGTGCCGTTATTTCCGGCTCAAAACCAAAGCGCTGCTCACGAAGTTTTGGAGCGATGTCTTTTATTACCTCCCGGCGGAATACCTTGTAGCAGGTTTCCATGTCGGTCAGGTTCAAATTCGTAAACATGTTCGACAGGAGCGTCAGCATCTTATTTCCGACATAATGCCAAAAATACAGCACGCGATGATTACCTCCCGTCAACCGAGTGCCAAAGACAACATCGGCATGGCCCTCGATGATCGGCTGTAGCAGTTTAAAATACTCTCCCGGGTCGTATTCCAGATCGGCATCCTGGATCATCACCACGTCGCCCCGCGCCGCTTCAAACCCGGCCTTCAGTGCGGCTCCCTTGCCGCGGTTTTCGGGAAACGCAATAAACGAAACGCCATCCTGATCGGCATACTTCTTCATGAGCGCGCCCGTTCCATCGGTACTCCCGTCGTCCACCAGAATAATTTCTTTTTTTATCGGGACCCGCTGAACCCTGCGAACCAACTCTTCAATAGTATTTTTCTCGTTGTATGCCGGTATAATAACGGAGAGCATGAAAGAATCGGGAATCCGGTAGATTCCGATCGCCCGGCATGCTTCGGGCCCAATCGTTCTCTCAAGCAGATCATACTGCTCGCGAGAAAAGGATGTTTTCATCGTAGCGCGTTCGTCTGTCATACCTATACGCGAGCAAGCGTAGCGGAGCGCAGTTCCAAAGTCAAGGTCGCGCAGCGCCCGCAGATCCTCCGAAGCTTCATGCGAAGGAGGATCAAGCGCTTTCGAACAATACCCAATGTGGTACAATAAGGGTAAATTCCATGAACTACAACGGCCGTACCTTCGATCCTATTGAGAGCATGATGCGAGAGCGTCGTGATCCGTTTCAAGATGTTCACTTTCAGCACGTGATCGACGATATCGCGGCTCTTGAAAGCTGGATGAAGAATAAAAAAATCCAAAATAACTGGACGTTAATAGAAAAACTGGCTTTTTTACGAAACGTTGAAGCAACGATCCGTACCGGCACAGCAGTTCGCCGGACACAACTCGCCTGGTTCACTCTGGCAATCGGTACTGTCGCGGCCGGATTCGGCTTTCTCATCGGCATTGCGGCCTAAAGATCGTTTCCGGCCTCACCTATCGCATCCTGCGATAGTAACCACTTATATACCGCATCAATACTTTGAGCGTTGCCAATCCATAGGCAACGCTCCGTTTGAAATTGATCGAGGATTCTGAAAAGCCGTAGAAACAGCGCGCCGGAATTTCGCCGAATTTGAATCCGTGGGCAAAAGCCCAGGCGATCGTCTCGCTATCGAAGACGAAATCGTCGGAAAATTTTTCAAACGGCATCTGACGCAACATGGACACTTTATACAAACGCAAGCCGGAATGCAGCTCATGCATATGCGAATGAAAAACGAGATTTTGGCAGATAGTCAGAAAACGGTTGCTCACGTACCGCCAGAACGGCATCCCGTCTTTCCGCGCGGTTGACATGCGGTTGCCGATAATAAAATCCGCTTCTCCTCTTTCTATCATTCGGATCCCTGTCCCGACATTTGAAGCATCATATTGATTATCGGGGTGCACCATAATAATGACGTCAGGATTCCGCTGCAGCGCTTCGTAGTACAGTGTTTTTTGGTTCGCTCCATAGCCGCCGTTACGTCCATGTTCGAACACCGTTAACCCCAGTGAACGGGCAACGGCAGCTGTCTTGTCTTTGCTCGCATCATCGCACAATAGAATTTCGTCATATACATGCGGCAAACGCTCGACGGTTGCTGCGATCGTCTGTTCAGCATTGTAAGCGGGCATGGTGACAATGATACGGGCCATGTTTCTGACTGTTAGATCATTAGTTTAACCTGGACGAACACCAGGTACAAGTTAAAAAAATAGACAGCAGCAAATAATTTTTTAAATTGTGCCGGTACTTCACCGTCGCGATTCTTCAGGGTTCTTAAAAAAATGAAATATATGAGCGGCAAAAAATCCAGCGCGTACCGATATCCAAGTTGCAAAGCACCCACGCCGTAGTATAAAAATACCGGGAGCGCTGCACACAAAACTCCAAGCCAGAGTAGCTGTTCCGTTCGATCACCGATACTGCGCCAAAAAAGGGACAGCAAGTATGGGGCGGTAAAAATGATCCCAAGGCCCCATCCGGAATTAGTAATATACGGGAATACGAGCGTTGCAGCTGGCGGACGCGTAATGGGTAGCGGTCCTGCAAGGAAAAAGTAATAAAGATTTGCCGGCAGATGAACGAGACCGAACAAACCCATATCCCGCATAGCTTGCAAATCTTCGCCCAAAAACGCCATCCCGTATCCTGTTTCAAAAATAGAATCAAACCGCGCATAATTGTACCAAAAAATCAACACCAAAAAGACAACTACCGGTGCAGCCAACGTGCAAAGTGCCCTTAACATTTTTTTTGGTTCGTATCTATACCGAATTACAGCATCAAGAATGAAAAATATTATTGACAGCACGGCAGTACCCCGGGTAGCCAGTATCACACCGTAGAGAAAACCAATAAGCAGATATCGCTTCGCCGAAGCGTACTCAAGGAGTATCGCCGCAAGCGCTGCTACCACGATAAGATGCGCAACATACGAAGCCCGGGCGAATGAGAGAACACCCAACATTGGAGATGCAAAAGTAAACGCAAACGACAGCCATAAACTGCTATTAACCGACAACTTTTCTGCCCTTGAGAGACGGAAAAACAGATATGCAATACACATAGTCAGCGCAAAGGACAAAAAGTCGGCTCCCCGTCCCGTCTGCAGTAACGCAAAGGGAATATAAAGAAGCGATGGAAAAGGGCCCGGTGCCCAATAGTATTTCGCCGTACGCAAGACATAATCATGAGGGAGCTGCGGCGGCACAACATCAAGTCGGCCCTGAGTAAAACTTACCGCCAAATCATAAAAGGCATCACTGCGTGAAATAAAAAAATAAGCACACAGCAATGCAAGAATTGATGCAAAAAAAAGAAGCAGTAGTATCCCCCGTGAGCCGCGAATAGCGGCGATAGATCTTTCGGCTATGCCCATGACTCGTATATCAATCGCTCGTTAAAATTAAGTATAACACAACCTTATCGGACACTATTATAATTTATATATGCCATAGCTCCCTTTTTGTACGATCGGATCGAGTCCGCTTGTCAGCGACCGGGATCTATCGAGAAACCGCTCAAAGAGCGAGCAATCTCTTTGATCCTCATGACATCGATCCAATAAATTCTCCAGCGGCGTGTAATAGCCGGAATCAATGATGTGCGTTATGCCATCACGCCGCAGCAACGCGCGTATCTCGGCAGGATCCGAGGACATTGCAGTCCGGAGCGCCAGGTAATATGAAACATTATTATCGAACCGATGCCAGTTACTGTCCTTCATTACAAATATATCCGATTGCATCGATATGAACACTGCACCGGGATTCTTCTCGATAATTGCATTCAATGAGTCGGTCAGAAAGTACGGCTGTGCACAACAAAGGCCGGCAATGGAGAGCGGCTTCAGGTTATTCACGAACAACAGCTGATTACCAATGGCATAGCCGTTGGCCAGATTCAGAGACATAATGAGAAACACCAAGACGATGATGTACCGCTGCATAAGTGGATACAGATACCTCCAGAGCAGTACCGCCGCAAGCGCACCGAACGGCTCGAGAAAATCAAGATAGTGACCCAGCAGACGCACCTTCACATACCAGATCGCAAAGGCCACAACTATGAGCGCTCCAAGATGATGCCACTCCTTAAAACAGAGAAGCAGCAGTGCGCCAACTGTCATGAGCGCCAGTATGGGACCAAAGTTGAAACTTTCTGAATTGATTGCCCTGGAAAAAAAATTGCGGGTGTTCTGGACAAAAGTCGAACCGAACCGCAGTTCTGAGTCATAGAAATAGGACTGATCATAGAATTCATCCAATAATTTCCTTTCCGCGTCGCTCTGCGCGACAAAACTATAGAATTTCCCGTCCGTATACGGATAGAACAAAAAACCGGTCGTCATGTAGGTCCTCATGTTCCAAAAAACAACAACAAGCCCGAGCAAGCCGGCAAAAAACACGGCTCGGGTCATCGTGCTGCGCAGCGGTCTCGTATGGTGTTCCGACCGGAACAAAAAGAACATAAGCACAAGACCAGGGGCAAGCGCTAAACTATTGACTTTGATCGATATGGCAAAACCGCTGATAACAGCAGCAAGTAACAATGCATCATTCCGGTCTTTCTGCAGAGCATGCACCAAGAGCAAGAAGCTGACGAGCAGGAAATAGATGTTCATGAGATCGATCTTGGGGTTTATCAAGAGAAAATGGACGCTCTGGGGGACCATCAGAAACAGCCACGCAGACAACCAGACACGATCATCGTGAACGTACCGCCGTGCTATCCCGAGCAGCGGCGGGATGCTCAAAAGAAAAAAATAGAAGCCTAGATAATTGAAAATCGTTTTATCGACAAGCAGAAATGGAATGTAGATATAGCTGAACACAACGACCGAGTTTCCCGGTGGCCAGTACGGAAAATTCACGAACCCGTGATGCATAAGCATGAGGTTCGGCGTGGTGAAATAATAGAGCAAGCTGTCGCCGTTCACCACAAGCGGCCAGCTTGACCCGATAAAGATCAGGGCGCCCATACCGACCAGTGACAGATACCAAAGATTCTCATATGAAATGAGCGGTACTGAATACGTTCGCATGGAGCGTATGCGATCAAAGAGCGAGGACGAAAATTTTTTTAACCCCTTTGTATTAAATGCCGCTGCTGCAATAAGGGGCACCATGAGCCAGGGATATATCGCCGACGCGTACGCCAGCAGCATCACATACAGTGCGATGACAACAAAACCGGTAGCGATGCTGACGGAGAAGGGCGTGGGATCCCATCGGAGGCGAACTAATTTACGCAGCATAAGATCTCCAAGCAAAAACGCCATCAGGGTCATGCCGCCGTACAGGCCAACGACACGAACAATCAAAAATACGGCATTGAAAATCAGAAACGGACTCTGCGTCAGTATGTAGTTCATGCCCCCGTACATTGAGACGCCATAGATGTTAAAGGCGATGCAGAGGGTCACGAATATGATCGGATACAGAACAAAAGGGACGCGTACCCGTATGTCTTTCAGCAAACTGAATAATCCCGCGGTGATGAGAAGCATGAGGAGCAGCGCGCCGATGACCATGCCGTATCCGGGCGTCAAAAGTTTACCGCTGGCCGCGCGGATATAAAAAAAACAATAAGCAACCACCGAACCACCGAGCACCAGAGAGATAATCAGGCGCTTCATTATTGTCTTGTTACCAGCAAATAAGCATTAAAGATGTAGGTCAGTGCCATGAGAACCTCGAATCGTACCGGTATGAGCTTGTCTTGCTTCTGTAGTGTCCGCAAGAGCAGGAAATACACGAGCGGAAAAAAATCCAGTCCATACCGATATCCGAGCTGCGCGGCACCGATGCCATAATACAGCAAAACAGGAATCGCCGTACATGCAATACCGATCCACAGAAAGAGCTCGAGCCGGTCGCCGATGCGCCGCCACAACAAACTCAACAGGTACGGAGCCGTGTAAATAATCCCGACTCCCCACAATGAAAACGTCACGTATGGAAATACAAGCGCCTGCCCAGGAGGACTTGTAACCGGTAACGGCCCGGAAAACAAAAAATAATAAAGGTTGCCGGGTAGATGCCGGATGCCGAAAAGACCCGCATCTCTCATTGCCCCGAGATCAATCCCCGAATAGGCAAGGCCATAACCGGATTCGAGTGGCGAACCAAAGCGTACGACATTGTACCAGGCCAAAAAAAGAACAGAAATAAGAACGGGAATAAGCAAGGATGCGAAAACACGACACATGTCGCGAAAGGAGTGCCGATGTCTCACAGCCGCATCGATCATAAAAAAAATGATAGACAATACGGCTGTGCCGCGAGTCGCCAATAGGCAAGCATATAATAAACCGATGCGGCCATAGCGTCTTTTCCCCAGGTACTCATACAACACCATGACCAGCAAGAGCACGACGATGATACTGCTCATGCCGTTGGGGCTGGGATACACATTGACAAACAGCATCGGCGAAGCAAATATAAATGCGAACGCTACCCAAAATCCATTCTGTACCGTGAAATCCATGCGTCGCGCGAGCTTATACCATGCAAAAAAACAGAGACCTATCAAAAGATAGGTTATGATATGCGTGGCCGCCCATGCAGGCACCGCCAAAAACAATAAATATATGGCCGCGGGAAATGGACCAAAGGGAATATATACTTTGTCCTGATAATAAATAAAATCAATGACAGGATACCCCTGCTGTAGAATCGGGCTCTGAAGATCGAGCCGTCCATGGGAAATACTCTCCGCCAACATGCGGAAAGCGTTGTATTCAAGATTTCCCGAGATTCTGGAAAAAATAAGCAAAACCGCGCTTGCAATTAAAATACCTATGACGCCGTACTGGCGAGTTGCCGTATGTATTTGAGGCCACGTGAACTGCATCTGGATAAACGGGATTAACGAAATCAAAACTGCATTAATGATAGCACACCTGTACTGGCCGGCATCGGGATACGTCTTGATAAGCAGCCGGGAGCCATCTTTCGCCCCGAATCTTTGATGATTGATACTATTACTCGATATAAGTGTATACTATATAATAATATGCTCGACCATACTCAATATAAAAAACAGCAATATCCAAAACACGATGGAACGATTCATTCAGACCTATAAAAACGGGCTTCTTTTAAGCATCACGGTAATTTTTTTAGCCGTATTCGTTTCTTTTTCCCGGGGCAGAGTGGAAAAAAATTTCTTCCTGTTCATTATTCTCAGTTGTATTTTTATTGCAACGTACCCATTTATAAAAAAAATATGGAAAATTCTTTTTTCCGTATCCCGTGACGCGGCTGCCCACATCACGATACAACGCTCCCTACTTTTTACCGTTCTCGGTTTGATGATTCTCTACGGCAGTACGTACGTCTTCTATGCATATTGGGATTCTCTTCCTAAGGCGCCGGCAACCGAAATTCTCATTGGCTTGTCGCTGATATTTTTTAACATAGCCGCAGTAATCGCGGTATATCTATGGCTCACTTTTATAGCATACAATATCGGCTCACGGGTGATTGCGAAATATTTCAAAATTGCTTTCACCGAAGTGGAGCATTTTCTCGTTTCCGTCGGAATGGGTCTGTACGGCATTATTCTGTTTTACTTTTTGCTGACTTCTCTTCGCCTCCTCGTTGTCGGTTTACCGCTTCTGATCGGTTTTACCTGTATCCGTACTTATCAATTGCGGCGACACATCGTTGGATTCTTGGGCAGACGCGTCGACATGAAAAAACTGCTGGGTATAAAAGATCCTGGCTCCAAAACACTCCGTTTGTTCCTTTCGGTACTCTTGCTGCTGATTTTTTTTGGTTTTATGCACTTCGCGCAACGTATCGGCGCGGAAGACGATTTGATTTCGTACTGGAACATTGCGACCACCTACCTTGCTCATGACGGGTTCGTGCGATTTCCCCTGTTTCCTGCAAACGAAATGACCTTCTCGAGCACCTATCTTATCATGCCGTTAGCGCAACTTTTTGCTCCAAGCACCTCCCTTCTCAGTTCATACATTTTTTCTCTGCTGCTGCTCCTTATCGCGCATGAGTTTGCCAAACGCTATTCAATACGAGCGATCATCATAGGACTCTGTCTTATGGTAACCTATCCAAATTTTTTTCTTTTTACCGTCAGGCCCGATATACTGCTGAGTTTTTTCATTGCACTGGCAATACTGTGCATACTGAAGATAGACCACGCAAACGATCGTGTACGCGCCGTTATTCTTTCGGGTTTTTTCACCGGAGCAGCTATCAGCGCAAAGTACAATGCGATTCTGTTCATTCCGCTGCTTGCCATCCTCGCTCTCTACCAAGCGCGATCGTGGAAAACGGCCATGACGCATCTTACCGTCGCCGGAGCTATGATCCTTGTGGCGTTCGCACCATGGGCTCTTTTCAATTCGATAGAATACAACAACCCCCTGCATCCTTTTTTTGAAAAAGGAACCCAGAACTTTTATCTAAGCAGTAGTTTATTTCAAAATGCATCTGAAAATAAAAAAATTAAGGAACACTATACATCAGAATATCTTTTTGACACCGAAAACAACATTAATAATTCTCAGTCCGGTCTGCAAAACTTTATGATAATGAGTCTCGTTAACCGCGGCTGGTCTTCGTCACAGCTTGGCCCGTTCGTCTTGATTCTATTTCTTCTTCTCGCGGTTAACGGCAGTGCCGATCGATTCACCAGAATCCTGCTTTTTGGAACAATCCTGAGTTATATTTTGTGGGATTTTATAGAAATCAATCAAATTCACTATCTCTATTTTCTCATACCGTGGGTTTTGTTCCTTGTAGCGTCACAGCTCGACCGGCTGAAAAATCGATTCGTTATTTTTGCCGTCACGGGACTCGTTGTCTTTTGGAATGTACTGCTGACAAATCCCGCTGCCACGATCAAAGCGGCAACCATGAATCTTTCAAACAATGAGGCGTTTATTGCACGTTCGTCATCATGGGTTGATTTTAAAAATGAAACCATCGACGAGATAGCCAAAACCGATCCCTCGTACGTAATCCTGATCCTCTTCGCTCCATTCTATGCAAATGTCAAAGACAGTTATCTGCATGTGTACCAAAACGCATGGGATTATACATGGCTTGACGTGGCGAGCGGGACAGAGAATGCCGAAAAAACAATTGCAGAACTAAAAAGAAGAGGGATAACGCACCTTGGCATGGTGAACATAAAATTAATAGATGCTCCCGACAGATGCACGGAGATAGCATGTCCGATCACGCATGCTCTGTACTTACGCGCCGAGGAACTTCGTGCTATGCTCCCCGTAGCAATACAAAATGATTATCTGACAATCTATAGTGTCGAGTAGCGCGTGTGACGACTCGCACGAGCGGCAAAAAGTAATCGAAAATACCTCGAACATTATTCCTGCCTGAAGGCGGATTATAATGAAAATTCTCGTCATTAATTATGAGTTCCCACCTGTCGGAGGCGGTGGTGGTGACGTGAGCAAAAATCTTTCCCTCGAGCTTGCAAAAGCAGGCCACAGCGTGCATGTGGTAACTTCATGGGTCAAAGGGCTTATGAAGAAGGAAGAGATAGACGGTTATACGGTTCAGCGAATCAACGTTCTTAGAAAACGAAAAGATCGATGCTCATTATTCGAAATGGCGCTGTTTATTTTGATCGGTTCTCTTCATTGTCTTCACATTGCGCGAAAATTCCGACCTGATATTATTCATTGTCACTTTGGAATGCCCGTAGGACCGATCGGCTATCTTATATATAAAATATGGGGCGTTCGATATATCCTGACGCTGCATGGCAGCGATGTTCCTGGTCATGATCAAAGAGTACTGAACCTATACTCGATGCTTACTCCTTTCATCAGAAAAGTATATAAAAATGCAGCACGTATGGTCGTTGTTTCCGATCATTTCAAAAAAATGGTTTCCGAAGGTTTGCGTATTCAGGCGCCAATCGAGGTAATCCATAATGGAGTCGATACCGACTTTTGGTCCTGCCCCACTCCTCGAGTTTTTTCTGCCCGGCCATTACGCCTACTTTTTGTCGGGAGATTTTCTCCGGAAAAAGGCATTGATACGTTACTCGATGCATGCCGTATACTTAAACAGCAGGGCATCGCATTCCGCTTAACCCTGGTTGGTGATGGCCCTGAAAGAAAAAAAATAGAACCGCTGATTATAAAAAATCATATAGAACCCGAGACTTCCATCACCGGTTGGCTGGGTAAAAATGAGGTCCGAATGCATATGTGCGATAGCCATATAATCATATTTCCTTCACTCATCGAGGGCTTCCCAACAACGGCATATCTCCAAGCACTTGCGACCGGTGTTGTTGCGATGGTAAGCGACATTCCGGGGGCGCAACAATACACGGTACACACGCAACAGCGTTTTAAACTAAAAGATGCACAGGCGCTTGCGGAAAGGATAATATACTTTTCTGAACGCCCCGAAATGCTTGAAAGCATATCTCGCTCTAGCATTGAGCTGGCTCAAAAAAACTCCTGGAAATCAATAGCTTTGCAGTATGACACGTTATTTAAAAAGATAGCCGCTAGCAACGTATGAAAAAATATCGACAACTCATCTTGAACAAATACCTGTCCCAATCGTATGCGGAGCACGATAAAGACAGTTTTCTTTTAGGCAACGATCTCAAAAGAAATCTGACTTTCTTTAAATATAATTTTCTTAAGCTTCTCCCGGCCGATAAAAAATCCCGTTTTCTTGAACTTGGCCCGGGCAACGGACAATTCTGTGAATTTCTGCGTTTAAATGGCTATAATAACTACGTTGGGATCGACGGCTCCGAAGAGGCTGAAAGTCCTCGAAAGACCAAAGGTTATAACATCATATGCACCGATTTTTTGACCTTCTGTAAGCAGCCGGAAAATCAAAATGCATTCGATGTTGTCATAGCGAACGATATCATCGAGCACTTTACGAAAGAAGAGCTTTTTGATCTGTTTGGGGCGATCAGAAATTGTCTCAAAGAAAAGGGAACAATACTCATCAAAACACCGAACGCTTCAAATATTTTTACCGGGGCTCAAGGAAGGTACTGCGATCTCACGCACGAAATAATCTTCACCGAAAAAAGCTTAAAGCAGCTTTTTATTTCACTCGATTACGACAGTATATCTTTTTATGAGTCCAATCTCTTCTGCTTCTATTGGAACCCCCTCAACTATCTCGGGTGGTGTGCTAATTTCATACTGCGCATTCTGCAGCTTTTGATTCACCGTCTCCACGGGAATTTCGAAACTCATATCTTTGGCGCGAACATCATCGCCAAGGTAACAAAATAACCGAAGCATGAGGCGTCCACTCTTTAATGCCGTGCGCATTCTACTCAGTGCCGCTATTTTATTTCTTCTCTTGAGAAAACTGCAGATCGGCTCACCGTCGGCAATACTTCTGAACGCCAAATCCGGAGTTGCGGTAACGATCGTACCGGTAATGATCTCGTGGTACCTGGCGGGCTTAAAGTGGCGATTCGTCCAGCCAGTAACGCGTCGCCTCACGGTACAACAATCGATAAAAAATACCTTGATCGGCCTCACCTATGGCTATCTTCTGCCCGGGGGTCAGCTCATGGGAGAAATCGGAAAATACATGCACACGCGCCTGGATATGGTTCGCCGGGAAGGGCTCGCAGCGTCTATTATTCTCGACAAGATCATCGGGTTTGTTGCGCTGACACTGGTAGGCGCCGTAGGTGCCCTTGCCGATGCTCAGGCACCTGTCTTCGTTCGGAATATATCTGTATCGCTGACCATCGCGGGATTATTCTACATTCTGACCATGACGGTGCTCCCCTTGCGAAAAGCTATCCGTGCGGGAGCCGCGTCTCTCTTCTCCTTCCTTCGGATAAAAAAAATGTCCGCACTCTACGATACGATGTTCCCCGAATACCCCCGACCGCACGATATTCTCTCCTGTTTTGGCGTATCGATCGTATACCAATTGACGATCGGCGGAATCGTTTATCTTCTCGCGCAAAATGTTTCTGTCGCATTGCCGGTAACTCGGCTCTTATGGATCTGGGGCATTGTCGGAATCGTGCAGTCGCTCCCGATCTCGTACGGCGGGCTCGGAGTCCGCGAACTAAGTTTTGTGTTCCTGCTCTCGCTCTACGGAGTAACGGGATCTTCGGCTCTCTCGCTCTCCTTGAATATATATTTACTCCTTCTTATCGGGGCATGTATCGGAACAATTTTGATAGTCATTGATGTACTAAAAAAACGCAACGGCTACCGTCGCGTCAAGACATGAAAGATATGCTGGTCGGGGATGTGGGACTTGTCCGCCACCGCTGATTACATCAGCTAGGGCGGATCCGCCGAAGCCAGACATAGCGGAGGCGGAAACCCACAATTACATATTATTTACTATCGTTATGTGGTCGGGGCGACTGGATTCGAACCAGCGACCTCTTGGTCCCAAACCAAGCGCGCTACCAACTGCGCCACGCCCCGATGTCAATCTGCAAACTACCTGCCCCGTAGCGACGCGTCAGCGTCTGCTTCGGGGCGCCAATCCCCGATTTAGTACAGTATCCTCCGACTTCGCTCAGGACACCATTCGACTCGCTTTGATAAAAAACGGTTGAAACTCCGACAGGAGCTGAAACCATGAGCGAGCTTCGAATGAAATTTGAAGCGAGTCGAATGGTGCCGAGTGTCAGAATCGAACTGACGACCCGGCTTCGCCAAGGCTCCGCCGAGGCGAGCGCCAGCCTCTTCTCACTCGAGTCTGAGCGACTCTCGGAGTCGAAGACAGGGCTGCGCTCCCCGTCCGCCTCGCAAAACCAAGTACACTTCCATAATTACGCGATGACCCTATGTCACCCCTCTGGTGCCGAGTGTCAGAATCGAACTGACGACGCCAGCCTCTTCAGGGCTGCGCTCTACCACTGAGCTAACTCGGCCCACACCAGAGGGGTGACATATAGCATATAAATTTTAATGGTTTTGTTGCGAGGCTTTGTCGGGCAGGTACCAAGCCGACGCTTCGGTCGGCTCCCCGACATCCGCAGAGCGGATCGTCGGGGCTGAGCTAACTCGGCCCTCAATCGGCACCAGCGAGGCTTCAAATCTTTTGGCTGCTTTTAACGTGCTACTTTTTGTATGGCGAGCGGCGGGCAGGGAACTGACGACCCGGCTTCGCCAAGGCTCCGCCGAGGCGAGCGCCAGCCTCTTCTCACTCGAGTCTGAGCGACTCTCGGAGTCGAAGACAGGGCTGCGCTCTACCGC
>Ga0209542_10013347_pt1 | contig 14186 bp, 19 predicted proteins | sample RifCSPhighO2_01_FD_184028 | JGI IMG/M metagenome (GOLD analysis project Ga0209542, IMG submission 184028) | Soil microbial communities from Rifle, Colorado - Rifle CSP2_plank highO2_0.1 (SPAdes) (version 2) | ecosystem: Environmental > Terrestrial > Deep subsurface > Rock core/Sediment ...
ATCATTTTCGATATTTTTATCAGAAAAATTAGTTTGTCCGAAGGCAACTAATTTTTCATATGATATTAAAGCCAAAGGCTTTAATCTATCTTTCGGTTAGAATTCTCATATCATCTTTCTCTAATAAATAAGGCAAGGATAGGGTATGCTTTCAAAATAATCCCAATAAATTCCAATCTCCATTCATGTTATATTTAATATAAATTAAAACTAAGAAAGCCAGTAAGAAACTTAAAGAAAAAGGTATTCCCTGCTTGACTAAAACCTTTTTTCTATAATTTTTCTGGATTAAATGCAATTGCTCCTCATTCAAACCTTCCCAATACGGGTTAATTTCCTTGTCTTTTACTGTAATTTTTTCAGCAAGCCAGTCTCCAATTGTTAAATCCTTGACATTAACTAATTTTAACATGCATGATTCTTCAACAGCTTTTGTGTAAATATATAGCCACGGAAAAATAAAGATTATTAATGCAAAAACAATAAAAATAAATTCATTAAAATAAAAGGCTACTAAAACAATAAAAATAGCGATGATTAATGCTAAGTAAAAATATTTCTTGTTCTTTTTGAATTCCTGCTTGAATTTATTATTGAATTTTAATTTATTATTATATGCAAGTATGCTGCTGTATATTAAGCTGTAAATTCCTCCGATAAAAAGCAAGCTGGCAAGAAAAATCAGACCAATAAGCATATTTTCTCTCCATGTATCTGCAAAAGGAATTACAGCTCCAAGCGCGATAAGAAGCTTGGCATCTCCTCCTGCAAACATTCTTGCATAATAAAATACGTTTGCCAGAATAAACCCTATGGCCAATCCGGCAATGCCAAATAAAATATACTTATAATCTGCGCTAAATGCTGAATAAAAAGCCCTTATCGCTAGCGCAAATATAATTAAGCTAAAGTTAAGCCAGTTTGCAATCTCACGATATTTAAAATCCTGAATAACTGCAAATATCAGCCATATAAATGTTAGTATGAATAATAATTCTATCATCTAATAAATTAGCAGTTTTAGTTTATTAATGTTATTTAATTAAGAAAATTTAAAATAGAAAAGTTTAAATATGTGTATGCACATAAATACACATGACAAACATAACATTAACTCTTCCTCAAGAGCTCAAAGAAGAGTTGCAGAAGCATAAAGAGGTGAACTGGAGCGCGGTTATAAGAAAAGCTCTTCAAGAACACTTAACAAAAATAAGAATAGCAGAAGCTATTGCTTCCAAAAGCAGATTGACACAAAGAGAGGTTAATGAAATATCAAAAATGATAAACCATAATATTGCAAAAAAACTAGGGCTAAAATAATGAAACTTGTAATTGATACAAATATCCTCATTTCTGCTTTAATTAAAGATTCGGCTACAAGAAAAATAATTTTTTATTCTCCAATTGAATTTTGCTATCCTGAAATATCTTTAAAGGAAATAGAAGAAAAGAAAGATATTATAATTGAAAAAACAGGATTAAGCGAAAAAGAGTATAACCTTTTGTTAAATGAAATACTAAGTTTTGTTGTTTTAATTCCATATGAAAATATTGATAATAAAATTAAAGAGGCTAATGAAATATTCGGAAAAATAGATATTGATGATGTAATTTTTATTGCTTTAGCGCTATCTACTTCAAATGATGGAATTTGGAGTGATGATGCTGACTTTGAAAGGCAGGGTAAAATAAGAGTATGGAAAACTAAAGAGGTATTGGAATTCACGGAAAATTCTGATAATGCATGATAGTTTTAAATTAATCTTCTAAAATATACGATATCTTTACCTAATTTTAATGTACAAGTTATTAATATCTTAAATTTAATCTACCCCGTTCTTTTTAAGGTATTCTTTTCGGAGCTTTTTGAAGTTTTATTTCTTTATGAACTCTTTTTTTCATGCTTATTTTTTCTACTTTTTTGCTACTTTCTTCTCCTACTTTTGATTTTAAGGCCAGTTTTTCCTGCAATTCTTTTAGTTCTGATTCACTGGCTTTTTTTCTTTCAGAACCAAGGTTTTCATTATTATAAACCGGGATTATATTTATTATTCCGTGCTGGAAAAGTTCAGTAGTGGCAAGGTCTATTTTTTTTGGCTTGGGCTTTAGTTTTGATTCAAGTTTTTTAGCTATTTTTTTAGCCAATGATAAAGCTGACGAATGCATTTTTGTTGCTTTAATATGATTTTTTGGAATGATTAATACATGGCCTTTAGAAACAGGATTTATTTCAAGTATTGCGATTGCCTGCTTGTTTTCATCTAATTTATATACCGGTATTTTTCCTGAAGCTAAAAGACAGAAAGTGCATTGATTAGCTGCTTCTTTTTCTTCAGTTTCCCTTGAATTTGAAGATTTGTGGCTTTCAGAATCTTCGTTTGATCTTATCAGCTTGTTTTTAATTAGAAACTGTTCTAGTTCTTCGTCTGACATTGCTTCTATCTGTTCTTTTGCAGATTCTCTTTGGTCTTCGGGCCATGATTCCAGCTGTTTAAGCAGCTGGTTTTTTATCTGTTTAATTTGCTCTTGTGTTAGCATATTATTTTTGAGAGTATAGGTATGTTTTTATATTTATTGATATTGATTATTTAATGAAATACAATACTGAAGAAAAGACGATTGTTATTGATAAAGAATTAAATTTATTGGATAAATTTGTAATTACTTTTGTTGATATTCTGGAAAAGTATACAGATTATGTTATTGTATCTGGTTACGTTTCTATTCTTTTAGGAAGGACAAGGGCTACTGAAGATATTGATTTACTTATCCCCGCGTTAAATATTGAGAAAGTTAAAGAGTTATTTAATGAGCTTTCAACTCGCTTTGAATGCATGAATGCATTTAGGGCTGAAGAAGCTTTTTCTCTTTTGGGAGAAAAGATCTCTTTGAGATTTTTTTACCCTGGGAATCCCCTCCCCAATATCGAAATTAAATTTGCTAAAACAGATTTAGACAGATATTCATTAAATAATAAACTAAAAGTAATTATTCGAGATAATGTTTTATTTATCTCTCCATTAGAGCTACAAATAGCTTTCAAGCTATTTTTAGGCAGTGATAAAGATTTTGAAGATGCAAAACACTTATATTTGCTGTTTGAGGAACAATTAGACAAAAGATTATTAGAACAATTTATAAATAAGCTTAATGTTAATAATGAGTTTAGGAGGTTTATGAGTTAAAATGGAACTTGAAGAAGTTAATGTTAATGTTGATGAATTAAAAAAATGGAAGGAAGAAAATAATAGAGATAGAATTAATTTTATTAAGTTTTGGGTTGAGTACATTAAAACACATAGAGATTCTGAATGGAGTAAAGATCAAGGTAATCTAATTGATTCTCAGATTATGAGCGCGTCTAGATTTACTATAGAACAATAATAAGATTTATATACATATTTTCTTTATTGTTTATACTTAAAGTAAAAGAAGTTAAAAAAGAGGCAGAAAATGAGCAAAATACTTGGTTATGTTTTATCTTTGATTGGAATACTAATTTTGGCTTTGACAGTTAAACCAATTAAAGAGACAACTATTGTTAAAACAATTCTGCCGTTTATCGGCTCTATTAGTGATTTATATGTTATAATTGCAGGCTTTGCTGTTCTTGTTGCAGCAATTTTTTTGCTAAAAAGCTCTAGCGGAGGAAAGCAGGCAAAAGAAGTGCCTATTTATCACGGAAAGAATGTTGTTGGGTATAGAAGATTGGGGAAGAAGTAATCCTAAAGTAGATATTTTGAAGCATAGTTAAGGATTGTAGTGCCTAAATACTCTTTATTTTCTTCTAACTTAGTAAAAATTATTTTTTTATTAGAAATAACTAAGTTATCCAATAAAAAATAGAAAGATTTATAAACTTAAATTATATAACTTTCTTTATGGAGTATATAAAAAGAGAAATTGAAGAAGAAATTGAGAAATGGTTAGATGAAAGAGAAGTACTTGCAATAAGGGGTCCTAGGCAATGCGGTAAAACCACTCTTCTTAATAGAATTAAGGAAATTTTATTTAGCAGAGGAATTAAAGAAGCTAACATTATCTATATTGATTTTGAAGATAATTTAACTAGGATTAAATTTGAGGAAAATCCGAAACAGTTTATTAGTTCTTATTTTCATAGCAATTCAAATAGTAATGAAAAAATGTATTTTTTGTTTGATGAGGTTCAATTTATTAAAGAAGCTGGCAAAAAACTTAAACTTATCTTTGATTCTTTTACTAACCAAAAGATTATTATTACCGGCTCTTCTTCTTTTGATTTGACAAGCTTGGGCAAGCACCTTGTCGGAAGAGTTATATTTTTTGATCTTTTCCCATTTAGTTTTTTAGAGTTTTTAAGAGTTAAGGGGGAAAGGTATGAAAAAATATATAAGGAACTTAAAATTGACTTAAAGAAACCAGAATTAAGAAAAACAATTTTTTTGGACGAGTTGAATAACCTTTTCCATGAATACCTTGCTTTTGGAGCTTATCCAAGAGTTGTCATAGAAAATGATATGAATAAGAAAAAAGAAATTTTGAAAAATTTATTCATAACATATGTTGAAAAAGATGTTGTTTCTTTGTACGGAAACAATTATAGGGATAAAATTGTAATTTTGCTCAAATCACTTTCCGGCGCGCTTGGAGGAGTGATAAAATATGAAGAAATCTCCCAGAATACGGGGCTTAAATACAAGGAAATTAAAGAAATTCTTTCTTTGCTTCAAGACACTTTTGTTATTTCTCAAGTTAAACCATTTCATAAAAACATCTCAAGCGAATTAAGAAAAAACCCAAAAGTTTACTTTGTTGATTATGGATTGAGGAATTATCTGCTTGGCAATTTTGAAAATCTTGATTTTTCATATTTATATGAAAATTTTGTTTATAATCAATTTAATAAACATTATAAAGTCAATTATTGGAGAACAACAACTAAAACAGAAGTAGACTTTATTATCCAAGACTCAAAAAATAACCTTATTCCGGTAGAAGTAAAGTCGACAGCCAAAATTACTCGCGCTCTGAGAAGTTTTATTAATGCTTATGGCGAACAAATAAAAATTGCGCTTATACCTAATACAAATATTCTTGAAGAGAATAAGATTGATAATTGCAAGATATTTTTTATCCCATTTGTTTATCTCTGATTTCGTAATTTCGTTGTTTGTCTTCCATTTATCACGGAAAGAATGTTGTTGGGTATAGAAGATTTGGGAAGAAGTAAAAATAATTTTATAATGCTGCTGATCTAGATCTAAAGTGCCTTAATCTTCTCTCTATTTGCCTTATTCTTCTCTCTATTTCATTACTTGTTGCAGGAGATGATCTTAATCTTGATAATTCTATTTGAAGATCAGAAATTTGTCTGTCTGCTAGCTCTCTTTCATATCTTTTCATATCTGCACCGCTAAAATAAGCATGAATGCTTCTGTCAAATACAAGCATTACAGCTACTCCAATTAAAGTTCCGATATAAATATAATTTGAGAGATCACTAAGTTCTGAAGATTTGGTTACCCATAGAATAAGAAAAATTAATCCAAAAAAGCCCCATACCATCTTCCTTCCTATTCCTCCTAATCCTAAAGTATGAACTCCGTAAGCAATTATTAAGAATGGAAGTATTGTTGTAATTCCTACTCCAATTGTTCCGTAGGGAAGCAAGATTCCGTTTATTAATTGATTTTCTGAGATAAATCTTACTGCAATTATAGATACTATTAAGGAAATTATCATTGCAATATTCCTGTATCCTTGGAATAAAGGCACTCTATCTAAAATCCAGTAGATAACAACAACTAAAAGAATTAATAAAAGGACTTTTGCATAAAAAAATTCGGTTTGTGCATAAGGGCCGAGAAGAAATTCAAATATTGGCCTGAAGAATTCTGTCATCTGATAGATTATTTGAGTCATACCAATACCTAAATCAAGATTTTCAAAAATATTACTCGTTGGCTGAGCTGAAACAAGATTTATTGAGTAAATTGCGATTATAATTAATAATACTGATAAAGTGGCGATTAAAGCAAATTCTCTTTTATTATTCATGTAATGTAGATGAATAATAAGTTTAAAAAGATTGCTTTAGTGAATTGTTTAATTGCAGAAATGTTTATAAATAAGATTTCTTTTAGATAACTATGGAAGGAAAGAGGGTTAAGGTCAATCGTGGTAAAACTAAACTTAAAAGTAAAAAGTTTCAAATTAAAAAAAATATCTTTAAATCATATTCTTTTTGGATTTTAGTAGCTATTTTGGCAATCGCTCTTTTAATCTCAGTCATTAGAATTGTTAATATTTCAGAACCGAGGCTTGCACCTGGAGAAGGTAGAGTGAGTTTTAATGAGTCATTAACTTCTTTTGTTAAATCAACTATTGATTTTTCTAAAAATGCTGGAGAACCTTTATTCAGTGCTTTATTTGGAACTTTTGAAGGCGAAACAGGAGCGGATTTATTTACTAAAGTTTTAGTTTTTTTATTGGTTGTTTTAGTAATTGTAGCAATTACAGATTTAATGCCTCCATTTTCAGGCAGACCTTGGATTCAGGTAGGTATTGGAGTTTTAGTTTCTGTGATTGGGATAAGGTTCCTTCCTGCAGATTTGATTAATCAATTAGCTTATCCATCAAGTGCTTTAGTAGCGACGATATTTGTTGGTTTGCCGTTTTTAATTCTTGGATGGTTATTTACAAAAATGGATGTTGGTTCTGGTTTTAGAAGAGCCGGATGGACAATTTTTGGAGTTATTATATTTATTCTAATGGTTTATAATTGGGAAAAAGATTTTTACTGGATTTATCCTTTGTTTGTTCTCGCTTGTATTTTAGCATTTTCTTTTGATGCTACTTTACAAAAATTTTTGCATAAAGCAAGGGCAGGAAGAACGATTGAAAAACATGCAAGAATTGAGAGAAGTATTCTTATATCCAAAATAAAAGAATTAGAAGAAGCCGAAACTAGAGCTTCTACTTCGACTGAAGTAACAGAAATTAGAAGACAAATTGCAAGGTTAAAAAAGAACCTTAGTTAGTTTTAAAAACTTCTTATATTTAATTTATTAATGAAAAGAAATATTAATCTAATTTTTTTTATTTTTATCTTTAGTTTATTTTTTGTTTCAGCTCAAGTAGAAAACCTAGAAAATTTGCAAAATTTTACTAATAATCTTCCTTCTGATGCTGATTCTATCAGACAGAAAGCTAGTGATTATATTAAACAAGAATGGGATACTTTTCTTGAAAAATATCAAATAGGAAAGATGATTTTATTTGTAAGTGATATTTTTAAGGCTTTAAGCCCTTTATTTAAGATTTTTATTGGATTTGAATACTCTTTATCCTGGGTTTTCTTTCTTTCTTTAGGTGTGTGGTTATCTGCGATTATTATTATATACAAACCCATGAAAGAAATCTTTGAGGCTAAAAAATGGATAGCTTTGTTAATAGCAATAATTATTCCGACGATAGCAACACAAACTGGAACTATTAAGTTAATTATCAATTTTCTTACGCCTTTATGGGATAACCCCTTATCTATTATTTTTTCCATTTTTATAGCAATTTTATTACTTCTTTTATATGGCTTTTTTATTAGTTTATTTAGTAAAAAGTTTAAAAGGGATGATGAGAAAAGAAGGGAAGAAAAAGCAAAATTAGTGGAAAAACTTCATGATATTGAAATAAAAGCAAATAAATAATTATTTTCAAAAGCTAATTCTCCTGAAATCAATGATTTCAGCAGAGTTGACATGAGAAAGTCTATTCTTAACTGGTAAGAAAAACTAAGTAAAAAAGCGATATTTTCTTACTTGGTATGAAAATATTTATAAAGTATACATTAGAAAGATTTAAAAAGATTATAAACTATAGGTTATAATGTTAAAAAATGAACACGAACAGCTTGTAAAAGTAATTAGCTTTTGGAAAGATAGCCTTGATAAAGCAGATCTTTTTGACAGAGAAATAGTCAATGATATAGATGTTAGAAGCAAAGAAGTTATAGACTTAACTGGAGTGAGAAGAAGCGGGAAATCTTCTATTTTAAAACTATTAATAAAAAAACTTGCTCTTTCAGATAATTTTATTTTTATTAATTTTGAAGATCCCTATTTTATAGAGCATAATAATCCTTCAGTCATAGAAGAAATTGTAGAAATTTATAAAGAATATTTTTCACATAACCTTAAATATCTCTTTTTTGATGAAATTCATGTAGTTAAAGATTGGGAAAAAGCAGTTAGGAAGCTGAGAGATAGCGAGAAATACAAGATTTTTATAACAGGTTCTTCATCTAAACTTTTAAGTCGTGAAATGTCTTCATTATTAACTGGTAGGCATTTATCTTATCACATTTTTCCATTGTCATTTAGAGAGTTTCTTGAGTTTAAAAAAATTAGGATTAATACTAAAAAGGATGTAATTCTTAATGAAAAAATGTTATTGAAGGAATTTTCAGAATACCTGTCTATAGGCGGATTTCCGGAAATTGTTATAACTAAGAATAGGCCATTATTAAAACAATATTTTTTTGACATTGTACAAAAAGATATTTTAGCAAGATATAATATAAGGGAAATGGATATCCTGGAAAAACTTGGGGTTAATCTAATTACAAACTCTGCAAAAACATTTTCTATAGATGCTATAAGGAAAACATTTAATATCTCTTTTGAATCTGCTTCTAATTATATAGGATATTTTAAAGATTCTTTTTTAATTTTTGAACTGCCCCAATTTTCTTATTCCTTAAAAACACAACAAAAAGCTCCAAAAAAGGTTTATAGTGTTGATACTGGCTTGGCTAATGTGGTGGCTTTTAGATTTTCTGAAGATAAAGGAAGAATGCTTGAACAATGTGTGTTTCTTCATCTTAAACGGAAATATGGCGAAGTTTATTATTATAAAACTAAAGTTAATGGTGAAGTAGATTTTTTGGTTAAGAACAACCCTAAAGACAAAAAGATTATCCAAACAACTTGGAGTTTGGAAGATAAGGATACAAGAAAAAGGGAAATTGGAAATTTGCTGGTTGCTATGAAAGAATTGAGCTTAAAAAAAGGGTTAATCTTGACATATAATTGGGAAGAAATAATTAACCAGGGAGATAAAGTTATTATTGCTAAACCCTTTTATAAATATATTTTTGAAGATGAACTTAATTAGTTAAAATAAAATGGAAAAAATTATGAAATACTTTTTTGAGAAAAATGGCTTGAAGCAGATAAATATAAAGTTTACTAGTCTATCGGTAACTTTAAACTAACAGCGAGGTATCAGAAGCTAATTCTTCGGAAATCAATGATTTCAGCAGAGCTGACATGGCTAATCTTTCTTAGCTCGTTTTCCAGAGGATCCTGATTGAAATTTTCAATTATTGAAAATGTGAGAACAACTGCCTTTAAGCCAAAAGCAATAGGCTCCTGCTCTACTTTTGCTATTTTTCCTTTATGCCTTTCTATTATTTTTCTTGCTTCAGATTCTATTTCATCCAGGTTTGTATCGGGAGAATCCGGCATTATCCTTATTTTTACAGCTGCGTCTGCCATATAAAAACCTCCACCGGGTTTTTATGAATCCCGGCACCATATAAAGGATTAAAAAATGATGGTTTATAAATTGTTTCTCCCGCCAGACCAAGCCCCCACCACACCCACCCTGAGAAATTAGTTTTTAAAATATGTAGAACAGATTATTAAGTTAAGCAAGTTTATATTTAAAATATCAGTAACTTTCTCTAATAAATTAGGCAAAGATATAACATGATTCAAGAACGAGATTTTGAAATTTATGTTTTTTCTTCTAAATTAATTATTTGTGAGAATATTGATAAAGCATCACCTACTTTCATATTAACTCATTATCGCCCTTATTATTTCATAGATTAACAAAGCTAATGCAATAAAACCAATTATCCATGCTATTGTTCTTAATATTTTTATATTCTTTTTTTTCATATTATTCTATAGTATTTCTTATTTATATATTTACTTACATACCTAAATGCTTAAAAATGCAGAATATTTTTAGAGTTTAGTTTTTAAAATAAAAGGGTGAAAAATGCTTTATAATTATAATCAGTTAATAGATAAGATTTCTCGAGCTTCGGGCTTAACAGTTAATGATATTGATAGAAGAGTAGAAGCTAAATGCGCTAAACTATCAGGATTAATAAGCAAAGAAGGAGCTGCTCAAATAGTTGCTTCTGAGCTGGGAATAAGCTTTGAAAAAGAGAAGATGAAAGTAGCTGAGTTGCTTGGTGGCATGAGAAAAGTGAATATTGCGGGAAAAGTTATACAAGAGCCTATGATAAGGGAGTTTACTACAAAAAGCGGGGTAAAAAGCAAGGTTCTTTCAACAACTCTAGCAGATGAAACAGGAAATGTGAGAACTGTTTTATGGGATACTAATCATATAAAACTATTTGAAGACGGAAAATTGAAAAATGGAGATGCTATTGAAGTTGGAAATGCAAGCATAAGAAATGATGAATTGCATTTGGGAAGTTTTTCAGAGATTAAGCCTAGTAATGAGAAATTTGATAATGTTGTTACAGAAAAAAGGCTGACTGAGAAAAAGATTTCTGAATTAAAATCTGGAGATAATGCCAGACTAAGAGCTGTAATTGTTCAGGTTTTTGAGCCAAGATTTTTTGAAACCTGCCCTGAATGCAATAAAAAAGTTGTAGAGGGCCGTTGTGCTGAACATGGGGAGGTAATGCCTGTTAGAAAAGCTGTATTAAGTATCGTGTTAGATGATGGAACTGAGAGTGTTAGGGGAGCAATGTTTGGAGATCAGATAAAAATTCTTAATTTAACTAATGATGATCTTGCCAGCGAGGAGCTTTTTACATTAAAAAAACAGGAAATACTTGGAAAAGAAGCCGTTTTTATAGGAAGTGTAAGAATGAATAAGGTTTTTAATACAACTGATCTTGTGATTAATGAAATTGAGGAAATAAGCCTTGATAATTTGATTCAGAGTTTGAAGAGTTAAAAATTAATGAGGTTTTAATTTATATATTATCATGCGCTCGCTTCGTTCGCATGTAATCTGTCTGCTGCGTAACCTCGGTGCTCGGTTACTTTGCAGTTATTTTATATAATTGAAATATAAGAATAAATTAAGCAGGTAATACAGAGATTAAGTTAAAACTAGCAAAACCAGTAACTTTCATTGATAAATTATGGAAAGATGTGGTATACTTTCAAAACAATTCACAATCTATTTAAGCGCATTTTTATATTCAATTGCTTAAAATAAAAAGAGGAAAAAGGAAAATGCAGCTTAAAACTCATCTGGCAATATCAATCTTTGTTATCTTGCTTTTCTTGCCTTATATTTCGGAAGATATTAATAAAATTATTTTTGCTTTTACAGCTTTTATTGCAACATTTATTCCTGATGTGGATATAAGATTTTCAAAAGCTGGAAAAATACCATTTACAGGAATATTAAGATTTTTTACAAAGCATAGAGGAATGGTACATAGCCTGACTTTATGCTTGATTATTTCAGTTATTATTGCTTTATTTTTTCCTATTCTTGCCTTTGGTTTTTTTACAGGATATTCTACGCATTTAATTGCTGATAGCTTTACTAAAATGGGAATAAAGCCATTTTGGCCTTTAAAATTTGAAGTAAAGGGTTGGATTACTACTGGAAGCAAGATTGAAAGAGGAATTTTTTATGTTTTTGTAGCTTTAGATTTGGTTCTTTTTACTATTTATTTGCTGTAAAAAATTAAAATTTTAGTATATAACTTATATAATATTAGGGTATTGAGCTGTTAATTGATAAAATATCTGCAGCTTACTCATTAAACTTAGGCAAAAATATTGTGCATTTAGCTAAACTTTTTGAAAATATTGCAATACTTTTATATTATTTATTAGCTTAAGAGGTTAGTCTTTATAGGTTAAGTGGTTTTGACTCGTTTAGATTATTTCCTTCCCATTTCTAAGAATATCTTTTATTAGAGCATCTTCTTTATGCTTCAAGTCCTCATATGAGAAGAAATGCAGCTCTATTTCTTTTTTATTTTTCTTCGATATTTTATTTATTTCTTTTTCAATTGTTTTTTTATCCTTATTTATTTCCCTTTTTTTTAGATGCAATATTACTACTATATCAATATCAGAGCTTTCGGAATAAATAAGCTTAGCATAGCTTCCAAAAAGTATAACTTTTTTTGTAAATTTTAATTCCAGCAATTTTTCTGAAATATCCATGAGAATTATAAAAATATTATAAGGTACGCTTAATTTATGGTATTCCTGCCTTACCTTTTTTATCAGCTCACTTATTTCTTCATTTTCCATATTAACATTTAAAAACTTCTTTTCTTTTTTTATGATGTTTAAATTCAGCATTATATTCAGAGTTTTATCCAACGGAACATTATTCATTTTTGTTTTTTCTTTTATTTCATTTCTAGTATACTTGCTTCCAGGACTTATTAATAAAAAGCTTAATATTTTTACGATATTTTTATTAAAAATATTTGATATCATTTTATCCATTCTTCAAGTTTATTTATATAAGGAATAGCAGTTTTTTCAAGAAATTCCTTTGATTTTTCTTTATATTTTTCTTTCATAAATTCAGATCCGGTATAATATTGGGCTTTTGTTCTTGTTTTTCTGGATTTTGCGAGATCGTTTGCCATTTCAAGAAACTCTTTATAGCCAATTTTTAACATCTTTAATAATGCTTTATCTTTAGTTATTTCTTTTAGAAGTGATATTGTTGTTTTATGAACATTAAAATCTATTTTAATGCCAAATTTTTTTACAATAAATAATTTTGTCAGGTCATGCATTGCATAATATCCAGAAATAATACTCCAGCGTGGGAATTTTTCCAGATTTGCCTTGCAGTGCTCCAGGTTTTCTTTGTATGAATTTTCGAAAAAATTAATATATCTTTTTAATTCTGTTTCTGCAATTCTTGAAATTAACCTTTTTTTAAAATAACTTTCTATATTCATATATATACCATTATTTTGGTATTTATAAGCTTTATTATTATATAAAATACCATTATATTGGTATTTATAAGCTTTATTATTATATAAAATACCATTATATTGGTATTTATAAGCTTTATTATTATATAAAATACCATTATATTGGTATTATATTTACCTTAAATTTGGTGAATAAAAAAATCGGAAGATATATATATAATTCCATTAACTTTTAAAATTCAGATTAGGAATTTATATTTAGTAATTAGTGAAAGGAGGTGTGATAAAAAATAATTATGAAAAATAATAACAAAAAATGGCTGCTATACGGATTTATTATACTTGCTATCTTGAATATAGTTCTACTTGGCTACATAGTAATTGGGTTAGGTGGAGGGAATGTTGGATTGAGTCCGTTTCCTTGGGGAGATCAATGTAATGATCCAAATAATCTTCTTTCTCCTTGCACTATTGGAGATCCTGTCGATAATACACAATTGCAAATTCGTGGTTCTCAAATAAAAGATTATATAAATGATCACGAATTAAAAATCTTATCTGGATCAGGTGGAGTAAATATTAAAAATATCAAAATTTCAGGTATAGATTATACTACTAGTCCTCCTAGAGAAGTTCGAGTGGATGTGTTGGTTAATGGAACATTAAGTATTCTTGATACTCTTACTCCCTCGAACGCGAGAACTTCTATTGCCGGGGGAGCTATGGCTCTTTCTTCCCCCTCTAACCGTAGTATGTATATAACTCCAGATTTTATAGAGTTCAAAGATTTTTTAAATAATAAACAAATGTTTTTATCTGATAATGGTATTATATTTAGTAAAGATAATGTTTTTGTTGCTAGATTTAATTCAAATGAGATAAGGCTAAAATCAGTTGATAATCTTCTTGGAGCATGTTCCACTAATAATATCGGGAGCATTAAATATGGGAGAAATACAGGGGATATAGATAGTCATTTTTGGGCATGTATAACTACAACATCTTCTAGTGGCACTATTTCTTATTCATGGAAGCGATTGGATAATTAATTTCTTTTTTAATTTTCTCTTTCTTTTTTATTTTAAGTTTTAAACATACACTATAGAGGGTTTTGAAAAACCTCCGATGAATCTATATACTGCAGTATATAAATGATTAAATTCTCGACGATATTATTTATATTGCCGACGGCAAAAAGAGGAAAAATGTCATTTGAATCTTACATTCTTCA